>Ga0233425_10010440_pt1 | contig 11303 bp, 13 predicted proteins | sample Watercolumn_Towu_2_FD_181712 | JGI IMG/M metagenome (GOLD analysis project Ga0233425, IMG submission 181712) | Freshwater microbial communities from Lake Towuti, South Sulawesi, Indonesia - Watercolumn_Towuti2014_140_MG | ecosystem: Environmental > Aquatic > Freshwater > Lake | place...
CGCGCGGTACGTCGAGCTCTCGATGGCCTCCATGGCCCGGCACGTGCAGGCCATGCTGGCCTTCCAGCAGGCCGGCGCCCACGTCTTCGACTATGGCAACAACCTGCGCGCCCAGGCGCAGTCGGCGGGGGTGGCGAACGCGTTCGACTTCCCGGGCTTCGTGCCGGCCTACATCCGGCCGCTGTTCTGCGAGGGGCAGGGGCCGTTCCGCTGGGCCGCGCTGTCGGGCGACCCGGCCGACATCGCCGTGACCGACCAGGCCCTGAAAGAGCTCTTCCCCGAGAAGACGCACCTGGCGCGCTGGCTCGACCTGGCCGCCCTGAAGGTGGCCTTCCAGGGCCTGCCCGCGCGCATCTGCTGGCTGGGCTACGGCGAGCGCGACCAGGCCGGCGTGCTGTTCAACGACCTGGTGGCCTCTGGCCGGGTCAAGGCGCCCATCGTCATCGGCCGAGACCACCTCGACGCGGGCTCGGTGGCCAGCCCCAACCGCGAGACCGAGGGCATGCGCGACGGCAGCGACGCCATCGGCGACTGGCCGCTGTTGAACGCCCTGCTGAACACCGCCAACGGCGCGACGTGGGTCAGCTTCCACCACGGCGGCGGCGTGGGCATCGGCTACAGCCTGCACGCGGGCATGGTCGTGGTGGCCGACGGCACGAAGGCCGCCGAGGCGCGCCTCCGCCGCGTGCTCACCTCCGACCCCCTGATGGGCGTGCTCCGCCACGCCGACGCGGGCTACCCCGAGGCCCTGGCCTGCGCCGACCGGACGGGCGTGCGGGTGCCCATGCGCAACCAGCCATGACCGCGCCCGCGCCGCGCCCCTATCGCCTTCCCACGCTCCTGGCACACGCCGCGGGCCTCGCCTCGCGGGCCCACCTGCTGGTCGACGTGTTCGCGCGGCAGGCCCTGACGCCCGCCCGGCGCGAGGCCGTTATGCTGGGCGTGGCCTGGGCCAACGGCTGCCGCTACTGCGCCTTCGTGCACGGTCAGTGGGCGCGCAAGGCCGGGATGCCCGAGGCCGACGCGCGCGCCATCGAAGAGGGTCGGTTCGACGACCTCGAGCCCGACCTGGCCCTGGCCGTGCGCTACGCCAGGGCCCTGGCCGACGCCGACTTCGGGCCCGTCGACGACACGCTGTTCGGGCAGGTCGACGCGCGCTTCGGCGCCGACGGCCGCGCCGCCCTCGAGGCCACCGCGCGCTTCATGACCCTGGCCAACCGCTCGGGCAACACGCTCGACGCGCTGCTCGACCGCCTGCACGGTCACCCCCTGCCGGGCTCGACCCTGGCGTCCGACTTGGCCATCGGCCTGCCGGCGGCGGCCGTCGTCCCCATCGTCGGCGCGTTCCTGGCGCCCTGGTTCGGCAGGACGCCCTGGGCCTTCGCGCGCGAGTTCGGGGCGTTCTCGAAGGGCTTTCGACCGGGTCGGTAGTGTTGGCTACTCGTCGCCGAACCCGTCCTCGTCGAGCAGCTTCCGGTCGAACGTGACAAGGCCCTCGCAGCCGGCCCGATGCGCCTTTTCGCGGATCAGGTAGTCGGCGAAGTCGGCCTTGCCCCGGGCGTAGGCGTCGAGGGCGCGGTGCACGTCGTCGATGTCCTCGATGAACAGCTGCTTCGCGTGGGCCAACCGGCGCAGGAGGTCGGCGACCTCGGCCCGCCGGAATTCGTAGGCGCGGGTTAGCACCCAGACCAGCTCGGCCAGCACCAGCTGGGGCACGAACAGGGGTTCGCCGGTGTCGAGGGCACCGTCGATGAGGGTGGCCGCGCGTTCCGACTGCTCGCGGTCGTCCTCGACCAGGTAGCGCACCAGCACGTTGGTGTCGAGCGCTCTCACAGGCCCCCCGAAATCAGGGAACCCGGTCCTGTGAGGTTGTTGTTTGCGCAGAAAGCACAGGGCTTTCTGCGAGACAGGCTCGCCCGGAACGTTGTTTTCGGCGAGCCTGTCACAGCTTGGAGGCTCCCTCGGCGATGGCGCGCTCCATGTCGTCGAGCGTGACCCCGGTGCGCCGCGGCTTCAGCGCGCCCCGCAGGCTGCGCAGATCGACCGTGTCGGGCTCGACCACGACCACGCCGTCGGCGGTCTCGCGGAACACCACGCGATCGCCGGCCCGGACGCCCAGCCGTTCGCGGATGGGCTTGGGCAGCGTGAGCTGGCCCTTGGAGGTGAGGGTCGCGAGGGCCATTCCTTTCCTCAGAAGATGGTTCCTTATACTAAGGTAAGGAACCCCATCGCGGCCGTCAAGAAGTCGACGTTCGCGGGGGATTGATTCACTGTTTTCACCCTTCTATACTTTCTGTATTCGAGGAGATCGGAGGGCTAGATGCGTTCGCTACGCGTGGTCGCCACGTTGGTCGTGACCGGTGCGTGGGTATGCGCCGTCAGCGCGTGCGCGAGCCCCGGCAATCCTGGACCAGATGCGGCCGATGCGCTCGCCGAGACGGGGATTCAGGACGACGGGCAGGGGACCGATGACGCGGGTGGCAAAGACGCCTTCGTCGAAGATGCGGACCACGAAGAGTACCTGTGCCCGTGCGGTACCCCTTGCGAAACCGACTCTGAATGCGACGACCGGGACCCTTGCACCGCTGATACCTGCCTCGCTGAATATTGGGGAGGGTCGTACTGCAACCACGACGAGATCTACTGCGACGACGGCGACCCCTGCACGGACGACACGTGCGAACCCGGCGGAGAGTGCAGCCATCGCGACAACGGCTGGTGTGATCCCTGGTGCGAGTGCGAGGAGAACGAGGTGTGTGACACGACCACGGGCGAGTGTCGTGAAGCCACGTGTGAAGACCCCGGCGTACTCCCGCACTGTCCTTGCAGCCGCGACGACGACTGTGCGGGCCTTTGCATCGCGGGTACCTGCGCCGATACCTGCGTCGACTCGTGCCCTGACCCCACCGAGCGCTGTTCCCTGGTCGTGGTCGGCGGCGAGCCGGCGTACTACTGCATCCCGCGCTTCGCGAACCTCTGCCTCCCGTGCCAAGCCGACTCCGATTGCCGGACCGCGCAGGGCACCGACGATGACCGGTGCGTTGCCCTCGGCGACGAGGGTTCGTTCTGCGGAGCCTTCTGCTCCGACGCGCTTCCGTGTCCCGACGGAACCGCGTGCCAGGACGTCCTCACGGCCGACGGCGGCACGTCGGCGCAGTGCGTCCCGCCCCGCACGGCCTGCGAGAACACCAACGCGTTCGGCACCTGCGCCGGGGTGCTCTCGTGCCAGGAGGGCGGCCCGGCCTGCGTGGGGCCCGTTCCCGCCATGGAAGAGTGCAACCTCGTGGACGACAACTGCAACGGCCAGACCGACGAGGGCTTCGCGAACACCGACGGCGACGCGCTGGCCGACTGCGTCGACCCGGACCTCGACAACGACGGCATCTTGAATCCGCTCGACAACTGCCCGCTGGTCTACAACCCGGCGCAGGAAGACAGTGACGGCGATGGCGTGGGGGACGCGTGCCCGTGACGTCGCCGGACGGGACGTCCCGTCCTGGGGGTTCAGACAGCCTCGGCACCGAGCACCGCTGCCCTCACGTCCCCTCCGAAGGTCTCGGCGCGCAGCCAGCGCACGGTCGTCCCGGCCACGACCTCTTCGTGCTCCAGTTCCCGGTTGACCACGAGGAAGCCGCGGGGTTGGTACGCCTCGATGAAGCTCCTCGCCGAGCGCGAGAGCGCAGGACGCCGGAGGGCCGTGGCCTTGACCTCGAGGCCGATCGGGGTGCTGCCGTCGTCGACCACGAAGTCGACCTCGGCGCCCGAGCGCGTGCGCCAGTAGCGGACCTGGGCCGACGGTCCGACGTTCTTCACGAGCTCGCCGTAGACCCAGTTTTCGAGGGTGGCCCCGGCATCCTGACGCTCGTCGAGCGGGCGGAAGTCGCGCACCAGGGCGTTGCGGATCCCCGTGTCGACCAGGAAGACCTTGGGCGTGGCCGTGAGCTCGGCGCGTCGCCCGCCGGCGAAGACGGGCACCAGGTGCACCAGGTGGCTGTTCGCCAGGATCTCGAGGTACTCCTGAACCGTCTCGCGCGACACGCCGGTCAGGCTGGCCCACTCGGTCAGGTTCACGAGGCTCCCCACCTGGCCGGCTGCCAGATGGAGCAGCTTCCGCATGGCGTCCGGGCGCCGGATGCGGAAGAAGTCCGAGGCGTCGCGGTCGAGGAAGGCCTCGATCAGGCCTCCGAGCACGCCCTCGGGGGTTGGCGAGATCCGGGCCTCGGGATAGCCCCCGTAGCGAATGTGGCGTAGGAAGACCTCGTGCCATCGTCGCTCTCGCACGACCGGCGGGTCTCCAGGGTCAGCTGGGAGCAGCTCGGCCATCGAGAATGGGTGGAGCACGAAGCGCGTGGCGCGACCCGCCAGTGATTCGCGCGTGCGGCTCTGCAGGTGGAACGCCGAGCTGCCCGTCACGAGCACCGGAAAGCCCGGATGCAGGTCGACGACCTGCTTCAAGAACAGCGCGGCCTCGGCGTGGTGTTGCACCTCGTCGAGCACCAGCGCGGCGAGCGGGGCGAACTCAACCTGCAGATCTCGCACGAAGATCGCGGCCGACTCGGTCCAGGCCCGGATGCGCGCGTCTTCGAGGGTGAGCGCGAGCACGCGGGGCCCCAGGCTCTCGAGGTGCTTCCAGAACAGCGTGCTCTTGCCCACCTGGCGGGGCCCGACCAGCAGGTGTGCCTTGTCCGGCGTCGCCCAGGCGAGCGCCCCTTCGCGATAGACCGCACGGGGAACGAACGCGCGCGGAAGCCTGGCCGCGAGCGCCGTGGGCCACGCGTCGGGATGCTCGAGCCAGGGATTCAGGGCCAGGACGACCTCGAGCAGCGCACGATCCATCGCAGGGAACCCTGGGCAATCCGCCTGAACGTCATTTTACCCTGCAATCGGAGACTTTCAATCGCCGTTTGCAGGGATGATTGTTGATTCCAGGGTCGCCTGGTGTGGAACGGCGATGGCGTGGGGGATGCGTGTCCGTCGCCCTACGCCCCCGGCCCCGCGTACCAAGCCTGGGGCTTGGGCGTCTCGGCGAGCGGCGCGCCCTTCTCGTCGGCCAACATCTTCCAGAAGCAGCGCAGGAAGGGCTGCCCGGGGGCCTCGTACAGGTGCAGCGCGCCGCCCTGGCAGTCGTCCCAGTGCTCGCAGTCGGCGCAAGGTCCGCTCTTCCTGGCCCACGAGCGGTCGCGCATGCACTGGTAGCCGTTCTCCCACACGTCCTTGAAGCGGTCTTGCTTCACGTGGCCCTGGTCGAAGGCGTCGGAGAGCTCGGGGCAGGCGGCGATGCGGCCGTCGTGGCGGATGCCGGCCACGCTGATGCCCGCGTTGCACTGGCAGAGGTAAGGTCGCACGTGGCCCTCGTAGCGGCGGCCGAGGTAGCCCTCTTCACCGAACTCCGGCTTCGGGACGAAGCCGTCCTTGCGGGCGGCCAGCAGGTACTCGAGGATGGCGCGCACGTCGGTGCCGTCGGGCACCAGGTCGGCGCGCTCGGCGGCGCGGCCGATGGGCATGACGGGCGCCACGCGCCACAACGGCACGCGCTGGGCCGCGATCCAGCGGCGCATGGTCTCGAGGGTGGCCACCGACGGCTGGGTCAGGGTCGAGATGATCTCGAGCTTGCCGCGGTAGCCGGCGTCGTGCAGGTGCCGGATCGCGGCGGCGACCTTGTCGGACGAGCCGCGGCCGCGCAGGGCGTCGTTGACCTCGGGCGGGCCGTCCATGCTCATGGAGATGCTGCCGATGCCCGAGCGCACCAGCTTGCGGGCGGCCTCGGCGTCGAGCAGTTGCCCGTTCGAGACCATGCCGAAGCGGTAGCCCAGGCGCCGGAGCGCGTCGAACAGGTCGAAGATGCCGTCTTTCAAGAGCGGCTCGCCCCCGGTGACGGCCACCATGATCTGCCCGGCCGGGAAGTCGGCCGCGATCCGGGTGATGGCCTCGATCCACTCGGGCACCGACAGCTCGCCGCCCTCGGCCGGCTTGCCCGTGCACGACGACCCGCAGTAGGCGCAGGCCAGGTTGCACTGCCGGGTGACCTCGAGGAAGAGGTAGCGGAGCGGGTGCTGCGAGCGTTGCTTGGCGCGGACCAGGCGGTGCCGCCGCCAGATCAGGGCGTGCTGCAGGCGGTTCTTGAGGCGCGCGAGTCGGGACATGTCAGGAACCTCGGTGGGAGCGTCGTTGGGCGATGCCGTGCAGGCTCCTAGCCCTTGGGCTTGCACACGGCGAAGCAGGGATCGGACTTGTCGCAGTACCAGTTCGCGTCCTGGCGCCACTCTTTGCAGTCGTCGTCGGAGGTGCACGGGGGCGGGCCGTACAGCATCATGGCGCCGCAGTCGACCGCCGCGTCGGAGGGGGGCACGTCGTTTACGATGTCGACGGGCTGCACGCCGTAGAGCGGCACGATCTCGGGCTCGATCTTGTCGGGCACGGCGTCTTCGACCACGTCGGCAGGCTGCACGCCGTAGAGCGGCGCGACCTCGGGCTCGATCTTGTCGGGCACCTGGTCTTGCACCACGTCGGTGGGCGGCGGTCCATAGTAGACCATGGGCTGATCGGGCTGCACGCCGTCGGGCACGGGCGTGTCGTTGACCACGTCGACCGGCTGGGGCCCGTAGTAGACCTGCGGTTGGTCGACCTGGACGTCGGCAGGCGGCGGCCCGTAGTACACGGCGTCGGGGTAGGCCACGTCGGAGGGCACGTCGGCCGAGGCGTCGACCGTGTCGTTGGCGGTGTCGTTGACCGAGGGCGGCCCGTAGAGCGTGCGGCCCGGGTCGTCGGTCTCGCACCCGGGGGTCACGACGCCCAGGAAGCCGAGCGCCGCGGTGAGCGCGCCCAGCGCCACGTGGTGGCGGGCCCGCTCGAGCAGCCGCTGCATCGACACGAGCAATGATCGAAGCGTGCGCATGGTCCCCCCGAATGGCGATCCGATGGAGTAAGGGTAGCCGAGTCGCGGGGGCGGGGCAAGGTTCGAGTGGACCCCGGAGGTCATGCGGGACGGGGCGGGCCCGTTGGGTCGGTCGCTACCCCTTGGGCTTGCACTGGGGGTAGGTGAGGGTGCCGCCGCAGCCGTCGGGGAAGGTGTTGTTCTGATCGCAGTACCAGCCTGCGCCGTGGTCGGCCTGGCACTCGGCGTCGGAGGTGCACGGCGGCGGCCCGTAGAAGGCCATGGGCGGGCAGTCCTTCTCCACGTCGGGCGCCTGGTCTTGCACCACGTCGGTGGGCTGCGGGCCGTAGTAGACCACGGGCTGATCGGGCTGCACGTCGGCGGGCGGGCGGTCGTCGACCACGTCGGTGGGCGGCGGGCCATAGTAGACCACGGGCTGGTCGGGCTGCACGCCGTCGGGCACCGGGGTGCCGTCGTTCACCACGTCGACCGGCTGGGGCCCGTAGTAGACCTGCGGTTGGTCGACCTGGACGTCGGCGGGCGGCGGCCCGTAGTACACCGCGTCGGGGTAGGCCACGTCGGAGGGCACGTCGGCCGACGCGTCGACCGTGTCATTCGCGGTGTCGTTGACGGTGGGCGGCCCGTAGAGCGTGCCGCGGTTCTGGTCGTCGGTCTCGCACCCGGGGGCGACCACTCCCAGGAAGCCCAGGGCGGCCGTGAGGGCGCCCAGCGCCACGTGGTGGCGGGCCCGTTCGAGCAGGCGCTGCATCGACTGGAGCAACGATCGGAGCGTGCGCATGGTCTCCCCCCAGGGCCTCCCGATATGCGAGAAGCCTAGCCGGTTCCGAGGTTTTCGGCAAGATCCGCGTCGGGCCGTTGCCAACGCCCCGGCGGCCCGCTAGGGTGTGGCGCGATCCACGGCCCCGGGGGCTCCGATGACCGCCGTCACCGTGCTCGGCCTGATAGCCGCCTGCCTCACCACCACGTCGCTGGTGCCCCAGGTGGTGAAGACCGTGAAGACGCGCCACACCGGCGACCTGTCCCTCGGCATGTACGCGCTCTACGCCACGGGCATCGCGCTGTGGCTCGTCTACGGCCTGCTGCAGGGCGACCTGCCGCTCATCGCCTCCAACTCGGTCACCTTCGCGCTGTCGGCGTGGATCCTGGTCATGAAGATCCGGTTCGGGTAGGTCACGAGGACATCCAGCTTGATATTGGTCATTGTGACAGCTAAGCTGGTTCCAGGGGACCCGTCGAGGCTCCGAGATGACCACCATGAGCGTCGCCGACTTCAAGAGCCACTTCTCCGAGGTGTTGACCGGCCTCCTGTCGCGCCAGGAGCGCGTGGTCGTGGAGCGCCGGGGCAAGCCCGTGGCCGTGCTCGTGAGCGTAGAGGACGCCGAACGGCTGGGTCTTTCCGGGAGCGCGCCGCCGCGCGGGATCCTGGGCATCCTGGGAGCCTGGGCGGAGCACCCGGACATCGACGCGTTCGTCGACGAGATCTACGCGGCGCGCGACGCGGCCGAGGACCGCGACGTGGAGCCCCTCGCATGATCGTCCTCGACACCGATGTACTGTCGTTCCTGATGCGCGCGACGCCCCCGTTGCGGCTGGTGCGACGGTTCGCGTCCATCCCGATTGACCAGCAGGCCACCACGGCCATCAACCTCGGCGAGCTCGTCTACGGAGCCATGAGAATGGAGCGCTCGGCCCGCCTTCTCGAGGAGATCCAGACGGTGAAGTCGGACCTGGTCGTGCTGCCTTTCGACGGCCCTGCGGCCGAGGTCTACGGTCGCCTCAGAGCCGACCTGGCGAACAAGCGGCAGATCCTGGCCGAGCCCGACCTGCGCATCGCCGCCATCTGCCTCTGCCACGACGCCGAGTTGGCTACGGGGAACCTCAAGCATTTCGAGCGCATCCAGGAGTTGAAGGTCAGCGACTGGCTGGCCGACGTGCGGCCGGCGTCCCACAAGGCCTGAGCGAACCGGCGATCATTGCCGTGGCGGCCCGCCAAGCCCCTTGACGGCCCGCCTGGGCTGCGCTATTCCCGTGCGGGAACAACGGGAGCGGCGCATGGCGGGCGGGGCGAAGCGGCACGGGCGGGCGCGCGGCGTGGGCACGGCTCCGGCGGGCCTCCGGCTGGTCGGCCGGCTGTGGCTCGAGCGCGACGGAGAGACGCTCTTGTCGGGCGGGCGCGTGGAGCTGCTCGAGCGCATCCGTGCGCACGGCTCCATCTCGGCGGCGGCGCGCTCCATGGGCATGGGCTATCGCCACGCCTGGGAGCTGATCGAGGACCTGAACCGGCGCTCGGCGCGGCCGCTCATCGAGCGGTCGGCCGGGGGCAGGCGCGGCGGCGGCACGCGGCTCACGCCCGAGGGCGAGGACGCGCTGGCCCGCTTCCACGCGCTGATGGCCCGGTTCCACCGGCTGCTCGAGGCCGAGACCGGGGCGTTCGTCGAGCTGTTCGGCGCGCCCGCCAAGATCAACGAGAAGGGGGAGTGACATGCGGACCTGGGGATGGATCGCGCTGGGCGCGCTGGCGTTGGCCTCGGCGTGCGGCGGCAGCGACAAGAAAGACAGCGACGTGGCGGGGATCGACCTCGTCGGCACCGACGCGACCGGGACCGACACGGCCCAGCCCGATGCGGTGGCGACCGACACGGCCCAGCCCGATGCGGCGGCGACCGACACGGCCCAGCCCGATACGGCCCCCGTCGAGCACAGCTCGTCGCACGCCTACAAGGGCCACGAGAACGACACCGACATGACGTACTTCATCAACGTGTACGGCAACGCCTGGGCCACGCGCCTCGACGACTGCCAGACCTGCCACCGCGGCGGCGAGGTCACGTCGAACGGCAAGACCGTGTTCAAGAACGCCTGCGACACGTGCCACCTGGTGATCCACCCCGACGCCACGCTCACGGGCAACGTGCCGGCCGCGTACGTCGACACGCTGAACCCCTATGGCAAGGCCTACCTCGACGCCGGGCGCACGAAGGACGCGCTGAAGGCCATCGCGGCCGACGACAGCGACGGCGACACGTTCTCGAACGCCGATGAGATCGCCGACCTGAAGTACCCGGGCGACCCGGCCTCCAAGCCCGGCCAGACCGTGGCGCCCGCACGAACCTTCACGTGGGACCAGCTGCTCGCGCTCCCGGCGCACTCCGAGTTCATCCTGGCCAACTCGACCAAGCAGCAGTACGACTTCTACGCCACCTACGAGGGTGTGAAGCTGCTCGAGCTCATGAAGGCCGCGGGCGTCGATCCCGACGACCCCGAGATCACCGGCCTCACCGTCATCGCGCCCGACGGCTTCATGACCGACGTCGACATGAGCGCGGTCAAGAATCCCTTCCCGGCCGGCACCTTCTACGGCGGCCTCGACACCGCCACGCTGGGCACCGACTGCGGCTTCGTGACCTACCCCGACGTGCTGCCCGCCGACGTCTCCGGGGGCGCGACCATCCCCGGCACGCCCTGGGTCCTGCTCGCGTGGAACCGCGACGGGGCGGCCATGGACACGTCGGTGCTGGATCCGGTCACGGGCAAGATCGACGGCGAGGGGCCGTATCGCCTGGTGGTCCCGCAGCTCACGCCCGGCAAGCCCGACCGCGGCTTGAAGTACTCGCCCACCCAGTGCAACGACGGCTACGACTTCGACGAGGCCGCCGACCACAACGCCGGCTCGATGGTGCGCGGCGTGGTGGCCGTGCGCGTGAACCCGCTGCCCGCCGGGGTCGAGGACCTCGACTTCCAGAACGGCGGCTGGGCGTTCATCGACGGCAAGGAGGTCCTGGTCTACGGTCACGGCGTGACGGTCCCGTGAACCCCATGCGGTGGCCGCTCGTCCTCCTGGTCTGCCTGGCGACCCTCGGCCCCGCGCAGGCGGCCGAGATCGCGTCGGGCCTCGACCTGTCGGCCTTCGTGCGTGCGCGCGCGTCGATCCACGAGCAGATGGAGGAGGTCTCGGGCCTCACGCAGAAGCCCTCGGGTGACCGCGCGACCGGCTCTACGACGGGCTTCGCGCTCGACCAGGCGCGCGCCCGGCTGGCGGCCGACCTGCTCGAACGGCGGCTGGGCCTGGTGCTCGAGCTGCGACTCGAGAAGGGGCCGGCGCTCCTGGACGTCTACGGCGAGTGGCGCTTCGCCCCCTGGCTGGCGCTCCGCCTGGGGCAGTTCCGCATCCCCAGCGCCTGGGAGAACCTGGTGCCCGATCGCCAGCTCGACTTCATCCTGCGGTCGGATCTCACGAACGATCTGGCCGACTTGTCGCTGTCGCGCACCACGTACCCCTCGTCGGTCTTCTATGGCAACAAGTCGTGGCGGCGCGACGCGGGGGTGGGGCTCACCGGCGACATCGACGTGCGCGTGGGCACGCTGCGCTACCTGGCTGTGGTGTCGAACGGGCTGGGCGCCAACCTGT
>Ga0233425_10010442_pt1 | contig 11300 bp, 6 predicted proteins | sample Watercolumn_Towu_2_FD_181712 | JGI IMG/M metagenome (GOLD analysis project Ga0233425, IMG submission 181712) | Freshwater microbial communities from Lake Towuti, South Sulawesi, Indonesia - Watercolumn_Towuti2014_140_MG | ecosystem: Environmental > Aquatic > Freshwater > Lake | place: Indonesia...
CCGGAAACTCAATTAACTTTTGAAGCCCTTTCTCCGGATTGGCCGGTTACCAGTTATTATTATTGGATCTATTCTTCTCGAAACCCTATTTCAAAGGCCAAAAATTAACGGTTGACTTTGCTCATTTCTTTAGTCATCCATTCCTCACCGGCTATCGACTTTAGGTTTAACCATTTTATCTGAAAAGCCTTCCGTAGATCAGGCTCAAGACGAACTTTTTCCACTGCAAAACTGGCAGAGCCGGTGGCAAAAACCTGAAATTTAATTTCCGCCCTGGCGCTGGGATTGAAAAAAGGGATTTGGACTTCCTTAAACAATTTATCCTTTTCTTTAAAATTTTTAGCTGAAATTACCTCGCTGGAAATCACTTGGTTGTCGGCTAACACCTTGATTTCGGCAATCGGATCATCTCCCCGAACATCCCAGGTTCGTAAAAAAAATCCTGCTAGATAGGCTCCCTGATCCAAATGCAGATAAGGGCCGTGCATGACTTCAGCCGGTTTATGAAGGGCTCGATCATAAACGATTACTTTTCCTCCCGATGCCCGGCAGTCGTCTTTCATCTCACCGGCCCCACTCGGACTGGGAAAAACTTTATCCATCTGAAACTCTTGTGAGAGTGCATAGCGCAATAAAGAGGGCTTAAGTCCGGTATAATTCTGAAAATCTTTCTCCCATTGAGTATAAGATATATCGGATTCTCCTAAAGATTTAATATACTTTAAAACGTCAGGATTTTGCTTCTGAATCATTTGGAAGGCTTGCCGAGCTTCGGCCAGTTTTCCCAATTTCTGATAAGTAACACTCAACAAGCAGCCACTTTCTAGATCATTCGGATTTTCGGCCAAAGCCTTTTGTAAATAAGAAACCGCCTTTTGATGATCGCCCCATTTTGAAAAGGCTTCGCCAATTTCACGATTTCCGCATCGGAGCTGAATCAAGATCTCTTTTCCTTCCGGCAGTCCTGCTTCAAAATGATACAAAGCCGGCATCTTCGGTAATAGCCATCGGGGGCGAAAGGGGAGGATATGAAATTCATTCGGTTTGAGGGACCTAATTTTCGTTTTGTAGCCGACCCTGACCTTGACAATACTCTTTTCTTCGCCGTTTAGTATAAAAACGACCATCTCCTGTCCCGTTTTTGGGCTGACCAAAGTAGATGTATAACGGTGCCCCCAACCAAGCCGGATGGTTCTATCGTCTCGATCTAAAAATCCTTGCTCCAAAAACGATATACCTCCGTTCCAGCTAGTATCGTAGGGTCTTGGAATGAAGTTTTGGTGTGAGTTAAAATTCTTTATCAAAGATCTATTCAGGATCGCTTCACTTGAGAACACCTTAATGGTTGGATGAATAAAGCCAACGGGGTCCAAGGAAACTTTTTTAAGCAAAAAACCTTGAGTGTTCAATTGTTCATAAAACAGCTTCAGTTTTGGAAAACGATATGGAAAATCAAAATACCGTTGATGATCGAGAGAACTGGTAATTATTATGTCTGAATTATTGCTTTGATCATAAACCGGTTGAGATGGATTAAAAGAGAAAACTGTAGGCCACTGTTTGACCGCTAGAGGATAATAGCCTTCAGTTGCAATTTTGGTGTTCTTTGGGAGATGGGCTGATACCCAGATACCGGAAAGATATCGAGTATCGTGGAGAGAAAACAAAATGCCTTGCCAGACTGATTGAGTGAAGGCATTGAGAAGTAAACTGCTCGCAACCAAAAAAGGGATTATGGTTAAATATTTTATTTGAGAAAGCTTCTTTTCAACATCGGTGATAAGCCGTGCCAGCATGACAAATCCGCAGGGCAATAAAAAAATCATAAATCGTTCATCGATATAATATGCATTTATCAGCACGAAGAAGGCCGATATCAAAAAGACTAGAAAAATAGTATCCGTTGAGCGAAAACAATACAAACTATAAACAACACCGATTAATATAGCCAGCAAAGAAGGTAGACCAATCCAATGTTTGAAGGTATCAAATATCTCTGTTGATGCCGTAATAAATTTTATGTCTGTTTGAAAAAACTGTGAAATAATATAGGTAAAAAAATTTATTCCGAATCGAAAAGATAACACCCAAAAACTTATTCCTGTTAAGAGAATAGAAAAACTTATTAAAATCCAATATTTCTTTAAGCGGAGAAGGCTTATTATAGAGGCAGCCAAAAACGAGGTAAAAATAGTTACACCGGCCGGTTTCATCGCCGCAGTCAATAAAGCGGCCAAAGTGCCCAATCCCAGATTCGAAAGAGACGGTCTTCTCAAAATGGCTACACAAAGGCAGAGAGAAATAACCAGGAAAAATATCATAGGAATATCGCGGTAAGGGTAATGGGAGTGAAAGCTGTGTAATGGACAGACACTGAGGAATGCGGAGGCCCATAACCCTGTTTTTGTATTATAGGCCCGTTTCCCCAGGATGAACAGAAATGGAATCGTTGCCGTCCCTAGCAACCCGCTCACCAAGCTGGCTGCAACTCCGATTAATTCAACCGACCAGTTAAATTGGATACCCAAAAATCGTAGCAAGGATTCAGAGGCCCCAAGGGCAAATACCATTATAAAATTATAAACCTGGCCTGCATGAGATTTTTCGGCTAGACTGATGCCCAAGTAATAATTCCAAACTCCTCCCAAGCTTAACTCTGAATCAGGATGGTATAAATAATTCTCTTGGAAACCATGGAGGATTCCCCAGAAGCGGATGATGCCCCCAACAAGGGTAATCAGCGAAATTTGAAGCCATGGAGTTTGAAATAACTTAAACAAATTGAGCATGAATAAATTAAACCTTCCTTTTATTTTGGCTTATATTCAGGAACTATCTCTTGAAGCTTCAATTTTATGCCTCTGGCATCAAATTGTGCGGCCAATTCAAATAACGAATTGAGTTGATGATTTATCTCCTCACGGAAAATCTTCACATCTTTACGATTACAGAATGAACTATTTGGCTGAAGAACCATAATCTTTTTATGTTCGGTCGGCTTTACATCTTCTCCGGCAGAAATGAGCTCTTCATATAGTTTTTCTCCTTCCCGAAGGCCGCTGAAAATGATCTGTATGTCCCGATCAGGTTCCTTTCCGGAAAGACGAATCAAATCTCTAGCCATATCTAGAATTTTCACAGGCGTTCCCATCTCAAGCACAAATAACTCTCCTCCTTCTCCAAGAGAACCGGCCTGAATAATTAATTGGGAGGCCTCTGATAAACTCATAAAATACCGGGTGATTTCAGGATGGGTGACGGTAACCGGTCCGCCTATACTGATCTGACGCCTGAATATTGGAATAACCGAACCGGAAGATCCCAAAACATTTCCGAATCGAACAGCCATAAACCGCGTCCCATTCCCCTTAAAAGACTGCAATAAAAGTTCTGTTACCCGTTTGCTTGCTCCCATTACATTCGTCGGATTTACCGCTTTATCGGTGGAAACCAAGACAAAGCGTTCTACATTATGTTCCATTGCCGATTCCATTACAATTTTACTGCCTTTAATATTATTAAAGACCGCCTCCCAGGGGTTTTGTTCCAACATGGGTACATGTTTATAGGCAGCGGCATGAAAGACAACCTGGGGATTGTAAGTTTTCAGTATATTGTCAATTAAAGGTTTATCCTGTATTGAGCCTAACACTGAGTGGTAATTGTGGAAGTAGATCTCATGGTGAAGTTCCATTTGGATTTGGAAAAGATTGGCTTCCCCGGCGTCAACAAGAATCAAAGAGCGGGGATGAAATCGGATCAATTGTCGGCATAATTCTGACCCGATTGATCCTCCACATCCCGTGATCATAACCACCCTGTCATAGAGGTAGCTTTCTATAGCGGAGATATTAAGATTCACCGGTGGTCTACCCAGCAGATCCTGATAACTGATATCCCGAAGGATTTTCAAGCTCACGCGTCCATCTATGATTTCACCCATTCCCGGTAAAATTTTATAATTTATTTGACAATTTTTACAGATATCGGCAATACGTCTTATCTCTTCCCCACTAGCCGAGGGAATGGCAATAAATACCTCCTGGACAGGTTCTTTTGCTAAAATACCGGGCAGTATCTCCACGGCGCCCAAGACCTGAACCCCGTGGACCGTCCGACCATGTTTATGAAAATCATCATCTAAAAAACCGACCACCCGGTAGTGCAATTGGGGATTGTCCAAAATTTCGCGTAATATTTTCTCACCACCGTCTCCGGCCCCGATGATCAGAACCATTTTTAATTGTTTTATCCTATCCTGAGTGGTCTGAAAAAAACCGGTTCTTGTCTGAATCTGAAAATAATGACGGATAAGTATCCGTAGTCCTCCGGTTAAAAGAAAAGTCAAGGTGCCGTCCATAAGAAAAACGGCCCGAGAATAATTTTGAAAGCGGTAACGATACAGAATAAACATCATGATCAAAAGGGTGGACAGGATTGAAGCCTGCGCCAGATACCAGAAATCTTTTATACTGGTGTAACGCCAAATTCCTCGGTAAAGTCCATAAAGAAAAAACATGGTTAATTTGAAGGGGACAAGCCAGACCAGAACTCCGAATGCCTGTTGTATTTCATAAGGGTTTAAGGAAAATTCGTACCTTAAAGAATAAGCCGAAAAAAGTGCCAAGGCAAAGAGAACGGCATCACTGAAGATCATAATATATAATTTCGGATTTCTTAATTGGTTATACATATTTTTGGTCACATCCCTGGTTAATGTTGAAGACCTTCTTTTTTAAGAACTTTTATGACTGTTAAGATCAAAATTTTCAGGTCCAAAAAAAAGGACCTTTTGTTCAGATAAAATTCATCATAATCTACTTTTTGAGGAATAGGGAGATCATCCCGCCCATTAACTTGGGCCCAACCGGTGATCCCGGGAATAATCCGATGAATCCCTTTGCTGGTCCTAAGCCCTATCAGATCATCTTGGTTGAACAGAGCCGGTCGGGGGCCTACGAGAGACATATCCCCCTTCAAAATACACCATAACTGAGGTAACTCGTCTAGGCTAAATTTCCGCAGAAACGGCCCAACAGGAGTAAGATAATCTTCTGGGTTCTGCATAAGATGAGTTGCCAGCGGAGGAGTATTCACGACCATCGTCCTGAATTTTGGCATTGAGAAAATCGTATTATTCATTCCCACACGGTCCGACCAGTAGAATACCGGCCCCCGGGAACTGAATTTAACCAGGATAGCGATAAGGAGCATGGGCAAGCTCAAAAGGAATAATAAAAAAAAGGCTACACTAATATCAAAAAAACGTTTCACAAAGACCGATACCATCGGACAGTCTCCCTTATCCCTTCTTCGGCGGAAAAAGGGGGACGCCAATCAAGCACTTTTTGGATTTTTTGGGAATCAACCGCCAACGACCTAGTTAGGCGTTTGACGGACTCACTCTGCCCAGCTATTAGACCAAGAACCTCCAGCAATAAGGGAGGAAGGGAAAACAATCGTGCCTTTTTCCCTAAAGCCTGGGCAATCATTCGAATCCATTCTGCAGTAGAAAAATCCTTCCCATCGCTGATTAAGAAAGTCTCTTTTACGACCTTCGAAGAATGAAGACAGGATATCAAAGCGTCGACAAGATTGCCGACATAAACCATACTTCGTTTGTTTTTAATACCTTTCAAAGGAAGAGGAATTCCCCAGTCAATCCATTTTAACAATTGCAGAAAATTAGCTCCCACTCCGGGGCCATAAACCAAAGGGGGCCTGATAATATACAGATTCCAACCAGCGGACCAAGCGATCTCCCCCAAAGTCTGTTCGGCCTCCCATTTCGACAGTGCATAGGGATCTTTTGAAAAAACCTTATCCGTCTCTGTAAAAGGTTTTACCCCTGTTTCTTCTCCATTAACTTTGACGGTGCTCAGAAAAATAAATCGTTGGACACCGGCTAGGATGGAGGATTCAGCCAATTGTTTGGTCCCCTCAGTGTTGACCTTCCGATATACCTCAAGGGGATTCTCCTCAGCATCCCGCAATTGGTGAACGCGGGCGGCTAAATGAATCACTCCATCAACGCCCGCCAAGGCTTCCTTCCAGGAGGTTTCCGGTCCGATATCCCCTACGGATATCCAGGACAGGTCCCTGGAGACAGGAATTTTTTCCGGAGACCGAACGGCACCTCGCACCTCATATCCTTTTTCCGTCAGGGTCCGGCATAAAACCTTTCCGATAAACCCATTGGCCCCGGTAACCAGAATCCTCATGGACGGATCAGCCTTCGATAAAGATCCAGGGTTTCACTGACCACCCTATCCACGGAGAATTCCTTTTCGGCCAACTCCCTTCCCCGACGCCCCATGGCTTGTCGGAGTTGAGCATTTGCAATAAGTTCCTTCAAAGCCTCGGCCAGTGCTTGGGCATTCCTCGGAGGAACAAGAAGGCCGTTCTCTTCATGTCTAACGATCTCCCTGCATCCCGGAACATCCGTAGTCACAATGGGGCGGCCACAAGCTGCGGCTTCTAGAAGGACCTTGGGCAGACCTTCACGATAAGAAGGAAGACAGACTATATGGGCTCCAGAAAGAATGCGGGCCATATCCTCATGGTGTCCCAGCCATTGAATGGCACCTTCCTTTTCCCAGGCTTTTATCTGTTCCAGTGATATAGAGGAAGGATTATCCGGATCGGTTTTACCCACCAGGAAAAAAAGGGCCTGTACATCCTTTTTTTTCAGAAGAAGGGCCGCTTCAACAAATTCTCCGACTCCTTTGTCCCAGAGCATTCGAGAGGCCATGATTACCCGAGGAGTTCCCAAAAGTTCCGGAGATGACTTAAAAGTCGACATATCCACTCCCGATCCTCTTATCGAGACAATACATTCTTCTCTAATGATCCCGGCTTTGCATAATAACTGAATGTCATCTGGATTTTGGATGATGATTCTGCTGTTAGGAAAATTTAGAATCCATTTAAAAATCGGTTTCAAAATTGATCGGAGCATCCTGGCTTGCCACTGTGAAGAAATAAAGAGATAACCCAATCCTGCAAAAGCTATAATTGCTGCCGGAATCTTATTTAACCTTGCAGCCAAAGTTCCATAAAGTATCGGTTTCATAGCCACATGATGAACTAGATCAGGCTGTTCTGACTGATAAATGCGAATCAATTCGATTAAGGCCTGTAATTCTCGAAATGGATTCCGATTACCGCGTCTCATTCGAATTGGAATTAACCGTAATCCCTCATTAATGATCTGGATACCATGATCTTGAACATGTGTAGCTACGATTACTTCATACCCTGCATCCCGGGCGGCACAGGCAATGGGTAGACGATGAGAACAGAAATACCAATCTTCGGTTATCAGAAAAAGGATCTTGGACCGCTTCCCTATCACTTTGTTTGCGTTTCCAACCAGGACTGAAACATGAGGACATACCAGAGCGGATGCTGCCAGTTACGTCTGCCGGAAAGATGTTCCTGCCACTTATTCCTTACCGGTTTTGGATTAAAAAAGCCTTCCTGCACCAATCGGGTTTCATTAATCAAGTCTTCTGCCCACTCCCTTAAAGGACCTCTTAGCCAGCTATCAATAGGAACTCCGAAACCGGTTTTAGGGCGTTCAATAATTTCTTTGGGAACATAACGATAAAGAACTTTTCGCAGAAGCCATTTACTATTCTTCTGTCCTTTCTGAATTTTGAGAGAAAGGGGCAAATGCCAGGCAAATTCTACGACCCGATGATCAAGGAGTGGCACCCTAGCCTCCAAACTCACTCCCATGCTGGCCCGATCGACTTTGACCAGGATATCATCTGGTAGATAAGTTAAGGCATCCAGGAGCATCATATTTTCCGAAAAATTTGATACTTCGGCCCACATTTTAGGATCGGAAATATCAGTTTTTGGTTCTTTGGCTCCGAGGACAACTGAGGATGGATTCTGCCACCCTGAGACAAGTTGCCTATAAACAGACATCTGACTTCCTGAGGGAATTATCTCGGCAAGTTTGTGTAGCTTGTCTCCTGGTGTGCGTTGTTTAAATTTATCTGGCAAAATCTTAGAAATGACTGTATAAATAGTATTCCAGGTTTGCGGTGAATAAACCGTCATCATTTTAGCCATCCCCTTTCTCAAGGGAAGAGGTAGCCAGGAAAAGTTAGACCATATAGTCGGTGCCCAAACATATCTATTGTAACCCCCAAAAAGCTCATCTCCTCCATCACCGGAAAGGCTAACGGTTACATGTTTCCTGGCCATTTGTGATACGAGAAAGGTGGGAATTTGTGACGAATCGGCGAATGGTTCATCATAAAGGTATGGCAATTTAGGTATGACACTCTGTGCTTCGTTGGGGGTAACATATAACTCCGTATGATCTGTCCCCAAATGATCAGCTACGGCTTTGGCATAAACGGCCTCATTATAGTCATTCTCATAAAAGCCAATGGTAAAAGTCTTGACCGGTTTAGAACTTTGAGCTTGCATGAGGGCTACAACGGCAGACGAATCAACCCCTCCTGATAAAAAAGCCCCTAAAGGAACATCGGCAACCATTTGTTGCCGGACAGCTTTGCGCAGAACACTGTCAAGTGTCTCAATCGCCTCCTCCGAACTACCTTTAAATGGATTTTCTAACCCTTTTTTGGCTACCTCACGAAGATCCCAATAATATTCCGGATGATAATCCTTTTTATTCCCATCTGATGGTTTAATCCTTAGAAATGTCGCCGGAGGCAACTTATAAATCCCCTGAAATATAGAATAGGGCGTAGGAATATAATTATGCCTGAGATATAGACAAAGAGCTGACCTGTCTATCTCTAATTTACCATTTTTTTGAAAGCTGAAATAGGCGCGTAGAGCTTTGAGTTCCGAACCGAAAAAAAAAGTATTTCCTTGCCATCCATAATATAAGGGCTTTTCGCCAAGGCGGTCGCGAACTAGAATAAGTTCTCTTTCTTTACGATCCCAGAGAGCAAAAGCAAACATACCGATGGTCATCTCTAATGCTTTTGGTATCCCCCAGGTGCTGATAGCCTCCAAGAAAGTTTCAGTATCTGAATGCCCTTTCCAGGATACTTGAAGAGTATTCCTGATTTCTTGATAATTGTAAATTTCTCCATTATAGACAATGACATACCGACCGTTATGTGAAATCATCGGCTGTCGTCCCGCGGAAGAAAGATCAATAATAGATAGGCGACGGAATCCAAAGGAAACTCCGGAAGATACATCCGTCCAGATTCCGCTGTCATCAGGGCCACGGTGATAAAGGGTATCCGTCATAAAACTGACAACCTCTTTAAGTTGGTCTTCAGTTCGAAATATTGATTGATCAATTATTCCGGCAAATCCGCACATATAATGCTTAAAAAGCACTGACCATTTATATAATATGGTCAATCATTCAGTCTATCACCAGAAACAAGTTAGGACTAAAAAGATGGTCCATTGTTACTTTATCAAGTTGATCGTTAAAAAGATTAGCAGTTAGTGCTTTTTAAGAGAGGTTATGTTCTATCTTGGAGAATAATAGGAAAAGTCAGTAGAAGAGTGTTTGACAAATTGGGCAATAACTAGAATCGTTACAAGGGCGCTTAAATCCCAGGCAATCATACCGTACCGGAATTGTCCTGAGGCGAAGATGAAGAGCATGGGAAGATGTGAGGCTAATGCTATCCAAGAGAGAATTAAAACATGACTCCCTATTCGTCTAAAATTAAAAGCGGTGAAAATAGTAATCGCTAAAGTAATCAGTTTTAAAACCATAAAACCTTCGGCAATTATTTTTAGTGATGGGGTCGGGAGTCTTGGAAGGGTCCATAGCCATCCGGATAACTGTTTTGACACCTCAATAATATGATTTCCATTATAGTTTCCGGAGATGAATTCCAATAAAGCTTTGATATATGACCAAGGACTCATTGGAACGGAAATGGTCGATCCGGCTAGAGATATGAGGACAAACTGATGACCATATAGATAATTATGCAGTGGCATCCACAAGGCAAATGCTAATCCGGTCATTGAGGCTGTCATAACCCAAAATTTTCTTGATCGCCAACATGTTACTATAAAAAAAAGACCTAGTAATGGGACGGCGATAGCTAGGTTTGGTCTTAAAAACATAGAACCGGCGAGACTTATCCCACCCAAAAAGGCTATGAGACCGCCTGATTCTCCCGCCCACTTAGATTGTGAATAGACGAAAAGATAAAATCCTAAGATAAAGAAACCGAATCCCATGGCTTCAGCATATCCTAATTTTGCATTTTGAACATATTGCAGGAAAGAAAGACTCCCAATAGGAGAAATGATGAATAATAAAAAAATGGCCATGGCCCAGCGTACTCCGGCAATCAAATGGATATACAGATAGATAATCCATGGCAATAATCCTAAGAAAGCTGTGTACCCGAGGTTGGTATCTCCAAAGAGTATCTTTTCTATGGCTCTGGCATATCGCATCCCCGGGGTATCCCAATAAATGGATTGTCCTCCTCGCAAAGCCTCCTTCCAGTTTCCGCTCATAAGATTCCTGGCTATATCTCTCCCTAAGGAATCATGAGTGATCCCATCATCCCCTCCTCCATGGGGAGGATAAGTTGATCCTAAATATTTCCCTTCGCTGAAGTGGATAGTTATTCCGATAAAAATTAAACCAATCGATATGATACCAGCAGAGATCAGAAAAGCCCGCCATTGAATTCTGGTTAGAAAAAAGAGTATTCCCAAAATCCCCATTAAGCTTAGAAGATGACGGACTATCAATGATATTACAAGGCTTGGAGATAGTTTCAAATGCATTGAGAGAGAGGCCAAATGTCTCTGATCATTCGTATTCTGTTTTCTTTCCCAAGGCCGCAATGTAATCGGAGCTGGCAGATGTAAAGCGAATAGCTTTTTACCAACATCTTTGGCCAAGATCATCCGGTCGGTTTCTTTCTCATGAACTATCTCCTCATAAGTTCCATCAGTTTTTTCCCAAAAGGCATTGCCTTTCCAAAATAATGTTGAACCGACAAAAGGTTGGGAAAATTCTAGCATGACAAAAAAAGGCAGATCGGCCTTAAAGCTCCTGGTCATTGAAATAGGATCCTGACCGAAAAAACCATATCTTGCTTCGTTGGCAAAACCACCTCTGAATTCACTTAAATTATTAAAGGCGATCGTTTCCACCTGTCGTGAATATTTTGCTGGTCTCCATAATGCATCTGAGGAATGGGCGAAGAAAGTTTTAGGAGGTATATGTCTCCATTCGGCTTTAGGATGATCGTTTAATGGATATTGCTTTTCAAAAGCTTGACGCCATTTTTCAAAAATTGGAGCAGGAAGCCTTT
>Ga0233425_10010443_pt1 | contig 11296 bp, 15 predicted proteins | sample Watercolumn_Towu_2_FD_181712 | JGI IMG/M metagenome (GOLD analysis project Ga0233425, IMG submission 181712) | Freshwater microbial communities from Lake Towuti, South Sulawesi, Indonesia - Watercolumn_Towuti2014_140_MG | ecosystem: Environmental > Aquatic > Freshwater > Lake | place...
GAATATATTGAGGTCTTTTACAACAGAGAGCGACTGCATTCAGCCAATGGTTATCTGTCGCCAGTAGACTACGATTCGCAGCATAAAGCTGCTTAACCTTGTGTCCGGAATAGTGTTGACACATCATTGACACATCACTCGATGGCAAAACTGTCTGGAGCGAAAAATTTCTAGGCTGAATTTAACCTGACAGACACCGCTAAAAAACCAGTAATTGTCAGGTTAAGTCTGAACTACTACACATTACAATATACCCAGTGTTTATTAATTTGACTTCATCGCTTTTGGTGTCTGTCGGCGGATCATTTTGGTCTTTAAACTACCTTAGCTTTAACGAGTTTCGACTGATCAAATTGGATCCTGCAGCAAGCGCTCCGCAAAGTTATCCTATCAGTATTCCTCCAGCCGGCCCAGGAAATCAATTATATTCCTTGGATAATCTCACTACTGACGGGACTTATTTCTGGGTGTCTTTTTATAAATACGAGTTAAACTCTTCAAATCAATGGTACTTGGCAAATACCGACATCCTGAAAATCGATCAAGCCGGCACAATACAAAACACCTTTAGTAGTCCGGTACAGAGCATATCCCAGCTTGCCTTTATGAATGGCGAAACAACCTTATTGGTGATGGGAAATGACCAAGTTGGTATGCCGATGTACGCTACGCTAGACATCAATAGTAATAACTGGTTACCACCGATATCGATCAGCGCAGCCACAAATAATTACTATTTCGATGGCGCCAGCATTTGGGTATCCGATAATCGTATGCTGACCAACATTGACATGAGTACAGGTAATCCAACAACTTATATGGTGAATGAGGATATTGCCAAACCATTGCTGTTTGTAAACTCCGAACTCTGGATTCCGACAGCATATAAATTAATAAAATTATCAACATCGTCAGTCATCAACTTGCCTGCACGGTGTAATTCTTTGTTCTCTAACGGTTCATTCATCTGGTGTACTTACGGCAGTACTGTCTATAAATTTGATCCAGCAACAGAAGCCATTATAAGCGCGGTCGCATACCCAAATACCAGTATACACAACTTGCTAGTCGATAGCAGCAACCAGCTGTGGGCCTTTGGCATGTTATATGATGCTGCAAGCAATCAATGGAATGCAAATGCCTTGTTTCAATTGAATTGACGCCGGCTGGCGGCCAAGCAGCCGATTTAGATCAGAGCCGTCCGGCTTGGCGCAAGTCAGCCCGGCCGATTCAAGCCCATCTTGCCAGTCGCGCTGGAATAATCGCTGCCAGTTACGAATAGCGCTTGAGTTTGGCGGTAGGGTTTGGATGTTAGCCAGCGAGTGAAAATTCATAAGGAGATAGCTGTGCATCAGAACCTAGCTAAATAACAGCCGCCCGCCATCAACGGTGATGACCTGCCCGGTGATATAGTCAGCGTCGTTAACAAGAAATAAAACCGCTTTTGCAATATCTGATAGTTCGCCTGAGCGCTTTAAAGGAATGCGCGCTAAAATCTCGGCTTTTGATGATTCTGACAAATCCTGCTCAGGCCACGCTATGGCACCGGGCGCTACCGCGTTAACCCGAATCGCGGGCGCCAGTTCCTTGGCTAAAATCTTAGTTACCGAAAGTAGACCTGCTTTAGCAAGACTGTAAACCGGATAGTCCGGCAAGCCGCGTTCGGCATGAATATCCACAATATTGACAATGCAGCCCTTAGTTTCCGCCAATTTTTCCGACAAAATCTGGATCAGAAAAAACGGCGCTTTCAAGTTGCTAGTCATCAATTCATCCCATTGTTGCTCGGTGACACTGGCAAAAGGGCTTGGATAAAATGTTGAAGCATTATTGATCAGCACATCAATTCCGTTCCACGTTTTGCAAGCGGCCTCGGCAAGCGCTTGCAATGCCTTCATATCGAGCAAATCAGCTTGCATCGCTGCAGCCGAATTTGCGCGAAGCAGATTTAATTCCTGGCAAAGCGCCAATGCGGCGACTTGTGAAGACCGGTAATGCAAAAAAACGTTATAACCCCGGCTGTGCAACAAACGGGCGCAGGCTGCGCCAATTCTTTTGGCAGCCCCAGTAATCAGAACGGTTTTAGCCATGCTGACTAGTCGTCAAGCTTTTCAAGAGCATCGAACGAATAGGGTTCGGTTTTATTAAACACACGAGCAAACAAGCGGGAAAACAGAAGGCCTATCTCAAACAGCATCCACATCGGAACCGCCAACAAAGTTTGAGAAAGCGCATCCGGCGGTGTTAAAAACATCGCAATGACAAATACGCCGACGATGACATAAGGGCGTTTTTCGGCAAGGTCAGCCGGCGTCATCAAACCGGTCAAAACTAACACAATGGTAAAAATAGGCACTTCAAAACAAGTGCCAAAAGCAAAAAATAAAGCCAGAACAAAATCCAGGTATTTGCTTATATCGGTCATAACCGCGACTCCTTCCGGCGCGGTTGTTGTTAAAAAACTAAATACCAAAGGAAAAACAAAGTAATAAGCAAATGCAACCCCCAGATAAAACAGTAGGGTGCTGGCGATCAGCAATGGTAAAACCAAGCGTTTTTCGCGCCGATACAAGGCGGGCGCGACAAAGGCCCAAAACTGATAAAGAATGTATGGCACAGAGATAAAAACAGCCGCGACAAAAGCTAGCTTGAACGGCGTAAAAAACGGCGACGCCACATCGATAGCAATCATCGTGCTATTTTTTGGCATGTGTTTCAATAATGGTCCGGCCAGGAAACCATAAATCTGATTAGCAAAGGAAGCCAATGCCATAAACACGAGCAAAACACACAACACAACTCGCAATAAGCGATTGCGTAATTCGATCAAATGGCTAATGAAGGGCTGTTCCGCAGAAAATTCAGAGTCATTTAGGCTCATGTGGGTGCCTTAGTGGAGTAAGCGGCTCATCCATCGCTTCTTCTACAGAAGCGCTGAGCTTAGCATTAGCCTTATTTGCCACCTCTTCAAGCATTTCCTGAAAATTGCCAAGATCCGCTTGTTGCTCGTTGAAAAGCTGGCGCATTTCCTCGGCTTGAAGCTCGGCCTTGATTTCCGCTTTTACAGAAGCCACCATGCTCCGCGTTTTGCCCAGCCAGAAGCCCGCCAAACGGGCGATTTTGGGTAATTGTTCCGGCCCAATTACCAGTAAAGCGACTAAGCCGACCATGCATAATTCGGAAAACCCGACTTCAAACATGGCTCAATTTTTATCGTTGTTTTTTGACGTTACTTCGCTGTCTATGGTTTGTCCTTTGGTCTCTTCTTCACCTTCTTTTATGGCGTTGCGAAAACCTTTGATGGCGCCGCCCAAATCACCGCCTAAATTCCGTAAACGCTTGGTGCCAAAAACAACGATGACAATAGCCAAAACAACCAGTAAGTGCGGAATGCTAAAACCCATATATGCTCCGTTGAACGATTGATTAATGTGCTGGTTACGATTGATTACGCTGAGCTTTTTCTTCGTGTCCGGAAAGGCCGAAACGACGTTCCAGCTCTTGCAGTACCGCGTCCGGCCCAAGCCCCTGATGAGCCAGCAGAATCAGGCTATGAAACCAAAGATCCGCTGTCTCATAGACGATTTGATCCTTATCGCCGGCTTTTCCAGCGATAATGGTTTCCGCGGCTTCTTCACCGATTTTTTTCAGTATGCTGTCAAGGCCTTTGGCATAAAGACTAGCGACATAAGATTTTTCAGCCGAGGCTAGTTTGCGTTGCTCAAGTATTTCGGCCAACTGGCGCAATATATCACTCATCGTTGTTTATAAATAGTAGCAGGATCTTTCAAGATCGGCGCAATCGTCTGCCAACGCCCATCGATTAAGCGCCGGTAAAAACAGGTTTCACGTCCAGTGTGACAAGCAATACCGCCTTCTTGTTCAATTTTTAACAAAACCACGTCTTCATCGCAATCAAGAAAAATACCGCAAATCTTTTGCCGGTTTCCGGATTCTTCACCCTTGCGCCATAGCCTGTTGCGAGACCTTGACCAATACACGGCATAGCCTTCGCTGACGGTCAACCGCAAAGCCTCACGGTTCATCCAGGCCACCATCAGAATTTTTTCTGTTTCGACTTGCTGCGCAATCACCGGTATCAAGCCGTTTTCATTCCAATTGATTTCATCCAACCATGCCTGATTCATGAAAGGCGCACCTCAATGCCTCGCGCAGCCATGCTTAATTTGGCTTCCTGAATCGTATATTCGGCAAAATGAAAAATACTGGCGGCTAAAACAGCATCTGCTTTGCCTCTGATGATTCCGTCGGAAAGATGCTCAAGACAGCCCACGCCGCCTGAAGCAATCACCGGCACGCTCACGGCTTCACTAATGGCGCAGGTCAATGGCAAATCAAAGCCTTCGCGCGTGCCATCACGGTCCATGCTGGTAAGCAAAATCTCGCCCGCGCCGTAGCCAACCATTTTCTTTGCCCATTCAATAGCGTCAATGCCGGTAGCTTTGCGGCCACCGTGGGTAAAGATCTGCCACTGACTAGGTTGGTTGGTGGCGCTGATTTTTTTGGCGTCGATCGCAACGACAATACATTGCGAACCAAAACGTTCCGCTGCGTCACGGACAAACTCCGGATTAAATACCGCTGCGCTATTGATGCCGACTTTATCGGCGCCTGCGTTCAGCATGCGCCTGATATCGTCCAAGGTTCTAATGCCCCCACCCACAGTCAGTGGAATAAAAACCTCGCCGGCCACTTGGCGCACCACATCAACCATAGTATTGCGGTTGTCATGCGTGGCCGTGATATCTAAAAAAGTGATTTCATCCGCCCCTTCCCGGTCATACCGTCTAGCAATTTCGACTGGATCGCCCGCATCACGAATATCAACAAATTTCACGCCTTTAACAACGCGGCCATTATCAACATCAAGGCATGGAATGATTCGTTTAGCCAGGCTCATGGGCGTTAAAATGTTTCGGCCAACTTGGCGGCTTCGGAAAAATCAAGCGTGCCTTCGTAAATGGCTCTGCCCGTAATAGCGCCAGTAACGCCATCCTTAACAATAGTACCTAAGGCTTTAATATCGTCGAGATTAGTAATCCCCCCCGAAGCAATCACCGGTATACGAATGGCTTTCGCCAAGCGCGAGGTCGCTTCGATATTGACGCCGGACATCATGCCGTCCCGGGAAATATCCGTGTAAATGATGGCCTCGACCCCGTCTTCTTCGAATCGCTGTGCCAAATCGATCACATCATGACGCGATAATTTGGACCAGCCATCAATGGCCACTTTGCCATCTCTAGCATCGAGGCCGACAATAATATGACGCGGATATTCAATCGCCACATCCCTGACAAAATAGGGCGTATTGACGGCTTTAGTGCCGATAATCACGTATTCAACCCCGGCATTAAGATAAGCCTGGATAGTGTCTTCATCACGAATACCGCCGCCAATCTGCACGGGCACATCCGGAAATGCTTCAACTATAGCGTGAATGACTTCAGCATTTTTTGGTTTTCCGGCAAATGCGCCATCCAAATCGACTAGATGCAATCGTTTAGCGCCCGCAGCCACCCATTTGCCGGCTACCGCCACAGGATCATCGGAAAAGACAGTGTCATCCTCCATTCGCCCCTGCCGCAAACGGACACATTTTCCTTCTTTTAAATCGATTGCAGGTATCAGCAACATAACATCAAACTCTCAACAGCACGTAAGGTAAATCAGGTTTTTAATAATTATTGTTAAACTTGGCCATCCCAATGCAAAAAATTTTTTAGCAATTGCAAACCTGCCGACTGACTTTTTTCCGGGTGAAATTGTACCGCAAAGACATTATCGCGGGCCAAAGCGCTGGCAAAATCATCCTGATAGCCCGTGGTCGCCGAAATTACCGCGTTATTGTCCGGACGCACATAATAGCTGTGCACAAAATAGAAACGGCTGTCTTGCGCAATAGCTTGCCAGAGAGGATGAGCCATTGTTTGATGAACTTGGTTCCATCCCATATGCGGAATTTTCAGGTGATTTCCATGACTGTCTGTTAACGATTCAGGAAAATGAATGACATGCCCCGAAAATAGGTCGAGGCATTCAGTATGATCGTTTTCCTCGCTATCGCTCATTAATGCCTGCATGCCCAAACAAATGCCTAATAAAGGCCTGGTCTGCGCCACTTTACTTATCACTTCGGATAAACCCGATTGATTAAGCGCCTGCATACAGTCGCGTATCGCGCCCACGCCGGGAAATACCACGCGCTCGGCATTTAGAATCGCTTTGGCAGACGTTTCGATTTTCACCTCGACTTCAGGCGCGGCATGCTGAAGGGCTTTGGCAATGGAATGTAGGTTACCCATGCCATAATCGATAATAGCAACAGTGGACATAATAAGAAGAAAAATCGCGATTAGCTATAGACAGCCTTTGGTCGATGGCATAATGCCAGTCATGCGGGGATCTGACGCGATTGCCATTCGCAGCGCGCGGCCCAAGGCCTTAAAAATAGTTTCGGCAATATGATGTGCGTTGACCCCTTTAAGATTATCAATATGCAAGGTAACGCCCGCATGGTTCGCAAAACCTTGAAAAAACTCTTTAAATAAATCAACGTCAAATCCGCCGATCATCGCACGAGGAAAGTTAACGTCGTAAATCAAGCCTGGGCGACCGGAAAAATCAATAACGACTCGAGACAAAGCCTCATCCAAAGGAATGTAGGCATGACCGTAGCGAACGATGCCTTTTTTATCGCCAAGCGCTTTGGCAAACGCCATTCCTAAGGTAATGCCGATGTCCTCCACAGTATGATGCGCATCAATATGCAGATCGCCTTTCGCCAAAATAGCCAGGTCGATTAATCCGTGACGGGCAATTTGATCGAGCATATGGTCCAGAAAAGGCACGCCGGTCACAAACGACGCTTCGCCTGTTCCATCCAGATTTAGGCTAATTTTTATCTGCGTTTCTAGCGTGTTACGCTCGACTTCGGCAATACGTTGATTCATATCTATAAATTTAAATTTATCGGGGCATTTTAACAATACGAATGGAAGGCATAAAGTCAAATTTGATTCATCCAGGATAACTTATATCTTAGCAGCCCTTTTCCGCTCGTGCTCCAATAAAAGTTTTTTGCGCAAGCGAATCGATTTGGGCGTCACTTCAACCAGTTCGTCTTCGGCAATAAATTCCAAAGCCTGTTCCAACGACATCTTCTGCACCGGCGTCAAAATCAGGTTCTCGTCCGAACCGGCAGCTCGGATGTTGGTCAGTTGCTTTGCTTTGGTCGGATTGACCACAAGATCGTTGGATCTGGAATGAATGCCCACCAACATGCCTTCGTACACCTCATCAGCATGAACGAGAAATAATTCACCACGTTCCTGCAAGGCGTATAAGGCGTAAGCCAAGGCCTTGCCTTGCACCATCGACACCAACACGCCACGTTTGCGCGCTCCCAGTTCACCTTTTTTCATCGAGCCGTAATGATCAAATACGTGATAAAACAGACCCGAGCCCGAGGTGGCCGTCATAAACTCGGTTTGGAAACCAATCAAGCCTCGCGACGGCATCATATATTCAAGACGGACACGGCCTTTGCCGTCCGGCACCATGTTCAGTAAATCGCCCTTGCGTTCGCCCAGTTTTTCCATGATCGCGCCCTGGTGAAGTTCCTCCACTTCCACCGTCACCATTTCAAATGGCTCGCATATTTCGCCATCGATTTCCTTGATAATCACTTCCGGCCTGGAAACGCCTAATTCGAAACCTTCCCGGCGCATGTTTTCAATCAAAACCGATAAATGCAATTCGCCACGACCCGACACTTTAAACTTATCTGGATCAGCGGTGTCTTCGACCCGCAATGCCACATTATGCTGTAACTCTTTATCCAGACGGTCACGAATTTGCCGCGAAGTCAGGTATTTGCCTTCCTTTCCGGCAAACGGCGAGTTATTGACTTGAAAGGTCATGGTCACGGTGGGCTCGTCAACCGTCAGCGGCGGCAACGCCTCAACAGCATCCGGATGGCACAGGGTGTCAGAAATCTGTAAATTTTCAATGCCGGTAAAAGCAATAATATCGCCCGCCCGCGCTTCGGGAACTTCAACTCTTTCCAAGCCGTGAAAGCCGAAAACTTGCAGCATACGCCCCTTGCGTTCGATACCGGCTCGATCGACAATCACCAAAGGCATATTCGATTTAATAGTTCCGCGCTGAATACGGCCAATCCCAATAACGCCGACATAGGTATTGTAATCAAGACTGGAAACTTGCATTTGAAAAGGCCCATTCAGATCGACAGCCGGCGGGTTGACTTTATCTATAATGGTCTGAAACAGCGGCGTCATGTCGCCGCTGGTTGTCGAAGGCTGCAATCCTGCGTAACCGTTAATTGCTGAAGCATAAACGATCGGAAAATCGAGTTGTTCATCGGTGGCGCCCAAACGGTCGAATAAATCGAACGTCTGATCGACCACCCAATCGGGACGCGCACCAGGCCGGTCAATTTTATTGACCACAACGATCGGCTTCAAGCCCAGCGCAAAGGCTTTTTGCGTCACAAAGCGGGTTTGCGGCATCGGCCCATCGACCGCATCAACCAGCAGCAATACCGAATCAACCATTGACAGCACGCGCTCCACTTCCCCGCCAAAATCGGCATGGCCCGGCGTATCAACAATATTGATATGATAATCGTTCCAGTCTAGCGCGGTGTTTTTTGCCAGAATCGTGATGCCCCGTTCTTTTTCCAGGTCATTCGAATCCATTATCCGTTCGGTAATCTTGCTATGAGCGGCAAAAGTGCCCGATTGTTGCAACAGCTTATCAACCAGGGTGGTTTTGCCATGATCCACGTGCGCGATAATGGCAATATTTCGTAAATTTTCGATCACTAGTAATTCTCAAGTTTAGATTCAGTAACAGACCATCAGCAAAGCTGGGGCATCTGCTTAATAAGGTAACGGGAAAATGGGACAGGATAGTTCTTTGCGAGGGCTGGTTGTGCAGCAATATGACTTAATGATAACTCACCGTTAACTTTGCTCCCAAGGCAAGCCATGAAAGCGCCAGCCACCCAACGTACCGCGGTGTTTGTTGGTGTCTATAGGGCCTTCGAAACCGCCATCAATATTGACCAAAAACTGATAGCCTGCCTCTTCAAGCGCTTTTGCGGCTTCTAATGAGCGTTGGCCGCTGCGACACAGCAGCAAAATGGGCGCCGCCGCATTTTGCACCGTTTTTTTGACTTCGGCAACGAATTGGCGATTGATCTGCCAGTCGGGGAATTCTTTCCACGGAATATGAATGGCGCCCGGTGGATGACCCACAAACGTATGTTCAATTTTGCTACGAACGTCGATCAGTACGGCATCAGAATTCTGCTGTAATAAATCCCAGGCTTGTAAAGGATTCAAATTTTCAATCATGGTGGCTCAGATAGTGTGGTTTTGGCCGATAAACTGCGCTTCATTTCTTAGACCTTGCATTAGCTCGCCACAACGACCGTTTTCCCGGTAATAAATGACCGTTAACGGCGAAAATAATTCTAGCAGCTCATTTTTTTTCAGCAAAAACGCTGGATTACGCGGGCCTTGATCGAATGTTTTTTGTTTCGTATAAGTTTGATAAAACAGCAAGCCATCCGGTTTTAGGGCTGCTATTATCGCATCAGTTAAGGTTCGGTCAAGAAATCGGCTAACCGTGATGATATCGTAGCAAGATTTTTCCAGGGATTTGCTCGTGATATTTTTTTCGCAAGCGCTGATATTCAAGCCTTGGAGCCGGCTATGCGCAGTCAATTTGGCAATGGCTACCGGCGATAGATCCCACGCAGCAACCGCCAAGCCGTGATGCGCCAGAAAAATTGCGTTAGCGCCCAAACCACAAGCCAAATCCAGCGCATTTCCGGATTTTGGCAGCAAAAACGCGTTGTCTTTTAGAACCTCAGTTGCAGATAGATCATCAGGCTCGCACTGACTATAGATTTGGTTCCATTTGTCAATCAGCGCTTCCATCAATCGCTTGCAATGCTGACCCGTGGACCCAGCCATTGTTGCAAAAAATCAATAAAGCTTCTGACTTTTGCCGATAAGTATTTGCGATGCGGATAAACCGCATGGATATCCAAAGGCGGTAAGGGATAATTTTCCAAAATCACCTTTAATGCGCCTTTTTCGATATCGCTGCCGACTATATAAATAGGCAGCATAACCAGACCTAAACCGTTAATCGCGGCAATCCGGATGGGATGCGCGGCGTTCGACTGCATACGCCCAGAAACGGTGATGACTTTTACGCCGGCTTCGCTTTTAAATTGCCACTTGTTTCTCGGCGCTATGGCCCAATTGACTAAACAACTATGATCGGTCAAATCTTCAGGCGTTTGCGGAACGCCGTTTTTGGCCAAATAATCCGGCGAAGCGCAAACCACCAGGGATGAACTGGCGAGTTTGCGCGCCACCATGCTGGTGTCGTTCATCGCGCCCAAATAAATGGCCAGATCGATCCCTTCGTCGATCAAGTCGCCGGGACTGCCTTGCAAGGTCATGTCAATTGTTAATTCGGCGTGAAGCTTTAAAAATTCAGCGACGGCACGAGCGATATGCGTTGCGCCGATAACCGGTGGAGCGCTAATTTTTAACAAGCCGCGCGGCTCTGTTTGCATGTGGGTTACAGCCGACTCCATTTCTTCAACATCCTGCAACACTTGTTGACAGCGTTCCAAGTAAGACGCGCCGACATCAGTCAGGCTTAGGCTACGCGTCGTCCGATTAAATAACCGCGTTCCCAAACTGCCTTCAAGTTGCATGATGTGCTTGGTGGCCATGGCTCTGGAAATGCCTAACTCGCGCGCGCCGCTGGCGAAGCTGCCGCCTTTGGCCACGCGCACGAAAACATTCATACTCGTTAACTTATCCACTTAAGCCTCTTTTAATACTGCATTTGAGCTGCTATTGCCCATAGTCGGCTTAGTATAGATGGTTTTATCCTGTCTAAGCCAATCCCCAAACGCTCAACCTTTGCCTAAAACCCTTTAAGTTAGGTAAAAATCAGACCTCTTTTTTTCCAAGCCGCGTCCAGCAAGGCGTCTGCCTAAGGGTAAAAAAAGAATTTTTTTACATGGCTATTAACAAGCTACAGGTTGCAGAAAAACCGGCTGGTGAGTGGCGCACAACTTCAACAGGCGGTTAGGGCTTTGGTTTTCCCAGAAGCGGCGGTTCAGCCGGTAGCAAAACTCGTCCAGGTACTCTTGCACGTAGCGGCCTGAGATGCCGTGGTAGGTGCCGAGCAAGTAGCTTTTGAAATTGCTGATGACCACATG
>Ga0233425_10010444_pt1 | contig 11295 bp, 9 predicted proteins | sample Watercolumn_Towu_2_FD_181712 | JGI IMG/M metagenome (GOLD analysis project Ga0233425, IMG submission 181712) | Freshwater microbial communities from Lake Towuti, South Sulawesi, Indonesia - Watercolumn_Towuti2014_140_MG | ecosystem: Environmental > Aquatic > Freshwater > Lake | place: Indonesia...
TGTTCGCCCGAGTATCTGACGTCCTACGCCCGGCGGTACGTCGAATTGGGCGCGGCGGCCGTGGGCGGATGCTGCGGCACGACGCCCGAGCACATCCGCGAGATCGCCGCGGCCATCAAGCCGCTGGCCCGGGCGCAGCGCACGCGGCCGACGGTTGCCGTTGCGGCTGAAGCGGCCGAGCAGAAACCGGCCGCGCCGTTTGCCGAGAGGTCGCAGCTCGCCCGCCGGCTGGCCGAACGCCAGTGGGTGACAACCGTGGAACTCCTGCCGCCGCGCGGCTACGACCTCGCGGCCACGATCGCCAAGAGCAAGGCCCTGGCCGCGCGCGGCGTCAGCGCGATCAACATCCCCGACGGCCCGCGGGCAAGCTCGCGCATCTCGCCGCTGGTGACCGCCTATCGCATCCAGCAGGAGGCGGGCATCGAGCCGATCCTGCACTTCTGCTGCCGCGACCGCAACCTGATCGGCATGCAGGCTGACCTGCTGGCCTGCGCGGCGTGCAACGTGCGGAACATCCTCTTCGTCACCGGCGACCCGCCGAAGTTGGGCAACTATCCCCAGGCCACCGGCGTCTTCGACACCGACTCGATCGGCATGGCGGCCGTGCAACGGCAATTGAACCGCGGGCTGGACCTCGGCGGCCAGGCCATCGACCCGCAGACGTTCGCCGTCATCGGCGTGGGCCTCGACCCCAGCGCGCTCGACCGGCAGCGGGAGTTGGAACGCTTCCGCCAGAAGGTCGAGGCGGGGGCCGAGTTCGCCATCTCGCAGCCGGTCTTCGATCCCGACGCCCTGCTGCGGTTTCTCGACGACGTGCAGCGATACGGCGTCCCGATCATCGCCGGCATCTGGCCACTGACGAGCTACCGCAACGCACAGTTCATGCAGAACGAAGTGCCGGGCGTGGTCGTGCCCGAGTCGGCCATGCAGCGCATGGCCTCGGTCGAGGGGCGCGAGGAGCAGTTGGCCATGGGCATTCAGATCGCCCGCGAGTCGGTCGCCCGCGTCCGCGATCGCGTCGCCGGCATCCAAGTCAGCGCGCCCTTCGGCCGGATCGAGACGGCCCTGGCGGTGATCGGGGAACGATGAGCCGGCAAGCCGCGGCGGCTTCCGGAAAACCGCAAGACTGCGCATAATGTAGAAGTACGCTACGCGCCTGTAGCTCAGGGGATAGAGCAACGGTTTCCTAAACCGTAGGTCACAGGTTCGAATCCTGTCAGGCGTATTGTCACAGAGGGGCCGCGATGCGCACTGAGCCGACCGTCTACATCGTCGACGACGATGCTGCGGCGCGGCAGTCGCTCTGCGCGTTGCTGAAGCCGATGCGGTTGCAGACGGCGGCTTTCGGTTCGGCGCGGGAGTTCCGTCGGGCCTACCGCCCGACGCAACCCGGATGCGTCCTGCTCGACGCGGGTTGGCCGGACGCCGGCGACATCGAGTTGCTCAAGGAACTATCCGCCGAAGAGCCGCACCTGCCGGCGATCGTGATCTCGGCCCACAGCGATGTCCCACTGGTCGTCCGCGCCATGCGTGCCGGCGCGCTGAACTTCCTGGAGAAGCCGTGCGACGAGCAGGAGTTGTGGGAGGCGGTGCGCGAGGCCCTACGGTGCGACGCCCGCAACCGCCGCCGGTTCGCCCGCCGCCGGACCATCCAGCGGCGGTTGGCCCGCCTGACTCCCGGCGAGCAGCAGGTGCTCCACCTGTTGGTCGAAGGCGATTCGAACAAGTCGATGGCCGAAGCCTTGGGACTCAGCGTGCGCGCGATCGAGGTCCGTCGCGCCAAGATCATGCAGAAGCTGCACGCCGAATCCCTGGCCGACGTGATCCGCACGGCGCTGGCGGCCCGCTAGGCATTCCCGCGCCGCAGCACGCGGCTGCCGACGACGACCACCAGGTACGCCGCGCCGGCGATCACGATGATCGTTGGTTCCGGCAGCAGGTTGGGCGAATAGCTCACGGCCAGGCCCGCCACGATGAACGCCGCGCAGAAGAACACCGCCAGAACCATCATCTGCCACATACGGCGGGAGAAGTGCCCGGCCACGGCCGCCGGCAGCGTCAACAGCGCGATGACCAACACGATGCCCACCACGCGGACCAACAGTACCACGGTCAGGGCCGTCAGGCACAGCAGCAGCAAGTAGTAGAACTTCACGCGCACGCCGCGCAGCTCGGTGAACTCCTCGTCGAAGCATACGGCCAGGAACTTGTGGTGGAATAGCACGCCGACAACCAGCACCACGACGCCGAGCCCCGCCACGGTCCACAGGTCTTGCTCCGAAACCAGCAGGATGCTGCCGAACAGATAGCTCATCAGGTCGGAGTAGACGGGCGTCTTGTTGATCAGCAGCAAGCCGACGGCCATGCCCACGGCCCATATCGCCCCGATCACCGTGTCTTCGCGTTGCCGTGCGTAGAGGCTTACCAAGCCGATAACGATAGCTGCCAAGAGGGCGACCGCCACCGCGCCGTACATGGGGTGGAACCAGCTCAGACCGAGGTTGAACTGCAGAAACAAGCCGGCGCCGATGCCGCCCAACACGCAGTGCGAAATGGCCCCGGCGATGTATGTGATGCGGCGCGTGACCACGTAGGTGCCGATAATTCCCAACGGCACGCTGGCCAGCAGTCCCGCCCACAGCGCGTGGCGCGTGAGATTGAGGTCCGGGTTGCAGAGGGCCTCGACAAACTCCAGGCTTTTCAGCGCGTCGAGCAGACTATTCATGTTGATGTGCCCGCTGGCAGACCACGTCGCCGTGCCGCACGAGCCGCACGTCGCCGCCGTAGATGCTTTGGATCGCCGCGCCGTTGAGTTGGCTGGTCGGATGCACCACGACTTGCCGGTTCACGCAGATCACGCTCTCGACGAGACTGGAAACGAACCCCATGTCGTGCGACACCACGACCACAGTCATCCGCCGATTGAGTTGCTGGAGCACGTCGAAGAGCCGGGCCTCGACGAGACTGTCGACGTTGGCCGTGGGTTCGTCCAGCAGTAGCAACTCGGGCTCGCAACACAGCGCCCGGGCGATGAGCACGCGTTGCCGCTGCCCGCCGGACAGCAGGGCGAAGGGCCGCCGCGCGACTTCCTCCAGATGGACTTGCTCCAGGGCGTCGAGCGCCGCCCGCCGGTCGGCCCGCTTATACCAGCCCAGCAGCCCGCGCACACCGCGTTGCCCCAAGCGGCCCATGAGCACAATGTCCATCACCGTGACGGGGAATTGCGGATCGTGGCGCACGTGTTGCGGCATGTAACCGATCCGCCGCCGCACGCGCTGCGGCGGCTGGCCGAACACCCGCACTTCACCCCCGCCGGGCGTCAAGAGGCCGAGGATCAGCCGCATGAGCGTGGTCTTGCCGCCGCCGTTGGGGCCGACCATGCAGACCGTCTGCCGGTCGCCGACCGCCAGATTCACGTCCTCGAGCACGGGCACGCCCTGATAGGCGAACGCCACGTCGCGGAGTTCGATCACCGGCGCATCGCTCATGCTACAACCCTTGTGCAATCTTGTCGGCTATGTCGGCGAAGTTGGCCAACACGTCCTTGGCCAGCGGGTCGATGGACAACACCCGGCCGCCGATCTCCTTGGCGACCGTCTCGGCGGTCCGCTGGTCGAATTGCGGCTGTACGAAGATGATCTTCACGCCGTCTTCGCGGGCCTTCTCGATCAAGGCGGTGAGTTGCTTCTGCCCGGGCGACTTGCCACCGGCCTCGACGGCCTCCTGCCGCAACCCGTAGGCGTCGGCGAAGTAGCCGAAGGCCGGATGAAACACGTAGAACCGCTGCCCGCGGTAGGGCTTCAGCGCGGCCGCGGTCCGGGCATGGATCGCGTCCAAGTCGGCCAGCAGTGCGGCGAGGTTCCGCCGGTAGTCCTCGACGTGGGCCGGATCGACCCGCTCGAGCGCCGCCGTAATGTTCTCCGCCTGGGTCTTCAGCAGCAGCGGCGAGAGCCAGACGTGCGGGTCGGGCGCTGTGCCGCCGTGGTCGCACTCGGCGTCGTGATCGTGCTCGTCGGCGATGCACGGCGCGTCGATGGGGCGCTTCTGGATCCCCTGCGTCACGTCGACCACCAGCGGCCCGCGCGATCCGGCGGCCAGCTTCCCGACAATCTGGTCCTCAAAGGGCATGCCGCTCTTGACGAACAGTTGCGCGCGGCTCAGGGCGGCGATCTGCTTAGAAGTGAAGCCGGCAGTATGCGGGTCTTGCCCGGGCGGCAGCAACACCTGCACGTCCACGTACTCGCCGCCGATACGCTCGGCCAGATAGGCCAGCGGCGGAAGGCCGACGAACACGACGGGGCGACCGTCGGTCGAGTCACTCGCGCGCGGAGAGCAACCGGTCAAGAGAACTGCCAACAGCAATCCGACCGCACACAGCGGATAGTAGGACGGCCTTTCCAGGCTGTCAGCTTCGGCCTGGAAAGGCCGACCTACGAACACGTTCCCGCCCGCAAAGCGCCTTGTTGTCACTCGACGTTCTCCTCGGGGCTTGCCCCGCAAACGAGGTGTACGGCGTGACAGTCGGCACACTGTTCGAGCGAGTGGCTCTTGGCGAACGCATTCCAGTGGCGGCGTTGGTCGGGAGTGAGGATGCCCGTCCCCTTGCACAGCGGGCAGGTTCCATCGATGGCCGCTAGCACCGCGGAGCGGATGAACTCCGACCGGTTGGGTACCCCATCGAGCGCCCGCCGCAGCGGCTCGTCGACCTTGAAGGTGATGATGTCGTGTTTCTTGTGTATCGCCATGTGCTCCCCCGGGATTATTACATTGTATTACCCACGCTCTGTTGGTCAATAGGTGAGCGGATAGGTTGGGGCGGGATCTTGGCAATACAGTTGGGGTGGCAGATGCGCTGGTGCCATGAAGCTGGGGCGGCAGTTGTACTGCCGCCTCGCCCGTGACCACGACAATTCCGGGGTGGCAGTTTAGCTGCCACCCCAACGTTTCTCGTGACTGCCATTGCGCCCTCGCACTTGACTGCCACCACGGCACTGCTCCAGGTGATGTTCCGGCGGCCGCACAGCCGTCATAAACGATACATTCCGCTCCACCGGTATACGCGGGGACGTAATCTACGTGTTATGGCGGAAATGGGTTGTCGAGTAAAAGAAACATGTGGCGTTTCGACGATAGCAACACCTAGATTGGACCCAGGTTTCCTACCTAACCCAATTTGCGTGAGTATCCCTCAAGGTTTTTCCTTACAAGGAGTCCTCCCATGAACCGTCGTTTCCTGTTCCTGGCGTTGCTTGCCGGATTGTGTCTGGCATTCGGCGCCTCCCTGGCTGTGGCTGCTGACGAAGACGCTGCGAAGCCCGAAGCGGCTGCCAACGGCGCCTGCGCCCCGGCGGCCTGCGCCCCGGCGACCTGCGAGCCGGCGACCTGCGCCCCGAAGACCTGCTGCCCGAAGAAGCGCTGCGGTCTGCGGGCGCGGACCTGCCGTCCGAAGAGCTGCGTCGTCGAGGTTTGCGAGCCGGCGACTTGCGCCCCGAAGGCTTGTGAGCCTGCCTGCGAGCCTTCGACCTGCGAGCCGAAGACCTGCTGCCCGAAGAAGCGTTGCGGTCTCCGCGCCCGGACCTGCCGTCCGAAGACCTGCGAGCCGAAGACGTGCTGCCCGAAGACCTGCGAGCCTGCCGCTTGCGAAGCGCCGAAGGCCTGCGAAGCCCCCAAGGCTTGCGAGCCCGCCTGCGAGCCGGCGACCTGCGCGCCGAAGACCTGCTGCCCGAAGAAGCGTTGCGGTCTGCGGGCCCGGACCTGCCGTCCGAAGACCTGCGAACCGAAGACCTGCTGCCCGAAGACCTGTGAGCCCGCCGCTTGCGAGCCCGCTTGCGAGCCGGCGACCTGCGCCCCGAAGACCTGCTGCCCGAAGAAGCGATGCGGTCTGAAGGCCCGCACCTGCCGTCCGAAGAGCTGCTGCGTCGTCGAGAGCTGCGCTCCGGCCGCCTGCGAAGCCCCCAAGGCTTGCGAGCCCGCCTGCAGCAAGTAAGGTCTGACAGGAAACGACGGTGGCCCGCGCAGCCGCGGGCTTGACGCGAGTTTTTCCTCAGCAACAACCCCAGCGGCCCGATTGCTATGCGATCGGGCCGCTGGGCGTTTCTTGAAGTCACTCCGCAAACAGCGTCGTCGACAGATACCGCTCACCCAGGTCGGGCAGGATGACGACGATAAGCCGGCCTTTGTTTTCGGCCCGGCGGGCGAGTTGGATGGCGGCCCAGGCGGCGGCGCCGCAACTGATGCCGCACATCAGGCCCTCGCGCTTGGTAAGCTGCCGGGCGGTCTCGAAGGCGTCCTCGTCGGCCACGGACACCACGTCGTCGAGGACGTCGACGTTGAGCACGTCGGGAATGAAGCCCGCGCCGATCCCTTGGATGCCGTGCTTGCCCGGCTTGAGCGGCTCTCCGTCAAGGTGCTGGGTGATGACCGGACTGGCGGCCGGCTCGACGGCGACGATGCGGACGGCCGGTTTGCGGGCCTTGAGCACTTCGCCGACGCCGGTGATCGTGCCGCCCGTGCCCACGCCGGCCACCACGATGTCGACCGCGCCGGCCGTGTCGCGCCAGATTTCCTCGGCCGTGGTCTGGCGATGAATTTCGGGATTGGCCGGGTTCTTGAACTGCTGCGGCATGAAGTAATGGCGGTGCTCTGCGACCATCCGTTCGGCCGCGCGGACGGCGCCGGGCATCCCTTCGGCCGCCGGCGTCAGAATCACCTCGGCCCCTAACGCCCGCAGCATCCGCCGCCGCTCGACGCTCATGCTTTCGGGCATGGTCACGGCCAGCTTGTAGCCCCGCGCCGCGCACACGTAGGCCAGGCCGATGCCCGTGTTCCCGCTCGTCGGCTCGATGATGACGGTCTTCTTGCCGATCAGTCCGTCGCGTTCGGCGGCGTCGATCATCGCCCGCGCGATGCGGTCCTTCACGCTCCACAGCGGATTGAGGCTCTCGATCTTGCCCACCACGGTGGCCGTACATCCTTCGGTCACTCGCCGCAGCCGCACCAGCGGCGTATTGCCGATGCATTGCGTGATGTCGTCGAAGATGCGGGCCGGTGCGGTCGCGGTCATGGTGCTGCTTCTCCCGAGGAAGTCGCCTTCCGACAGGGCGGTCATTGAGTACGCCAGAGTAGCGGATTATAGGCGTCACCGCGCCGCTCGTCAATCGGCGTACTTGATGGCGAGCCCTGGGCGTTAGCCCGGGGATTGTTGGCGTGTCGCTTCAACGTCAACCCCGGGCTAACGCCCGGGGCTCGCCAGGAAGGTTGACCGCCCGGTGCGCGTGTGGCAAGCTGAAAGCATGGAACTGATAGCGCCGGCCGGCGACTGGGATTGCGTGAAGGCCGCCGTCGAGAACGGCGCCGACGCGGTCTATTTCGGCCTGCGCAGCGGCTTCAACGCCCGGGCGCGGGCGGTCAGCTTTGCGGCCGAGGAGTTGCTCGATCTGACGGCCTATCTCCGCCGCCGCGGCGTGAAGGGCTACGTGACGCTCAACACGCTGGTTTTTCCGGGCGAATTGGAGGAGATGGAACGCGCGATCCGCACGGTCGTGGCCGGCGGCGTAGACGCGGCCATCGTACAAGACCTGGGCGTGGCGCGGCTGATCCGCGAGATCTGCCCGACGCTCCCCATCCACGCCTCGACGCAGATGACGCTCAGCAGCGCCGGGTGCATCCGCGCGGTCGCGCCGCTGGGCATCGCGCGCGTGGTGCTGCCGCGGGAGTTGTCGATCGACGAAATCGCCCAACTCCGCCGCGAGACCGACGTGTCGCTGGAGGTCTTCGTCCACGGGGCGATGTGCTTGTCCTATTCCGGGCAGTGTCTGGCCAGCGCGGCGATCGGCGGACGCAGCGCCAACCGCGGCCGGTGCGCGCAGCCTTGCCGGCTGCCGTACGAGTTGATCTGCGACGGCCGCCGCGTCGATTTGGGCGACCGCAGGTATCTGTTGAGCCCACACGACCTGGCGGCCTACGACCTGTTGCCGCAACTGGCGGCCGCCGGCGTCGACGCCCTGAAGATCGAAGGCCGCCTGAAATCACCCGAATATGTGGCCAACGTCGTGCAGCACTACCGGCGGGGACTGTCCCAGTTTTCGTCCGAGCGAAAACGGGACCGTCCCCCTTTGTTGCCGGCGGGAAGGGGACAGTCCCATTTCCGCGACCATGCTGCGCATGGTGCCCGCGAAAATCGGGTCAGTCCCCAGCACGATTTGGAACTCTCCTTCTCACGCGGCTTCTCGCACGGGTGGCTGGAGGGACGCGACCACAAGACGCTGGTCTCCGGCCGACGGTCGGCCAAGCAGGGTGTGCCGCTCGGCCGCGTGCGGGCCGTGCGCCGCAACCGCGTGACCGTGGACCTCGTGCAAGCCGTCGCGCGCGGCGACGGTGTAGCTTTCGAGACCGACCGGGACGAACGGGCCGAGCAGGGCGGCCGCGTCTACGAGATCTTTCGGGCGGGGGCGTCCGTGCCGGACGCCGCTGCGGGCGACACCGTGGAACTCGCCTTCGGCCGCGATGCCGTGGACCTGAAGGAAGTCCGGCCGGGTCAGCAGGTGTGGAAGACCGACGATGCGGCACTCGCCCAGCGGCTCCGCAGGAGTTTCTCCGGCGGGAGGCCGCAGCGCCGCGTGGCCCTCGACGTGACGGTCGAAGCGGCCATCGGCGAGCCGTTACGGATTGCGGCCCGCGCAGCATCGGGATTCACGTGCCAACTGCAATCGCCGCAACCGCTGGAAACGGCCCGGAAGCACCCGCTCACGGCCGAATTGCTCGGCGAGCAGCTTGGCCGCCTCGGCGCCACCGTCTACGAGCTGCGGAACCTCGACGCGCGGATCGACGGCCGTCCGATGATTCCGCTGAGCGTGCTCGGCAAGTTGCGGCATGAGATGGTGCGACTGTTGGACGAGGCGGCCGAGCGGCCGCCTTGCAGGACGCAGTTTCACTGCGTCCTCCTTGGACGCAGTGAAACTGCGTCCTACGAGGGCGGTTCGTTGGGGCGGCAGTTGCACTGCCGCCCCCCGGAGCTTCACGTCCTTTGCCGCTCGTTGCAGCAGTTGCAGACGGTGTTGGCGTGCGGCGTGAAAGGCACGATGGTCGAACTGTCGGATCCTGCTGAGTATGCAGAGGCCGTGCGAATTGCCCACGTTGCCGGGGCCTCGGTGCTGCTCGCTACGACGCGCATCGAGAAGCCCGGCGAAGAGGGCGCCATCGAGCAGTTGGCGAGCCCCGGGCGTCAGCCCGGGGATAGGAGCCGGACGTTGCATCCCCCGGCTAACGCCGAGGGCTCGCCGGACGGCATCCTTGCCCGCAACCTGGCGGGCCTGACCTTCTTCGCCCAACGAGGCGTCGACGTAGTCGCCGATTTCTCCCTCAACGCCGCCAACCAGCGGACGGTCGCGTGGTTGTGCGAGCAGGGCGCCTCGCGAGTGGCGGCATGCTACGACCTCGATCGCCAGCAGTTGCTCGATCTGGCGGCTGCCGTGCCGCCGGAGTGCCTGGAAGTGGTGGTCCATCGGCATCTCCCCATGTTCCACACGGAACACTGTGTATATTGTGCGACGCTGACCGACGGCAGCAACCGCACCAACTGCGGTCGGCCGTGTACGCGGCACGCAGTGCGGTTACGCGACCGGATGGGCGTGGAGCACCCCGTGTGGGCCGACGCCGCCTGCCGCAACACCATCTACCATGCAGTGCCGCAGAGCGCAGCCGAGGTTGTGCCGCTGCTCGTCGAACGCGGGGTACGGCACTTCCGCATCGAGTTGCTCGAAGATGATACACAGCCGGCAACGGTCATTGAAGTGTACTCCCGGCTCTTGGCGGGGCGTCTGACTGGCCACCAAGCATGGGGGGAATTGCAGGGCCTGCATCCGGCCGGCCTGGGCCGCAGCGCAGCACGGCAGCCTGCGCGATCGTAGGATGGCCATTTCGGGCCGTCCGTGACGGCGCGGCGGTCTGGAAAGCTCGTCCTACAGCCGATTTGATGGGGCGGCAGTTGTGCAGCCGTCCGAGCAGGACCGGCGAAAGAAATTCTTTTCGGTGGCGAAACCTGCCCCAAGAACCGGTGTTTATTGAGAAGTGCGAAGGATCGACCGCTGTCCCGGAACATAGAAGCGGCCCAGGAGCCGATACGGTTTGGATCGAGTCCATTTGCGAAGACCCCTGTGGTCGGCAGCAGTCCCGCCTCTCCCCCCCGCCAGGTATTGGGCTGTTTCCGCTAAGGGGTCTTTGCATTTCTTGGCGCGGTCGAATTGCCGCCCGAAGTGAGTAGGGTGCGTGAAACGCGCCAGCCACGGCCGGTTGCGGTGCGTTGTACGCACCCTACGAAAGCGGCGCATTTCTCGTCAACCGTTGAAAAAAACCGTCCGGGCCGTCATAGTGTATGGTTTGGGCCGGTGGCACGGCTGGCGTTGCCACGGTAGCCCCACATTCGAGGGAGATTCTCTGTGCTGCGGTTCATGCTGAAAGCGAAGATTCACCGGGCTACCCTGACCGGCACCGACTTGGATTACGAGGGGAGCATCGCCATCGACCGGAATCTGATCGAGGCGGCCGGTATGCTGCCGGGCGAGCAGGTCCACGTACTGAACGTCAATAACGGCGAGCGGTTGATTACCTACGTGATCGAGGCGCCGGCCAATTCGGGGACGATGCTGCTAAACGGGCCGGCCGCCCGCCTGGGGCTGCCGGGCGATTTGGTCGTGGTGATCGCCTACTGTGCGGTCTCCGACGAAGAAGCCCGCACGCTGAAACCGACCGTCGTGCGCGTGGATGCCAAGAACCGGCTGCTGTCGTAGGGTGCGTGAAACGCACCGGCGCCAACCAACTGCGGTGCGTTTCACGCACTCTACTGCGATGTCCGACGCCTTCGATCCGTATCACAAGTGGCTGGGGATTCCGCCGGGCGAGCAACCGCCGCACCACTACCGGCTGTTGGGCATCATGCCCTTCGAGTCCGATGCCGACGTGATCTCCAACGCCGCCGACCAGCGCATGGTCCACGTGCGGAGCTTTCAGTCGGGCAAGCACTCGGCGTTGTCACAGAGGATCCTGAACGAGATCTCGACCGCGCGCGTGTGTCTGCTCGACCGGCAGAAGAAGCCGCAGTACGATGCGCAATTGCGGCAGCGATTGCAGCCGCAGCCGGGGACTGTCCCAGTTTTCGCCCCAGCGAAAACGGGACTGTCCCCGGAATCACTTACCGGCAAGATCACGGTTGCCGACGCGGCTCGCGCCGAAGTCGAAATCCAGTCTTGCGAACAGGCCCTCGCCAAACTGGAGCAAGGCCGCAAGCAATCCCGCGGC
>Ga0233425_10010445_pt1 | contig 11294 bp, 7 predicted proteins | sample Watercolumn_Towu_2_FD_181712 | JGI IMG/M metagenome (GOLD analysis project Ga0233425, IMG submission 181712) | Freshwater microbial communities from Lake Towuti, South Sulawesi, Indonesia - Watercolumn_Towuti2014_140_MG | ecosystem: Environmental > Aquatic > Freshwater > Lake | place: Indonesia...
CCTCCCGACTCAGGGGATCAACAACGGGGGGAAGTTCGCGGGACGGGGAGCGAACCCTCCCGGCGTCGCGCTGATCGCGTCTCCACGAGGAACGTGACCACGGTGAGCGCCAAGCCCAGGGCCAGGCCGGCGCCAAGCCCGACGAGGGCTCTTCCTTCCACGCAGCCGTACCAAGGGGGGCGTGACTCGCCGAGAACGAGGCCCACGATCTCGAAGCGGTGCTCGGCGAGCGCGCCCGGGAGCGCACACGCGACCAGCGCTCCCCAGCCGAAGGCCACGAGCGCCATCCTGAGCCAGAAGGCGCGGGCCCAGCCGAACGGCCAGTGTTGCCTCAGGGGCCTTTCGTAGAGCCTGCGCGGGAACAACGCGGGCCCGATGACGTACAGCACGAGGCCACCCACGGAGATGAAGGGAAAGGCCCAGATCAACTGCCACCCGGCGGCCTGCTCAAGGTCGACAACCCACAGGCCTGGTTCGCCGGCACGCTCGCGAAGGGTCATCGGGAACGCGCTGCGGCTGTGGTTGGTCTGCCCAATGACTCCCCCGAGGCCCGCTGTGTATGGCGCCATCACCAGCGCCAGCAGCGTCCATGACCGGAACCAAGGGAGGCGGGGCCGCCGACGTACTCGGTAGCCTTCGCGGATCCTGGCGGCTGGGGCTGTGACCACGCCCACCACCTCCCCGGGTCGTCAGGCTTCAGCCGGCGGTGGTGTTGGGACCGTCCACTCATCGGGGTCAACGCCCTCGCACCCTTCCTCGATGGCCCGCCGCATCTGTTCGGCGTCCTCGTCAGAGAGGGAGCCGACAGCCGGGCTCCAGCGACGGATGGGTTCGGCGTCGTCGCGTATGCCTCGCGGCACCTGGAGCAGGGCTCGCAGGTTACCGTCCGAGAGGCCTTCCAGTTCGGCCAGGAGCTCTTCACGCAGCGCGGTGGTCATCGCCGGCCTCCTCCAGGGCACAGCCCGCCACAGGGCTTCCCGAGTGCATTGTACCGCCCGCGCCCCTCTCTGGCAAGCGACCTGCCCTCTGGCCCGGGGGACCGACGCCGGCCGATGCTGTCCACCGCAAGCCCCCCTACTGCAGGCCCTGCAGCAGCTTCTGGCGCGCCTGGAGTTTGGCGAGGGCGGCGTGGGCCTCGGCGAGGCGCTCGCGCTCCTTGGCGATGACGGCCTCCGGGGCCTTCGAGGTGAACTCGGGGTTCGCCAGCTTCCCCTCGCTGCGGTCGGTGTCCGTCTGCAGCTTGGCGATCTGGCCCCCTAGGCGCTTCAGCTCCTCCGGTACGTTCAGGTCGAGAGCGGCGAGGCTGACATGGGCCTCGATGCCGCCGACCACCGTCGACGCGGCCTGCGCGGGGCGCGCGTCGGCGGGCGCGGCGAAGTGGAGGGGCGCCGCCTTCGCTAGCGAACGGAGCACGGCTTCGTGGGCCTGTAGCGTCTCCCGGGCGGCGTCCTCGGCGCTAAGGGTTGCCTCCACCGACTGCGTGGGCGACAGGCCCAGGTCGCCGCGGAGAATGCGAATCGCGGTCACTGCACCCACCAGCGCCTGGAAGTCCGCCTCCGCCTGCCGATCGGCCAAGGCCACATCGGCCTGCGGGTAGGGTTGCACGGCCAGCGGGCCCCGGGCGCCTTCGGTGCAGGTCTGCCAGAGCTCCTCGGTGATGAAGGGCATGATCGGGTGCAGGAGCTTCAGCAGCCCCTCGAAGACCGTCGCGAGGGTCTCTTGCGCGCGGGCCTTCGCGGCCGAGTCTTCCCCGTAGAGCCGCACCTTGGCCAACTCCAGGTACCAGTCGCAGAACTCGCCCCACACGTGCTCGTAGGCCACCGAGGCCGCCTGGGCGAGGTTGCGCGCCTCGAGCTCCGCGTTGACCGCCTCGACCGCCGCGTTGTGGCGGCTGAGGATCCAGCGGTCGGTGAGGTCAGGCTCCGCCATCGGCGCCGCGGGATCGCGGTCGGCGAGGTTCATCAGCACGAACCGCGCCGCGTTCCAGAGTTTGTTGCAGAAGTTCCGGGCGCCCACCAAGCGGTCCGGCCCGTAGGTGATGTCCTGCCCATGGGTGATGAGCGAGGTCAGCGCGAACCGCAGGCTGTCGGCGCCGTACTCGTCGATCAGCCCCAGGGGATCGACCACGTTGCCCAAGCTCTTGCTCATCTTCCGGCCATGCTCATCGCGGACCAGGCCGTGGATGAACACCTCCCCGAAGGGCGCCCGCCCGCGGAGGGTCATCGACATCGTGATCATCCGCGCGACCCAGAAGAAGATGATGTCATAGCCTGTCACGAGTACCGAGGTCGGGAAGAAGTAGCCCAGCTCCGGCGTCTCCTCCGGCCAGCCCAGGGTCGAGAAGGGCCAGAGTCCTGAGGAGAACCAGGTATCCAGCACGTCCTCCTCCTGCCGCAGCCTCTCCGCGGCCGCGCCGCAGGCCGGGCAGGCGGTCGGGTCCTCGCGGGCCACGATCACCTCCCCGCACGCCGCGCAGGTCCACACGGGGATCCGATGGCCCCACCAGAGCTGCCGCGAGATGCACCAGTCCCGCAGGCCGTCCAGCCAGTCCGTGTACACCTTCGTCCAGCGCTCGGGGACAAACCGCACCTGTCCGCTACGCACGGCCTCGAGGCCGGCTTCGGCCAGCGGCCCGGGCCGCACGAACCACTGCTCGCTCACCAGCGGCTCCACGGTGGCATGGCAACGGCTGCACTCCCCCACGGAGTGCGTGTACGGCTCGATCCTCACCAGCAGCCCGAGCGCCTCGAGATCGGCGACCACGCGCTTCCGGCACTCGTCGCGGTCGAGGCCGGCGTACTGCCCGGCGGCCGCGGTCATCAAGCCGTCGTCGCCGATGACCACGACGGAGGGCAGGTTGTGCCGCCGACCGACCTCCAGGTCCACCGGGTCATGCCCCGGCGTCACCTTCAGCGCGCCCGCCCCGAACTCCGGCTGCACCGCCTCATCGGCCACGATGGGAATCGGTCGCTCCATCAGCGGCAGGATCGCCGTCCTCCCCACCAGGTCGGTGTAGCGCGGATCGCCGGGGTTGACCGCCACCCCCGTGTCGCCGAGCATCGTCTCGGGCCGGGTGGTCGCGACCACCAGCGCCGCATCCGAGCCCTCCACCGGGTAGCGGATGTGCCACAGATGCCCTTCGCGGTCCTCGTGCTCGACCTCCAGGTCCGAAAGGCCCGTCGTGCAGCGCGGGCACCAGTTGATCATCCGCGCGCCCTTGTAGATCCACCCGCGCTCGTACATCGTCACGAAGGCCTCGCGCACCGCGCGGGAGCAGCCCTCATCCAGCGTGAAGCGCTCGCGCCGCCAGTCGCACGACGAGCCGAACCGGCGGAGCTGATCGACGATGCGCCCGTGGTGCGCGTCCTTCACCTGCCACACGCGCTCCAGGAACTTCTCCCGCCCGAGGTCATGGCGCGAGAGCCCCTCCTTCGCGAGCATATCCTCGACGACGTTCTGCGTCGCAATGCCCGCGTGATCGCTGCCGGGCAGCCAGAGCGCCTCCTTCCCCCGCATCCGCTCCCAGCGGATCAACAGGTCCTGGATCGTCTCATCCAGCGCGTGGCCCATGTGCAGCGCGCCGGTGACGTTCGGCGGCGGAATCACGATGCAGAACGGGGCCTTCGCCGGGTTCACCGCGGCGTCGAAGACGCGCTGCTCGAGCCAATAGCCGTAGACGCGCGACTCCACCTGCACCGGATCGTAGGCCTTGGGTAGTTCGGTAGGCATGGGCACACCTCTCTGTGCGGCGGACTACGGACTTCGGACCACAGACTTCAGACCTCAGACTACGGACCACGGCCTGCCGGCCCTCGATCGGAGCGTCGCAGCCGTGAACCTGGGACCTGTAACGCGAAACTCGTAGCCCCGAACCTGAAACGCCGTTGCCGCCCAACAGAAAGGCCACCCCGTGGCTTGGAGTGGCCTGGTCCGCACACGACGACGGAGTAGCGCCGCTGCTAGACCATGGCGGCGGCTACTACCTGATCCATGTGGGTGGCGAAGATGAAGGTCATGTCCTGGCGCACATCCTCAGGCAGGTCGTCAAGCTCCTTGAGGTCCTTCTCGTTCTCCTTCGGTATGACTACGTTGAGGATGCGGGAACGGTGCGCTGCCAGGACCTTCTCGCGCACGCCCCCCACGGGCAGCACGCGCCCGTGGAGCGTCACCTCACCCGTCATCGCCACATCATGCCGGACGGGGCGCCCTCCCAGGGCCGAGAGAATCGCAGTGGCGATCGTCACCCCGGCCGAGGGGCCCTCCTTCGGCACGGCGCCCGAGGGCACGTGGACGTGGAAGTCGTGGGTCTGGAAGTAGTCCTTCGCCAGCTGCAGCGATTCCGCCTGCGTGCGCGCGTAGCTGAGCGCGGCCTGAGCCGACTCCTTCATTACCTCGCCCAGGTGGCCGGTGAGCAGGATCTCGCCCTTCCCCGACGAGATCGCCACCTCCACCTGCAGCGTCTCGCCGCCGGTCTCAGTGAAGGCCAACCCGGTCGCCACGCCGACCTGATGCTCGTCGCGCTTGTCATCGTCGAGGTAGACGCGCAGGCCCAGGAGGTCGTCCAGGTGTTTGGGCCCGACGGCCAGCTTGCTCTTGTCGCCCCCGGCCACGCGCTTCGCGGTCTTCCGACAGACGGTGGCGATCTTCCGCTCCAGTTCGCGCACACCGGCCTCGCGCGTGTACCCGCGGATGATCGTGCGCAGCGCCTTGTCGGTGAACTCGAGGTGGGCGGGCTTCAGACCGTGGTCCTTGATCTGCTTGGGGACCAGGAACCCCTTCGCGATCGCGAGCTTCTCCTCGTCCACGTAGCCGGGGAACTCGATCACTTCCATCCGATCCCGCAGTGCGGGAGGGATCGTCCCCAGCACGTTGCCGGTCGCTACGAACATGACACGGGAGAGGTCGAAGGGCACCTCGAGGTAGTGGTCGCTGAAGCTGCCGTTCTGCTCCGGGTCGAGGGCCTCCAGCAGGGCAGAGGACGGATCGCCGCGGAAGTCCATCCCGAGCTTATCGATCTCGTCCAGCATGAAGACCGGGTTGTTGGAGCCGCAGTCGCGGATGCCCTGCATTATGCGGCCGGGCAGGGCGCCCACGTAGGTGCGTCGGTGACCGCGGATCTCCGCCTCATCCCTCACACCGCCCAGGGAGATGCGGATGAACTTGCGCCCCAGCGCGCGGGCGATGGAGCGGCCGATGGACGTCTTCCCAACTCCGGGAGGGCCGATGAAGGCCAGGATCGGGCCCTTCGTCCGCCGCACCAGCTTGCGCACCGCCAGGAACTCCAGCACGCGCTCCTTGGGCTTCTTCAGGCCGAAGTGGTCCTCATCGAGGATCTCCTCGGCGCGGCAGATGTCCAGCTTGTCTCGCGTGTTCCGTTTCCAGGGCAGCGCGACCAGCCAGTCGAGGAACGTCCGGATGACGGTGCCCTCGGGGGCGACGGGCGGGATGCGCTCCAGCCGCTCGACCTCCCGCAGCGCCTTCTCCGCCGCCTCGGTGGACAGCCCGGCCTGCTCGATCTTCTGTCGATACTCGTCCGCCTCCTGGGGTGAGCCCTCGCGCTCCCCCAGCTCGTCCTGGATCGCCCGCAGCTGCTCGCGGAGGTAGAACTCGCGCTGGGAGGAGCTCATCTCGTCCCGCACGCGAGCGTGGATCTTCTGCTCCAGCTCCAGGATGCTGACCTCGGCCAGCAGCAATCGGTGGACGAGCGCCAGCCGCTCGACGCCGTCGCTGGTGGCGAGGACCTCCTGCTTCTCCTCCGGAGGGCGGGCCAAGCACGAGCACACGAGGTCGGCCAGGCTGCCCGGGTCGCGCACGCTCATCGCACTGCGGACGGCATCGGGCGGGATGTGGCGGCTGAGGGTGACAGCGCGCTCGAACTGCGCCACCACCTCCCGCATCGTCGCCTCCACCTCCGGCGATTCCTCCGCCGTCTCGGGCAGCGGATCGCCGTAAGCCTCCAGGTACGGCAGCGAGCGGATGTACTCCCCGATCTCCACCCGCCCCAGCCCCTCGATCATCGCCCGCACCGTCTCGTCGGGCAGGTCCATCAGCTGCACGACGCGCGCCGCGCAGCCGACGGCGTGCAGATCCTCGGGCATCGGGTCCTCGACCGTGCCCTCGCGCTGCGTCACCAGCAAGACCGGCCGCTCGGTGTTGCGCACCTCGGCGAGGGCCGCCTTCGACTTCGGCCGACCGAACACCAGCGGGATGACCATCTGCGGGAAGACGACCACATCCCGCACCGGTAGGATGACGTACGGCTCGCGCGAGCGAGCGTCCGGGGGCGGGGACTTCGGATTCCGGGGCGGAGGGTTCACGGCGTGAGTTTCGGGTTTCGGGTTGGCGGGTTCGGTGTTGACGGTCGCAGCCTTACGGGTCCGTAGTCTGTGGTCTGTGGTCTGTGGTCCGCCGTCTACGCCGTCTTCTTGCGGTCGTCGCGGCGGCGCAGGGCGGGCGCAACACCGTGGAGGATCGTGTCGGCGTCCACGACGCACTCCACCACATCCGGGTCGGAGGGGATCTCGAACATCGCGTCGGTGATCGTGTGTTCGATCACCGTGCGCAACGCCCGCGCTCCCGTGCTCTTCTTGAGGGCCTCGCGCGCAATCGCGTCGAGCGCCGCGTCGGTGAAGACGAGCTCGACATCGTCGAACATCGAAAGCATCTTCTGATACTGCCGAACGAGCGCGTTCTTGGGCTCTGTGAGGATGCGCTTCAGGGCCTCGACGTCCAGCGAGTGGAGCGTCGCGATGACCGGCAGACGCCCGGTGAACTCGGGGATCATCCCGAACTTCACCAGGTCCTCGGGAATCACGTCCCGCAGGACGGCCCAGTCGTCCTTGTCCTCGGGCCTCTGGGTCGCCGCGCCGAAGCCGATCGCCCGGCGCTGCGTCCGCGCCCGCACGATGTCCGACAGTCCCTCGAAGACGCCCCCACAGATGAACAGAATCCCGCGCGTATCGACCCGCAGGTACTCCTGCTGCGGGTGCTTGCGGCCGCCCTGGGGCGGCACGTTGGCGACGGTGCCCTCGAGGATCTTCAGCAGCGCCTGCTGCACGCCCTCGCCGGAGACGTCGCGGGTGATCGAGGGGTTATCCGCGCGGCGGGCGATCTTGTCGATTTCGTCGATGTAGATGATGCCATGTTCGGCCCGCTCGATGTCGCCGCCCGCCGCGATGACAAGCTGGAGGATGATGTTCTCGACATCCTCCCCCACATAGCCCGCCTCGGTGACCGCCGTCGCGTCGGCGATGGCGAAGGGCACATCGAGCATCCGGGCCAGGGTCCGCGCGAGGAGGGTCTTGCCCGCGCCCGTCGGCCCGACCAGCAGGATGTTGCTCTTCTCGATCTCCACGTCCGGATCGATGTGGCCCAGACGCACGCGCTTGAAGTGGTTGTAGACCGCCACCGAGAGGATGCGCTTGGCGCGGTCCTGCCCGATCACGTACTGGTCCAGCGTCTCGCAGATCTCGCGCGGAGTGGGAATCGGGCCCTGGAGGAGGTCTGCCTGGCGGCGGGCCTGGCGCTCGCGCTCCTTGCCGCGGATGATCTGGTTGCACAGCTCGACGCAGTCGACGCAGATGTACACGCCGGGGCCCGCGATCAGGTCCTTGACCTGCGTCGGCTTCTCCTTGTCACAGAAGGAGCAGCGGGGTCCGCGGCCTCTCCGCGAGGTGTCGTCGGGCATGGACGGGCCTCCCTTCGCCGAGGCGAGGGCGCACCGGCGGCGCCTACTGGGCGCCCTGGTGCGGTTCGGCGATGAAGTCCACGAGGCCGTACTCCAGGGCCTCCTGGGCCGTCATGTAGTAGTCGCGGTCGGTGTCCTGCTCGATCCGCTCCAGCGGCTTGCCGGTGTGCTTCGCAAGGATCTCGTTCAGCCACTGGCGGATGCGGATGATCTCACGCGCCTGAATCTCGATGTCGGTCGCCTGGCCCTGGTACCCGCCGAAGGGTTGGTGGATCAACACCCGCGCGAACGGCAGCGCCGCGCGGTGCCCCGGTGCCCCCGCCGCGAGGAGCACCGCCGCCATGCTGGCGGCCTGCCCCACGCACCAGGTGTGGACCTCGGGCGAAATGTACTGCATCGTATCGTAGATCGCCAGGCCGGCCGAGATCACGCCGCCCGGGCTGTTGATGTACATGTCGATCTTCTCGGTCGGGTCCTCGCCCTGCAGGTGCAGCAGCTGTGCGATGACGAGGTTCGCGACGACGTCGTCGATCGGCGAGCCGATGAAGACGATCCGGTCCTTCAGCAATCGGGAGTACACATCAAAGACGCGCTCACCCCGGGGCGTCTGCTCGATGACCGTCGGGATGATCAGCGCGCGCGGGCCAACCGGCTCAGTCATCGTCCGAATCCTCCGTCGCCTCGTCGCTGTCCTCCTCCACCTCCCGCAGCTCCTCCGCAAGGTCAGACAACGGCACGACCTTCTTGGTTGCGTTCTCCGCGAGGAGATCGCCCGCCCGCTCGTTCACGATCCGCTCGCGGAACATCGTGCCGATCTGCCGGTCCAGCACATCCCCGGCCAGCAACGACGGGTCGACCCCGCGGCTGGCCCCGAAAGCCATGTACGCCTGCCGCACCTCATCGTCGGACACCTCGACCCCCCGCTCGGCCAGCAGCGTCTCGCACGCGAAGGCCACGCTGAGCGCGCGGGCGGCGTCGGCCGCCGATTCCTCGTCAGCGTCCTCCTCGGTCGGCCGGAAGCTGCTCGGCAGGTCCACGCGCAGGTTCTGGCCCAGCCACCGGAGCGCCTGACCGCGGAGCACTTGCTGCGCGAGCTGCTCGTGCTCGCGGCACAGGCGCGCCGTCACCTCGGCGCTGAGCGCCTCCAGCGACTCGCACCCCTCGATCGCCTGCTTCGCGAACTCGTCGTTCAGCTCCGGGACCTTCCGCTCCCGCAGATCCTTGATGTCCGCCAGGACCCGCACGGTCTTGCCCGCCAGCCGGCCCAGCGTCCGCCGGTCGGGGTAATCCAGGGTGAACTCCACCGTCTCCCCGACGCTGTGTCCGAGGAGATGGGTGTCCAGCGGCGGGTCGTACCGGTCCTCGCCCACAATGAGACTCTCGTCCTGCGCGTCCGGCTCGCCGTCCTCGCCCTCGACCTGCGTGCGGAGGACGATCTCGACCTGATCGCCGACCTGGACCTCCTTCCGCTCCACCTCCACGCGCTCGGCGGCCGCGTCCTGCAGACGCTTCAGCTCGGCCGCCTGCTCGTCCTCCGTCGGCTGGATCTCCGGCGTCTTCAGCTCGACGCCTTCCAGGCTCGGAACCCGCACATCCGGCCGGACCTCGATGACCACCTTGTCCGACTCCAGCGGCTGGTTCTCCTTGGCGAGGCGGGCGTCTTCCTCCTCCTCGAAGTCGGCCGGCCCCAGCGGGTGCAGGTTCCCGTAGGTCAGCACGCACCGCAGTGCTTGTTCCATAAGGTCGCCGTAAACCGCACCATCAATTGCCTTGGGGCCGTACTCCCGCCGGATGCGCCAGATCGGCACCTTGCCCTTGCGGAAGCCGGGGATGTTCGCCCGGTTCGTGAGGTCCTGGAAGAGCGTCTGGTACGCGCGGTCGACGTGCTTCTGCTCGATGTGGATGGCGAGTCGGGCCCGACTGCCCGGCTCGGGCGTCACGATGGCGAACAAGCTGGTTCCCCCTAACGGCGAGTGCGAAGCGGCAAGTGCCGAGTGTCCAGTGCGAAGTGCCAAGTGCCAAGTGTCAAACGGCACGGCAGGGGGCGGACACGTGGGTCCGCCCCTACGCCCCATCCGTCATTGCGCGGGCCGACCCGTGTGTCCGCCCCGCCGTCGTCTCACGCTGGTGGGCGCGGAGAGATTCGAACTCTCACGGGTCTCCCCACATGGTCCTAAGCCATGCGTGTCTGCCATTCCACCACGCGCCCGAAGTCCCCGATGCGGCCTGCCTCACACATAACGGCCCGGCATCGCAAGCGGTCTGCCGCTATCGGCGACGCCGGGCCCTGGGTGTCGTGGGTGGTGGGTCGTGGAGGATTCGAACCTCCGACCTTGGGATTAAGAGTCCCCTGCTCTACCGGCTGAGCTAACGACCCACGCGATTGCGGCCGGTGCGAAGCCCACCGTCCCGGTCACCGGTTACCGGTCACCGTCGTCCTTTGGCGCGCCCGGAGGGACTCGAACCCCCGACCCACGGATCCGAAGTCCGTTGCTCTAATCCACCTGAGCTACGGGCGCGCGCTACGCCCCCAACCTCCGCACCCTCCAACCTGCGAACTTGCGAACCCGCGAACTCGACGTTATCTGGCACGCCCGGCCCGATTCGAACGGGCGACCTACGGATTAGAAGTCCGTTGCTCTATCCCCTGAGCTACGGGCGCGGGCATTCCTGGGACCCAGACCGCCGTCCCTTGCCTCATCGGATGGAGCGGAGGACGGGATTCGAACCCGCGGCCCTCAGCTTGGAAGGCTGACGCTCTACCAGTCTGAGCTACCTCCGCGTCCCGTTCCCCCTCAGCCCGGACGCGCTCCGGCCTCCCGGCACGTACATGGTCGGGGCGGCCGGATTTGAACCGGCGACCTCGTGCTCCCAAGGCACGCGCGCTACCAAGCTGCGCCACGCCCCGGCTCTCCTCCGCGCCAAGCATCGGAACACAGAGTATACCAACGCCCGGCGGGGAAGTCAAACGGAAAACGCACTCGGAGCGATGTAGGTTCCTGGCGCCCGGGTGGCCAAGAAACGGAGCCGGCGGCTGGCCGTTCGGTCAGGGAGCGGCAAACCCAGTCCGGACATGCCAGATCCCATTCGATCGGAGGCTACCTGATGCGAGCCGCGAGTGGCTTGCCCCTTCAGGGCCTCATCTGCTGCGCCCTGGTCGCCCCTCTGCCGGGGACACCCTTCCTGCAAGGGGTGAAGGCCTTCCCGACCGCGGAGGGGTTCGGCGCGTATGCTCGTGGCGGCCGCGGTGGGCGGGTGATCGAGGTCACCAACCTCCGCGGCTCGGGCGAGGGGAGCCTCCGCAGCGCGATGGAGGCCTCCGGCCCTCGCATCGTCGTGATCGGCGTCAGCGGCACGGTCACGCTCACGAGCGCGATCCGGGTCACCGAGCCCTATCCCACCGTGGCCGGCCAGACCTCGCCCGGCGGCGTGCAGATCCGGGGCACGACCCAGGGGGATGCCGACTGGGGGGTGTGGTGCATCAACGGGGCCCACGACATCGTCCTGCGGCACCTGCGCGTCCGCATGGGCGGCAGCCTGCAGCACGACGCCGGCAACAGCAGCCTCTTCTACGGCGCCGCCGAGCCCGGGGTCCACGATGTCATCG
>Ga0233425_10010446_pt1 | contig 11292 bp, 9 predicted proteins | sample Watercolumn_Towu_2_FD_181712 | JGI IMG/M metagenome (GOLD analysis project Ga0233425, IMG submission 181712) | Freshwater microbial communities from Lake Towuti, South Sulawesi, Indonesia - Watercolumn_Towuti2014_140_MG | ecosystem: Environmental > Aquatic > Freshwater > Lake | place: Indonesia...
AAGAAGCCCGAGCCGGCCGCCGAGGAATCGTAGGACGGAGTGGTCGGTACCATGCCGACACTACTTCGCCAACTGATCCGCTCCTGTGTCGGTCTTTGTGCTGCGGCGCTGACGGTCAATGTCTTCGGGCACGTCGGGGAGTAGTTCGGCCGCGCCGCTGACGCCGGAGACGGCCGCCCGCAGGTGCAGGTTGCCGGCGGCCGCGTCGACGAATGAGCCGGCAAGGTCTTTCTGCACGACGTTGCCGCGCTGCTCGACCTTCGACTGCGTTTCGATCCGCACGGGCGGGCCGCTCAAGAGGTTGTTGGCCACTAGGAGACCGTCATTGTCGTGGACCAGGCGGATGAGCCGCTGCAATCGGCTGTTGGGGCAGTGGACCGTGTTGTGCAGGATCTTACAGTTCTTCGTGTAGTCGGCCAGGATGCCGTTCTCGGGTGCGCCGACGATGAAGTTGTTGCGCACGATGCAGCCCGTGGCGTGGATCGGAAAGCGGGCGCGGTGGCTGTTGCCCAGACAGATGCCTGCGTCGCAGTTGACGATAACGTTTCGTTCGACCGTGCAATCGCGGCCGTCCATCCACAGGAAGACCGCACCGCGGGCCTCGCCGGTCCGCCCGCGGATGCCCCAAAACACGTTATCGCTGATCGTCCAGCCGCGGGCCTGCATGGCGTCGATCCCGCCGATGTAGTTGCCGTTGAAGCTGCCGGCCGTGTCGGTCGGGTCGTCGCTAAACTGCTTCGGGCGGTCGTTGTAGAAGAGGCAGTATTGCACGCGGCAGTCGCGCGGGCTGAGTTCCTCGGCGTCCGGCTCCTTCGTGGCCGGCCCCTTCACGCCCCGCTGCCAGATGTTGTGGACCACGCAGTTATAGATCGTCACGCGGTGGGCCTTGCGGTCGCAATTGATCTTGAAGCCGTTGAACTTGATGTTCTGGATCGTCAGGTCGGCGATGGTCACGCCCGAGCAGCCGGTAACGCCGACCAACTCGCCGTGCTGGCTGCGGGCGCCGTCGAGGACGACCTTTGTGCGGTCGCCCGATTCGCCGCGGAGTGCGACGTTGTCGGTGTGCAGGTCGAAGTAGCGGGGCATCATGTAGTGCCCGTCGGCCACGAGGATCGTGCTGCCGGGCCTTACTTCTTCGGCCGCCTTGAAGAGTTGCTCGACCGTGGCCACGCGGATCACCTGCCCGGCCGGTTTCGGCAGCGGCGGGGCCTTGGGGAACCAAGGGAGCGAGGGGGCGGCAGGCTCGGCGGCGGTGAGCGCGGAGGAAATGAGCAAGGACAATCCGGCTGCGCAGAGAAGTCGGAGGTTCATGGAGATGACTCCTGCACGGGAAGTACGTGTGCCATGGCCGTCTCGGCCATGCATGGCGATTGTAGTCCCGAGCCGCGGGGCCGTCCATACACGGCCGAGACGGCCGTGGCACACGGGACGGTTCAGCGTGCATCGTCGGGCATCGCCGATTGCCCGGCTTGTTTCGGCTGTGTCCGCCCGCGTTTCCTCACGGCCTCTTGGAGCACGTATTCGATCTGGCCGTTGATGCTCCGCAACTCCTGCTGCGCCCAGGCCTCGAGCGCGGCGTAGAGTTCGGGACTGATGCGGAGCAGGAATGGTTTGCGGGGCTTCATGGGATCGAGGGGCAGCAGTACAACTGCTGCCCCAACGAAACGATTGATGGTTGGGGCGGCAGTTGTACTGCCGCCCCCGGCACGTTTACGTATACAGCGTTCCCGTGTTGATGATCGGTTGGGCCTCGGCTTCGCCGCAGAGTACGACCAGCAGGTTGCCGACCATGGCCGCCTTGCGCTCTTCGTCGAGTTGCACGATTCCTTTCTCGGCCAGATCCGTCAGGGCCATCTGCACCATGCTCACGGCGCCGTGGACGATTTTTTGGCGCGCGTCGATGATCGCCTCGGCCTGCTGGCGGCGGAGCATCACGCCGGCAATCTCCGGGGCGTAGGCCAGGTGCGTCAGTCGGGCCTCTTCGACCAATACGCCGGCCTTGATCACGCGTTCTTGAAGCTGTTGCTGCAACGCCACGCAGACTTCGTCGACGCTGCTCCGCAACGTGATCTCGTGCTCCTCGCCGTGGTCGTAGGCGTAGCCGTTGGCCAGGTGCCGGATGGCCGACTCGCTCTGGATGCGGACGTACTCCTCGTAGTTGTTGACGTCGAAGCAGGCCTCGGCCGTGTCCTCGACGCGCCACACGACGACGGCCGCGATCTCGATCGGGTTGCCGCGGCGGTCGTTCACCTTGAGCTTCTCGCTCAGGAGGTTCCGCACGCGAAGCGAAATCCGCCGCTTGGTGTTGAACGGATTTGTCCAGTGAAACCCGCTGTCGCGGACCGTACCGCGGTAGGCGCCGAAGAGGATCAGCACGCGTGCTTCGTTGGGCTGCAACGTGAAGTGGCCGTTGAACGAGAGGCCGGCAACCGCCAGCACCAGAATGCCGCCGAAGAGCAGATAGAAGTTCGGCTCGGGCTTCTCCGCCGGCTCGGGAGTCGGCTTCGGAGCGGCCTTCCCGGGTTCCTCGCGGGCGGCGGCCGGGGGCGCGACGTTCCGTGCCGCGGCCTGTTTGGCCGCCCTCTCCGCCGCGATGGCCGACTGGATGAACAGGTAGATCAAGGCCGCCCCGCCCAGCGAAATGGCGATGTTTACCGCCAACATCAACCACCCATTGGGCACGCGAATCAGTTTTTCTTGGCTCATGGCACAGGCTCCGAGGGACCAAATTGGGCTTTGTATATCGCAATGATATCATAGTAATAGCACCATGTCAAGGCCCATGAAGCAGCACCGTAGGGTTATATCTGCACCAACCTTTCGTGTAGTTGCCGGGCATTGGCTACGCAGGCCCGCACGTTCCCTGCGCATGAGTGGCGGCAGGGCTCGCACGCACCTCCCGTAAGATCCACTCTGCCGCAGTCCTGAAGTCGAGGATCGTGCAACGACTCCCACTCGCGACCGAACGACAGGCCTACCCACGCGGAGTTCTCGGCAAGGCTCCACCAGCTTCACAACGCATCGCTATCGCGCCTACCGTTCGCGCCGCCAAGGTATTACCCAGCTATTACACAACGCATACGCACTTCGCCTGGGCCATCGGGCGACAACACCTATAATACCCCAAATACACAAAGCGCACCGGAGCGCAGAACGAGGTTACCGACTCCCGCAAGGACATTGCTTCCATGAAGACCGTCAACCACCGCCGCACGTTCCATGCAGCCGAGCACTCGGCATCGGCGGTTCATCCCAAGCGTTCGCAAGCCAGGATTCTCTTGACCAGTGTCTTCGGGCCGTACGCCCAGGACGACGAGTACGGCAGCCGCGTGATGAACCCGATGGAGTTGTATCACAACCAGGTCACGCGCACGCAAGGCCCCTTCTCGCTCCGCATGTTCCACCGCAGTTGGGGCCTGATGCTCATCCAGGCGAACATCTCGGCCCCCTGCACGGTGCTCGACTTCCCCGTGCTCGGCCGCTTCGTCGAAGAGCTCCGCACGCAGCAATACGACGTGATCGGCATCACGAGCATCGTCTCCAACGTGCTCAAGGTGAAGAAGATGTGCGAGCTGATTCGGGAGTATCAGCCGGACGCTGTAATCGTCGTCGGCGGGCACATCGCCAACGTGCCGGACCTGGGAAAGAAGATCGACGCCGACCATATCGTGCAGGGCGAAGGTGTGCGGTGGTTCCGCCAGTTCCTCGGCGAAGACGAGGAACAAGCCATCCGCCATCCGCTGATCAAGTCGGGCATCGGCACGCGCAGCGCGGGCATCACGGTCAAGGACCAGCCGGGCGACGTGGCCGCCACGCTCATCCCGTCGGTCGGCTGCCCGCTGGGCTGCAACTTCTGCTCCACCTCGGCCATGTTCGGCGGCAAGGGGAAGTGCGTCCACTTCTACCAAAGCGGCGACGAGCTGTTCGACGTCATGCAGCAGATCGAACGCGAGACGCACGTCAACTCGTTCTTCTGCATGGACGAGAACTTCCTCTTCCACCGCCGCCGGGCCCTGCGGCTGCTGGAGTTGATGGAGAAGCACGACAAGGCGTGGGCGTTGCACGTCTTCAGTTCGGCCAACGCCATCCGTACGTACACGATGGACCAACTCGTCCGCCTGGGCATCTCCTGGGTGTGGATGGGCATCGAGGGCCGCCAGAGCCAGTACACCAAGCTCGACGGCATCGACAGCTTCGCCCTGGTCCGCGAGCTGCAATCGCACGGCATCCGCGTGCTGGGCTCGACGATCGTCGGCCTGGAGAACCACACGCCCGAAAACATCGATGAGGCCATCGAGTACGCGGCGCGGCACGACACCGACTTCCACCAATTCATGCTCTACACGCCGATCCCCGGCACGCCGCTGCACGCCGAGCTTTCGGCCCAAGGGCGGATGAAAGACCCGAGCGAGTACGAAGTGGGCGACATCCACGGGCAGTTGATCTTCAACTACCGCCACCCGCACATCAAGGACGGCTTGGAAACGGAACTGATGGTGCGGGCGTTCAACCGCGACTTCGAGCGGAACGGCCCGAGCACCGCGCGGATCGTCCGCAGCACGCTGGCCGGCTGGCGACGGTATAAGAACCATCCCGATCCCCGCGTCCGTCGCCGCTACCAGTGGGAAGCCCGCGAGCTGGGCACCACGTTCTCGGCCTTGGTCGGCGCCGCGCGGCTCTACTACCGCGACAAGCCGGCGATGTTCGAGAAGCTCTCGAATCTTCTCAAGGAACTGCACGCCGAGTTCGGCTGGAAGTCGCGGCTCTACAGCGCCATCGGCGGCCGTTACGTGCTGCACAAGATCCGCAAGGAAGAGAAGCGGCTCGGCTCCGGCTGGACCTACGAGCCGCCCACCTTCTACGAGAAGAACGCCGCCTGCGACGACCTGGCCGGCGCCGGCCTCTGCCGCTACGTCACCCCGCACGTCGCCCCCGTGGAGCCCGCCGCGCCGCTGGTGCGGTTGCACGCGGGAGAGCCGGTTGGCGTGTAGCGGTAAACGCCGGGTGCCATGCGGTAAGCGTAGCTTACCCGTGAGGTAACGGGTGGCTGCGGGAAGTTCACCGGTAAGCTGCGCTTACCACATGGCACCCCAATCTCGACAAGCTATGCCTACCGCATGGCACCCGAATCTCGACGCGACCCGCTGACCTAATACACGTCGTCCGGCGGATCTGGCGGGCTGCCGTCCATTGCGAGCTTCGCGTCGCCGAAGCCGGCGTACCATCTTGCACTCGACCAATACCAATCCTCGGGGTTGGCTACCAGGCCCCGTCGCACTGGGTTGTTGTGCATGTACAGCACCGACCTCCAAGCCGTTCGTGGGTTGTCGATGTTGCGGTCGTAGCCGCCGCCCTGTAACCAGAAGTGATACTCTGTGCGGCCCGTGGGCCAAACGACCTTCAGCCGCTCGAGCCATTGCGGCGCGTTGACCCGCAGGAAGTCCATCGCGCGACGCGAGACAGAGAGCTTGATTGCCTTCCAAATAGCGCCGATGTCATACTCCGGGCGTCGCGGCAAGAGCAGCACATGTGCGTGCTCCGGCATAATGACGTACGCCCAGAGGTCGAATTGCCAATGAAGCCGTGCCCGGCTGAGGGCCTCGATGAACCACTCCCGAGTGCGGTCTTTGCTCAGCAGTGGCAGACGTCTATGACACGAGAACGTGAGTTCATGCGCGTCCCCTGGTCTGTTGTACTGGCGGCGGCGCTTGCGGTACGGCATGCGAGAAATCGTACCATGAGGGCTGAGAAGCATCAACCATGCGTGGCGTCCCACTCGACCGGGGCCGGGTGCCATGCGGTAAGCGTAGCTTACCCGAGCGGTAACGAGCGGGCGGCCGGGTGCCATGTGGTAAGCGTAGCTTACCCGTGAACTTCCCGCTGTCCCCCCGAAATCTCACGGGTAAGCTACGCTTACCGCATGGCACCCGGCGTTCTGCGTCGCATTGCACGGGTAAGCTACGCTTACCACATGGCACCCGGCCCGTCTACGAGTTCTGTGTCCCCTTCGCCGCCTCAAACACCGCCATCACGTTCTCCGGCGGGACGTTGGCCTGGATGTTGTGGACGGAAGCCAGCACGTAGCCGCCGCCGGGGGAGAGGACGCGGATGCTCTCGGCGACCTCGCGCGCGACTTGCTCGGGCGTGCCGAAGGCGAGCGTCCCCTGGCAGTCGCACGCCCCACCCCAGAACGTCAATCGGTCGCCGAACTCCTGCTTGAGCTTCACCGGGTCCATGCCGCGGGCGGTGGTCTGCACGGGATTGAGGATATCGACGCCCATCTCGACGAGCGACGGGATCAGATTGAAGATCGCCCCGTCGTTGTGCATAAAAACCTTCATGCGCGTGTGCTGGTGGACCCAATCGAGCCCGCGCCGGTAGTAGGGCATCACCAGTGCGCGGAACATCCGCACGGACAGGAACGGGGCGTCTTGCGTGCCGAGGTCGTCGTTGAACTGGAGGATGTCGACGCGGTCGCCCACGGCCGCGTGGAAACGGCGGAGGTTTTCGAGCCACGCCTCGGTAAGCCGCTCGTAGAGTGAGCGTACGTAGTCGGGCTCGGTGGCCAGCGTAATCATCCAGGCGGGGAAATCGCCCGTGCCCAGGCCGAAGAACAGCTCGTAGGGCGGGCCCATCGCAGCGATGATCGCCCGCTCCGTGTTGCGGCGATACGCCTCGGCCTCCGCGCCCAGGTGGTCGCAGTCCTCGGACGAGAGCATCGGCACTTGCATCGTCCCGGGATCGGCGTGGGCCGCGCCGGGGTACTTGTCGAGCCGGTCGAAATAGAACCCGCCGGCCGGCATGCGGGCCAGCGGCGAGCCGTCCGGATGACGCAGCAGCAGGCCGCCGTCCCCTTCGATCTCCGGCCGGAACCCCGCGGGCACTTCCACCGGCGTGCCGTCGAAGAGCCGCCACGGCCGCCAGCGCTCGTTGCGGATGCCGAAGGCCACGGCCGGCCGGTTGAGCCCGACCACGTCGGCCCCGAAGCGCTCGAGGACCGGCTCCTCGATCTCGGCCAGCATCTGGTACAGGTCGTACACGCGGGTCGGCGTCTTCAGCCCCAGGCGCTGCTTCAGCTTAAAATACGTCGACGCCGCGATGCCCGACTGCCGCGTGCCGCCCACGTCGATCGGCACCCGGTCCGGCTCTTGGTGGCTGATCGCGGCAAGGACGCGCTGGCGGGAGTTCATGTAGAGTCGCCCCAGGTTGTGTGTCTCTGGTTTGCTTTACCATCGAACGGCGACCGTTCCGAACTCCTCAGTCTTCGCGCCGTTCTGCAAACCGGAGCCCCTTCTCTTTCAACTTCTCGATCATGTCCCAGATCGTCACCGGCGCATCGGTTAACACTTGGCGCTGTCCGGGCGAGGAAGGCGTGAAAGTATCCCAGACCGTCCGTACAATGGGCTCCTCAGAAAAACCAAGATCGGTAAGGGCCGTTTCAAACGACTCCTTCTCGGCCGCGTAAACGTACAAGATCTTGTAAGGCCCGACGAAGACCTCGTCCATCTTGCCATGTGATCCAAACCCGAAGTTGACTCCGCCATCGTTCACGAGCAGCGACTCATACTCCCGGAAGACCGCAAGTGCCTCCTTCTTGCCAATACCGTCGAGATAGTGAACGTCCTTGTGATACGGATCGGTGTCCTTACGACGCAGTTTGTTCTCTTCGTCCTTGTGTGTACCAACTTCAAGCAGCAGGTAACCTGGCTCTGGTATCTGAGCAACCAGTGCCGCGAATACCTCGGGAATGCGCTCTGTAGACACGTTGACGGTAAAGACGTAGTGCCCCGCATCACGCCATTTCACCGAGTACGCCTCGTGGATTCCCTCTGGACGAGGGATTACAATGCCGGCGGCAAAACGGAAGGACTTCTTCACGGTCACCTCCTCGACTTCTTTGCCATGCTCGTCCCTGTTTGCACCGCAGCCGCACAACATGACGGCAGACACCAAGAGCAGGGGCGCGGAAACGCGTTGCAGCCATCCTGTGGGAAAGTCAGACACTTCACTCTCGCGTCTTTGCGCACACTGCTCGAATAAACTCCGGCGAGCTGCCGCAGCAGCCGCCGAGGAAACGGGCGCCGACGGTGACCAGCTCGGGGACGAAGTTGGCGAAGTCGGCGGGCGTTTGCGTGTAGACCGTCTTGCCGTCGATCACCTGCGGCAGGCCGGCGTTGGGCTTGATCCACACGGGGCCGCCGGTGGCCGCGTGCAACCGGCGGCAGATGGCCACGAAGCCGGCGATCCCCTGCCCGCAGTTCGAGCCTACGACGTCGGCCCCGGCCGCGGTGAGCTTCTCGGCGGCCTGCTCGGGCGTGGTGCCCATCATCGTGCGGTCCTTGTTCGCGCCCGAGTCGAAGACCATGCAGGCGACCACGGGCAGACCGGTGGCGTGGGCGGCGGCCACGGCCAACGCGGCCTCGGCCGGATCGGACATCGTCTCGACCACGAAGCCGTCGGCCCCGGCGTCGGCCATCGCCTGGGCCTGTCCGGCGAACGCGGCCTGGAGTTCCTCGGGCTTGACCGCGCCCATCATCAGCATCACGCCGCTGGGCCCGAGCGAGGCGAACACCTTGGCCCGGCCGCCGGCCGCACGGCGGGAGATTTCCACGCCGGCGCGATTTACCTCGGGCACGCGCTCCGCCAAGTTGTGCCGCGCGAGCACGAAGCGGTTGGCGCCGAACGTGTTGGTCAGGATCACCTGGCTGCCGGCCTGGACGTAGGCGCGGGCGACCTCTTCGACGCGGTCGGCGTGCGAGAGGTTCCAGGCGTCGGGACATTCGCCCGGCTGGAGCCCGCGCTGCTGGAGCTGCGTGCCCCACGCGCCGTCGGTCACGACCGGCCCGCCGGCAAGGAGTTGTTCGAGGGTCGGATGCATGGGAAGTGTCCTGTGGGTTGGACGGGTGGAGTCATTGTAACGGCGGGCGGGAGACTGAGCAACGCGACTGCCTCGTGTGCCACGGCCGTGGCACACGAGGTCCGCACCTTGACAATCCGCCTGTTGGGGCATAGGATTTCCCCGCTACGGTTTCTTGGCCTACAGCCTACCGGGGAGACTGCCATGAAGACAAGCGTGCGGGTGTTGACGTTCGTCTTAGCCGGTGCTTTGGGCCTGGGTGTCGCGGTCGCCGCCGACAAACCGGCCAAGCAGAAGCCCGCCGCGGCGGCCAAAGAGCCCGCCAAGGAAGAGCCGAATCTCTCGGCTGCCGAAGTCGAGAAGCAACTCGACGCAGCCTTCCCCGCGTTCCTCAAGGACCCCAACGAAGCCAACTTCCTGAAGGTCCACAAGCTGATCGTCGCGCACCCGGATTACGCCCCCTACTCCTCCGAACTGGACGACGTACTCGATCTGTTGGGCGAAGACAAGTTCAAGGAGGTGCAGGAGAAGCTGGCGCCCGCAAAGTACAATTTGCTGTTGAGTCCGCGCGGGCATCGGTTCCTGGCCCTGGCCGCCAAGGGACTCGGCGACGAGGAAGCGGCCAAACGGGAGACGGAGATCGCCGACAAGTGCATCGCCGGCATCCGCGCCACGGGCGACGGCAGCGAGGCCCGGCCGATGATCGTCACCCGCGTGTCCGACGAATACGACGTGGTGCGGAGTCTGGGGAAACGCGTCTCCGGCCAGGGGCTGCGGATCAAGGACGGCCGGTACTTCGACGCCCTGCAATGCGCCGACAAGAGCGATTTGTGGTTCGACATCACGGTTCCCTTCGGCTCGATGGCCAAGACCTTCAAGCCGCGGTTGAAGAAGGAGCCGGCGAAACGGGATCCGCTGAAAGACGAACCGCCTCCGCCAGCCAAAGAGAAACCCCGCAAAGAGAAATGACCCGTTGATACGGCAGGAGTTGGATACACGATGGCTATTGCGAGCAATCTCGGTTTTCCGCGGATCGGCGTCCAGCGGGAGTTGAAGCGGGCGGTTGAAGGCTATTGGAGCGGCAACCTCGATCCGGACGAATTGCAGACCACCGCCAGGCAACTCCGCCGGCGGCACTGGGAACTGCAGCGCGACGCCGGCATCCAGCACATCCCGTCGAACGACTTCTCGCTCTACGACCTGATGCTCGACACGGTTGTGATGCTCGGCGCGGTGCCGAAGCGGTTCGGCTGGCGCGGCGAGACGATCGACCTGCCGACCTACTTCGCGCTGGCCCGCGGGACGAGCGAAACGCCGCCGCTGGACATGACCAAGTGGTTCGACACGAACTACCATTATCTCGTGCCGGAGTTCGAGTCGGGCATGCGGTTCCGCCTCGCCTCGACCAAGCCGTTGGACCATTTCGACGAAGCGCTGGCCCTGGGCATCCGCACGCGGCCGATGCTGATCGGGCCGGTCACGTTCTTGCTGTTGGGCAAGCCCCGATCGGCCAAGATCCAGCCGCTGGCGTTGTTGGACGCGATTTTGCCGATCTACGCCGAAATGGTCGGCAAGCTGGCCGCCGCGGGGGCGGAGTGGATTCAGATCGACGAGCCGGTGCTGGCGACCGAGTTGCCGCCCGAGGCCCTCGGCGCGCTGGAAACCGCCTACGCACGGCTGAGCGCGGCGGCCGGCAAGACCCGCATTTGCCTGGCGGCGTACTTCGGCGACCTGGGCGAGAACCTCGACGCCGCCTTGTCGCTGCCCGTGGCGGCCGTGCATCTCGACCTGGTCCGCGCGCCCGGGCAGTTGCCCCGCGCGCTGGACGCGCTCCCCGACGGCCGCATGTTGTCGCTGGGCGCGATCGACGGCCGCAACATCTGGCGGGCCGACCTAGAGCGGGCGCTGGGACTCATCGAAACGGCCGCCGCCCGCGTGGGCAGCGAGCGGATTCTGATCGGCCCGTCGTGCTCGTTGCTGCATAGCCCAATCGACCTGGCCAATGAGCGGGCGATTGACGACGAACTCAAGGGCTGGATGGCCTTCGCCACGCAGAAGTTGCGGGAAATCGCCGTGCTCACGCGGGCGGCCAACGACGGACGCGAGGCCGTGGTCGAGGCCCTGGCCGCCAGCCGGCAATCGGTCGAACGCCGCCGGACTTCGCGGCGGATTCACAATCCGCAGGTTGCCCAGCGCATGGCGGCCGTCGAAGAGAAGATGTTGCATCGCCAGCGGCCGTTTGCCGAGCGCCGCAACGCCCAGCAGGATCACTTGAAGCTGCCGCCGCTGCCGACGACGACCATCGGCTCCTTTCCGCAAACGGCTGAAATCCGCAAGGCCCGCGCGGCCATGAAGAAGAACCAGTGGACCGCCGAGCAATACGACGCCTTCTGCCGCCAGCAGATCGAGCGCACCGTGCGGTTCCAGGAGGAACT
>Ga0233425_10010447_pt1 | contig 11291 bp, 19 predicted proteins | sample Watercolumn_Towu_2_FD_181712 | JGI IMG/M metagenome (GOLD analysis project Ga0233425, IMG submission 181712) | Freshwater microbial communities from Lake Towuti, South Sulawesi, Indonesia - Watercolumn_Towuti2014_140_MG | ecosystem: Environmental > Aquatic > Freshwater > Lake | place...
ATCTAAAATAGCCTTTTGAGCGGAGGCTGTTGCCGGGACGGTAACCTTGAGTTTTTTCTCGAGTTTGCCGATGCCGACAATCTTGACACTAGAGATGGTGGCTTGATTTTTGGAGATGAGTTTTTTGGCGATCATGGTTTCGATACTCACGGTGTCACCATTTTCAAAAACGTTGAGTTGGGTGAGGTTGATTAAAGCTCTTTTGCCAAATGAGTTGAAGCGAGCTTTGCCGCGCATAAAGGGAAGACGCTTGAACCAAACCCAGGAAGAACCAGTAAATGACATGCGCACGCCATTTCTGGCTTTTTGACCTTTTTGACCGCGACTACTAGTGTGACCACCTTTGCCGGAGCCATAACCATGACCAAGGCGTTTGTTTTTTCTGGTAGTTACTTTTTGGAGAGTATGTAGTTTCATATGATTTATCTAATTATAGCCTCTTGTTTTTTGGTAGAACTTGATTGACCGAGCGCATGTTTGACTGAGACAGTCTTTTTCATTGTTTTTAAAGCTTCAAAGGTCGCGGTAACGTTGCTCATTTTGTTGTTGGTACCCAAGATTTTAGAAACAACATCTTTAATTCCAGCGAGCTCGAGGATAGCACGTACTGCACCACCAGCAATCACACCAGTACCTGATGGAGCGGGTTTGAGGATGAGCTTGGCGGCGCCGAGCTTGATTTTGAGTTCGTGGGGAATTGTGCGGTTGTCAACGAGAGGAATTGAGATCACGGTCTTTTTACCACGCCTGACACCTTTTTTGATGGCATTCATGACATCTTTAGCCTTGCCTAGAGCCACACCCACACGACCTTTTCTGTCGCCTACGACAACTAGAGCGGTGAAACTCATGTTGTTGCCACCTTTGGTTTTTTTGGTGACGCGAGAAATACGGACGACTTTTTCGTCAAATTCTTGGGGAGCACGTGGGGTTCTTTCGCGACCTTTATCTTGTTTGTTGTCTTTGTACATATTAAAACTCCAATCCTGCTAATCTCGCGGCATCAGCGACGGCTTTGACGCGACCATGATATTTGTATGAACCACGATCAAAGACGATCTTGGTAATGTTTTTGGCAAGGGCAAGTTTGGCGATTTGCTCACCGAGCTTAGTCGAGCGAGCGGTTTTGGTATCGCCTTTGGCGATTTTAATCGCCTTGGTGTTTAAAGAAACGAGAGTTTGGTGGTTGACATCATCAATGATTTGAGCCCAGATATGCATATTGGAACGATAAATGGTCAAACGAGGACGAAGCGAAGTTTTGACACTAGCTCTAACTCTTTTGGTACGACTTTGTTTGCGGTTTTTATTAATCATAATGATTAGGCGGCGGCGGCTTTGGCGGCTTTACCTGCTTTCCTACGCACTACTTCTCCGGCGTAGCGGATACCTTTACCCTTGTAAGGCTCAGGTTTTCTGTATGAGCGAATTTCAGCGGCAACTTGACCGACAGCTTGGATATCATATCCAGAAACTGTGATGGAGTTGGTGCCTTCGACTTTGAGCTCGATACCTTGGGGTGGGACAAACTCTATTTCGTGAGAGTATCCAAGAGAAAGGATGAGTTTGGTACCAGCGAGTCTGGCACGATAACCAGTACCGACGAGTTCCATGGTTTTACTAAAGCCGACGGAAACACCTTTGACCATATTGGCGATTAATGCGCGAGTGAGGCCATGTAGAGCTCGGACAGGCTTGTCTTCACTGGTTCTAGTGATAGTGAGAACACCATTTTCGAGGGCGAGTTTGATCTTGTTGTTGACTGTGTAGTGGAGCTCACCTTTTGGACCTTTGACTGCAACTTGATTGCCGTCTAGAGTGAGCGTAACGCCTGAAGGAATAGTAATGGGGAGTCTACCGATTTTTGACATAGGTTACCAGAGTTCAAGAAGAACTTCTCCTCCAATTTTTGCTATTTTGGCTTGACGTAGCGACATAATGCCTTTGGAGGTACTGACAACTGCGGTACCCATGCCAGAGAGAACTGGTTTCATATTGTCGACGCTTTTGTAGATACGAACACCAGGTTTGCTCACGCGTTTGATAGATGAAATAGCGGCAACATCCTCTTTGTAAGACAAAGTGATAACGAGTTGTTTGTGTGTGACTCCCTCATCTATAACTTCATACTTGGCAATGTATTTTTCGTCCTGTAGCACTTTGGCAATCGCCACAAGAACTTTGGTGTGAGGCATGCTGACAGTTTTTTTGCGCATAGCACTCGCATTTTTGAGGCGAGTAATCATGTCTGAGATGTGATCGTTGATCATAGTATATTCCTTACCAACTAGCTTTGGTGACTCCTGGTAAATTGCCTTTTTGGGCTTCTTCCCTAAAACAAAGACGGCACATGCCAAAGTGGCGCATATAAGCTTTGGGACGACCGCAGAGCTTGCAACGGTTGTGAGCCCTAGTCGAGAACTTGGGGGTTTGCAGACTTTTTTTGACTAGTGCTTTTCTGGCCATATTATTTTATTTTTCTTCCTTTTCAAAAGGCATACCTAGTATTTTAAGGAGTGCATATGCATCCTTGTCGTTTTTTGCGGATGTGACAATCACAATTTCAAGACCGTGAATCTTTTCGGTCTTGGCGTAATCAATCTCAGGAAAAATAATTTGTTCCGAGAGACCTAATGTGTAGTTGCCGTGTCCGTCAAAAGCTTTGCTTTTGACACCGCGGAAGTCTTTGACTTGCGGAAGCACTATTCTACACAATTTATCGAGGAAATCAAACATTTTGAGACCACGCAAAGTGACACTAACACCGACGGGATCGCCGGCGCGAATCTTGAAACCAGCAATAGACTGCTTGGCTCCACCGACTTTGGGGGATAAACCAGAGAGGGCGGCGAGCTCGGCTTTGACTACTTCAACATCTTTGGTGGAAGAGTCGGATTTGGGGATGCCGACATTTAAGATAATCTTTTTGAGACGAGGGACCGCAAGACTGTTTTTGATACCTAACTCAGTCATGAGCATAGGTAGATAATCAGTCTCAAAGCGTGTTTTTAAGTTTGCATCGGTCATACTGTTTTCCTCTGAGCAAAGCGCACTGGCTTGCCATCTTGTACGTGAGTAATTTTGCCGGTAGACAAGGCTCTTTCTTTAGCAACCATACCCCCTTGCGTGTTTTGGGTTGGCTTGACGTGTTTTTTGTACATGTTGGCACCTTCGACGATGACAGAGTCTTTTTTGGGGAAAACCTTGAGGATCTTGCCCGATTTACCTTTGTCTTTACCGGCGGTCACGAGGACGACGTCACCTTTTTTGAATTTTTTCATGTGCATACTATACAACCTCCGGAGCGAGTGATGCGATCTTGGCATAGCCACGATCTTTGACTTCTCTTGCAATAGGACCAAAGACGCGAGAGCCTACTGGATCTTTGGTTTTGGGGTCGATGATGACGGCAGCGTTGTCGTCGAAGCGGACATAAGTACCATCAGCACGCCTGGTTTCTTTGCGGGTGCGGACGATGACGGCTTTGACTTGCTGAGAGTCTTTGACGTAACCGTTGGGATCTGCCTGGTCAACAACAGCCGAGACCATGTCGCCGATATAACCAAAGCGACGCCATGAACCACCGTGGACGTGGATGACTTTGAGGCGTTTGGCACCTGAGTTGTCAGCGACTGATAGGACTGTGCGTAACTGAATCATAAGTTATTTGGTATTTTTGATAATGTTTGTAATAGTAAATCTTTTGCGGGCTGACAAAGGACGAGTCTCTTGGATTTCGACGTTGTCCCCTGCTTTGGCTTTGAGATCATTTTGAACTAGATATTTTTTACTGCGTCTGACTAATTTGCTGTAGATAGGGTGAGCGAAAGAGGATTCAACGACCACTACGGCACCTTGAGCAAATTTGGCGGATAGGACTATACCAGTTAATTTTTTCACTTCTGCCCCCTTAGTGCGTGCTCTATAGTTTTGAGCTTGCTAATCGCGTTTTTGAGATTTTTTTGTTCTTTCATATTTTTGAGTTCATTTTTCATTTTTGAGACAAGTGATTGAGAGAGTGCATCTTGAAGCTCGGCGAGCTTGGCGGCAATTGCCTTCCGTCCCGCTTTGCGTAGATCGATATAGTCGTTTTTGCGTAGTTTCATATTAAATTTCACCTCTAATTACAAAGCGGGTAAGGACTGGGAGTTTGGAGGCGGCTTTGCGAAATGCTTCGCGGGCGGTGACCTCGTCTAAACTACCTAGTTCAAATACCACAGTGCCGCGTTTGACAACGGCGGTGTATTTTTCGATATCACCTTTACCTGATCCCATTTTGGCTCCGGCAGTTTTGTGAGTGAGTGGCTTGTGAGGAAAAACTCTCAGCCACAACTTGCCACCACGTTTGGTGTGGTGAGTGATAGTGCGCCTGGCTGCTTCCAGCTGGGCGGCGGAGATCCAAGCACTTTCTATAACCTTGAGACCAAAATCGCCAAAGGAAACATCGGCACCGCGCGTGGCGAGTCCTTTCATTTTGCCTCTAAAGGCTTTGCGGTATTTGGACTTTTTAGGTTGCATCATAGAACTGCTTCTCCTTTGTAGACCCAGACTTTGATGCCGACATAACCAGATCGGGTGAGAGATGCGACTTTGGCAAAGTCAATGTCTGAACGAAGAGTTTGGGTAGGGATGGTACCCATAGGGTACTTTTCGCTGCGACCAATTTCGGCGCCGCCGACGCGACCAGAAACTTGGATTTTAATACCTTTGGCACCAGCAGACATAGCTCTTTCTTGAGCTTGAGAAATAGCGCGGCGGTGGGGGTAACGTTTGATGAGTTGTTCGGAAATGCGTTCGGCAATCAGTTTGGCGGAGAGATCGGGATTTTTGACTTCTTTGACTTCGAGTTGGAACTTGAGGGAGGAACTTTTGTCGATTTTTTTGAGATATGCTTCTAGTTCTTTTTTGAGGGTCTCGAGACTAGCGCCGCCACGACCGATAATAACACCGGGGCGCCCTGCGTGGATAATAACCTTGATGATGTTGATGGAGCGTTCGATATCGACACTCACGACACCAGCAAGCGCCAAGCGTTTGAAAATGAAGTTTTTGATCTTAATATCAGCAAGGACGAGTTTTTGGTAGTCTTTTTTGTTGGCAAACCAAGTACTACTTGCTTTGTACAAGACACCAAGTCTAAAGCTGAGAGGGTTAACTTTTTGCCCCACGGCTAACCTCCTCTAGCTCAACTTTAATATGTGCTGTGCGTTTCATGATGGAATGAGCCATTCCACGAGAAACTGCCCTAAATCTTTTGTAGGTAGGACCTTCTTGGACATCGATGGTTTTGAAAGCGAGTTTGGCGACATCTAGACCTTGTTGTTCTTTAGCATTGGAGACTGCTTGCTTGATAGCTTTGTACACGGGTTCAGCGGCAGTTTTACTGGTAAATTTGAGATGTAGAAGCGCTTGTTCGGGCGACAACGCGCGGACAGCATCCGCGACTAAGCGTAGCTTCCTAGCACTGGTCCTGATGTATTTTTGTATTGTTTTCATATTATGTCTTAGTGAGTGTGCGTTTAACGATCTTGCCGTGACCACGGAAGGTACGAGTGGGAGAGAACTCTCCTAGTTTGTGACCTACCATGCCTTCGGAAACAAAGACTTCTTTAAAAACTCGACCATTGTGGACGAGGAAAGTGAAGCCTACAAACTCTGGAGAAATCGTCGAGGCGCGGGCCCAGGTCTTGATTTGCATTTTGGTACCAGATTTAGCGGCACTCATGACTTTTTTCAGGAGCTTGGCGTCGACGTATGGTCCTTTGGTTGAGCTACGACTCATTTTATTTAACTCTCCTGTCTTTAATTATATATTTGTTCGAGTATTTATATTTACCTCTAGTCTTGTAGCCCATTGCTTTCTTGCCCCATGGAGTCTTGGGTGAAGCCATACCGATACCGGAACGACCCTCTCCACCACCATGTGGGTGACTACCTGGATGTTGGGCAATACCACGAACAGAAGGACGCCAGCCCATGTGTCGTTTGCGGCCAGCTTTGCCTATCTTGCGATTTTTGTGCTCCAGATTAGAGACCTGGCCGATTGTAGCAAAACAATCGCCTTTAATCAATCTTACTTCACCTGAAGGAAGCTTGATAGTGACAAAATCGCCCTCTTTGGATTGGATCATGGCCATGGTGCCAGCTGATCTGACAATCTGACCACCACGACCTTTTTTGAGTTCGATGTTGTGGATAGGGAGACCGATCGGGATTTTTTTCAGGGGGAGGGAGTTGCCGACTTTAGGTTCGGCATCAACACCGGCGACAACTATGGAATCAACGACGAGCGTGTCGGGGCAAAGAATGTAGCGTTTTTCACCGTCGCGGTAGTAAAGAAGTGCGATGTTTCCAGAGCGGTTTGGATCGTACTCGATAGAGACGACACGCGCTTCGACGCCTGGTTTGTTGCGTTTGTAGTCGATCAGGCGATAACGGCGTTTTTCACCACCGCCACGATGACGAGTAGTGACGTGACCATGAGCGTTGCGACCGGAGTTCTTTTTGACGGGAACTGTGAGATTTTTCTCTGGGGAAGTAGTGGTCAAGCCACGATCAAAACTGACCTGGTGACGCACACCTGCTGAGGTTGGTTTTTTAGCTTTTAACATATTAGTTTCCGTCCTTTAGATCAAATAAATCGATGGTTTGGCCTTTTTTGAGTTTGAGCATAGCGATTCTTTTTTGGCTGGGTGATCCCATGATGCGTTTGGCACCGGTGGATTTGGCTCTGACATGACGGGAAAGGATGTTGACTGAGACTACGGTGACCTTGAAGATTTTTTGAACTTCTTCTTTAACCTTGGATTTGGTGGCAGAGAGAGATACGTGAAAGGTATAGAGACCACGTGAGGCAGCCAGCATGGATTTTTCGGTGATGACGGGGTTGATAAGTGTCATAAGGCCCTTTCTGAGATAACGGTTAAGGCTTTTTTGGTTAGAACAACAAAGTCGGCACTAATGAGATCAAAAGCATTGACGAGAGCCGCCCGTTTCATGGTGACATTTTGGAGGTTGGAGACGGAGTTGTAGAGCGGAGTGACGGCGGCGCAAGTGATGATTAAAACTTTGTTTTTGGGGTGTTTGGCAATCATAGCGAGGAGCTTGACGACTGCGGAAGTCTTGCTGGGAAAAGTTTTGACACCTGAGATACCGGCGATAGCACTAGCGGAAAGTTTGAGTTGCATAGCCGAAGCGAGGGCGCGGCGACGCATGGTTTTGGGGAGAACCATATTGTCTGGTCTGACACCACTAGGACCGTGCGCAACACCACCGCCCACAAAGATGGGGGCATATTTGGCACCGTGTCTAGCATTGCCAGTACCTTTTTGACGGTAGATCTTTTTGGTGGAACCAACTACCTCGCCACGAGTTTTGACTTTGTGGGTTTTTTGGTGAGAGTTGGAACTGTAGATACGAACAGCTTGAGAAAGAAGAGCAACTCTAGCTTCGCCAAATAGCTTGGCGTCAAGTTTCCATGCGTCTAACTCTTTGCCTTTAGGGTCGTAGACTTTGATGTTCATATTATTCCTTTGATCCTGCGGTAATAGCTGGTGCGCCTGAAATATAAGCGATGGTGCCGACGTCTTTTTGACCTGTGATCTCGAGTTTGACGAGCGAGTTGCGAGCCCCTGGTACGGGTCCGGTAACCCAGACAGTACCTTCGGCTTCGTTGAATGCGACAATCATGGAATTTTTCATAGTGACGGTGTCACTACCCATACGACCGGCCATTTTTTTGCCTTTGTGGACGCGACCTGGAGTCGTACCTTGACCGATAGACCCGGGAGCGCGCAGACGATCGGATTGACCGTGGGTACGAGGACCACCAGAAAAATTCCAGCGCTTGACGACACCGGCAAAACCTTTACCTTTGGAAGTACCTTGGATTGAGACAATACTACCAACTGAGACGACATCTTTGGGAGTGATGATAGAGCCTAATTCGAGATCTTCGGTATGTGCGATTTCACGATGTTTGCCAAATTTGGCGGATGAGCGTTTTTTGGGTTTGTCAAAACCGACTTGAGCAGAGATATAACCATCTTTGTCTTGGGATTTGAGCATGGTTACAGTCATGGGAAAAAGAGCAATCTTGGTGGCACCACGACGGGTTTCACCGAGGTATACTTCACCCATTGCTATTTTTTTACCGTATATTACTTTGGTCATAAAATCCTTACATCTTTACTTCGATACCTACTCCGGCGGGAAGCTCCAAGTGCATAAGAGCGTCAATGGTTTTGCTGGTGGGAGAACCGATATCGATTAAACGTTTGTGTGTCAAAATTTGGAAATGTTCACGAGCATTTTTATCGACGTGAGGAGAGGTAAGCACAACCATGAGTTTGCGACGAGTAGGCAGTGGAACAGGACCAATGATAGAAGCACCTGTTGAGATGGCGGTATCGACAATTTTTTGAGCAGCTTCATCTATGACGCGATGATCAAAAGATTTGAGCTTGACTCTGATTCTTTGTGCTACCATACTTTGTTCCTTTACGTTCTATCTATTTAAGTGAGGAGTGCTACTTTGGGTAGGACTCCTCACTGATTCTCTATGAGGGTTACTCATGAGAAGGTTGTATTTTATCTTATTTTCTTCAATTAAGCTAGTATTTTAGTAATAACACCAGCACCTACTGTCTTGCCACCTTCACGGATAGCAAAACGTAGACCTTCTTCCATAGCGACAGGGACGATGAGTTTGACAGTCATCTTGGCATCATCACCTGGCATAACCATCTCGACGCCTTCTGGGAGTTTGATATCACCAGTCACGTCTGTGGTACGGACATAGAATTGAGGTTTGTAACCTGAGAAGAATGGAGTGTGACGACCACCCTCTTCTTTGGTAAGCACGTAAACTTGGGCTTCAAAGTCTGTGTGAGGTTTGATGGACCCAGGTTTTGCGATGACTTGACCGCGCTCGATATCGTCTTTTTCGATACCACGAAGGAGGAGGCCAACGTTGTCGCCAGCTTGACCCTCGTCGAGTTGCTTGCGGAACATTTCGACTCCGGTAATGACAGTCTTTTTGTCTTTACCCATACCGACGATTTCCATTTCTTCGCCGACTTTACACATACCTCTTTCGATACGACCAGTGGCGACTGTACCGCGACCTTTGATCGAGAAGACATCTTCGACAGGCATAAGGAATGGTTTGTCGAGGGCACGTTCTGGGGTAGGAATGTATTCGTCCACTTTATCCATGAGCTCTTGGACTTTAGCTTCCCAGGTGGCATCGCCTTCGAGGGCTTTTAAGGCTGAGACACGAATGATCGGGATTTCGTCACCGGGATACTCGTACTTGGTCAAAAGATCGCGAATTTCCATTTCGACGAGGTCGAGGAGCTCAGCGTCATCTACCATGTCGCATTTGTTTAAGGCAACAACGAGTTTGGGAACGTTGACTTGTTTGGCAAGCAAGATGTGCTCGCGAGTCTGAGGCATGGGCCCGTCGGTCGCAGCCACAACCAAGATAGCACCATCCATTTGGGCGGCACCGGTGATCATGTTTTTGATGTAGTCGGCGTGACCGGGAGCATCGATGTGAGCATAGTGGCGTTTTTCGGTTTCGTATTCTTGGTGGGAAAGATTGATGGTGACGCCGCGTTGTCTTTCTTCTGGAGCGGAGTCGATATCAGCGTAGGAGCGAGCTTGGGCCAGACCTTTTTTAGCTAACACGGTGGTAATAGCCGCAGTAAGGGTGGTTTTGCCGTGGTCGACGTGACCAATGGTCCCAATATTAATATGTGGTTTACTGCGTACATATTTTGCTACGTCTGCCATATGCGATCTCCTTATTTATTTTCTTTACTTATAATTTTTTCAGCAATGTTACTTGGGACTTGTTCGTAATGAGACATTTCCATGTAGGAACTGGCTCGACCCTGGGTCATGCTTCTGAGTATTGTAACATAGCGAGATAGCTCCGACAAGGGAACTATGGCTGTGATGACGCGCACATTGCCACGCTGAGTAGTGCCCAACACTTGACCGCGTTTACTAGAGATATCGCCGATCACATCCCCCATAAATTCTTCAGGGGTAGTGATCTCGAGCTTCATGATAGGCTCAAGGATAATGGGATTTGCTTGTTTGACAGCTGACTGGATAGCCATGCTCCCGGCGATCTTGAAGGCAATTTCTGAAGAGTCGACGTCGTGGAAGGAACCATCGTAAAGTGTGATCTCGATATCGACCAAGTTGTAGCCGGCAATAATACCGTTTTCAAGCGCTTCTCTGACACCTTTTTCAACAGGTGCGATAAACTCTTTAGGAATAGCGCCACCAACGATAGCGTTGACAAATTTGATACCTTCGCCACGCGCAAGAGGTTTGATACGGATCAAACAGTGACCATATTGACCACGACCACCTGATTGTTTGATGTATTTACCTTCGGCAGAGGCATCTTTGGTGATGGTTTCGCGGTAGGCAACCTGAGGATTGCCGACATTGGCGTCGACATTGAACTCGCGTTTCATGCGATCGACGATGATTTCGAGGTGGAGTTCGCCCATACCAGCGATCAAAGTTTGACCGGTTTCTTGGTTGGTGCGAATCTTGAAGGTAGGATCTTCTTCGGCGAGTCTAGCTAATGCCATGCCCATCTTTTCTTGGTCGGCTTTGGTTTTGGGCTCAATTGAAAGAGAGATGACGGGCTCGGCAAAAGAGATACCCTCGAGGATGATGGGAGCCTCTGGAATACAAAGAGTGTCGCCGGTTTTGGTATCTTTCATACCCACTACACCGACGATTTCGCCAGCTTCAGCAAAGGGCACTTCTTCACGATCGTTGGCGTGCATGAGCACAAGCCTCCCTACGCGTTCGGTTTTGTCCCTGGTGGCGTTGTAGATGTAACTACCACTTGTGATCTTGCCAGAGTAGACACGGAGATAAGTGAGTTTGCCGATGTGAGGATCAGCTTGGATTTTGAAGGATAAACCGGCAAATGGTTCTTTAGAATCTGGTTTGCGGATGGCGACTTCGTCAGTACCTGGAATAGTACCTTGAGCGGCAGGAACATCGAGAGGTGAAGGAAGATAATCGACGATACCGTCAAGAAGTGGCTGGACGCCTTTGTTGCGCAAACTGGTACCGCAATACATAGGGACAAGCTTGTAGGCGATGGTAGCGGCGCGAAGAGCTTTTTTGAGCTCAACGAGAGTCGGAGTTTCGCCACTGAGATATTTTTCAAGAAGAGTATCGTCGGTTTCACAGATTTGTTCGATGAGACGACTACGTTCGGCGGCGACTTCATCTGCCATATCTTCTGGGATAGG
>Ga0233425_10010448_pt1 | contig 11291 bp, 9 predicted proteins | sample Watercolumn_Towu_2_FD_181712 | JGI IMG/M metagenome (GOLD analysis project Ga0233425, IMG submission 181712) | Freshwater microbial communities from Lake Towuti, South Sulawesi, Indonesia - Watercolumn_Towuti2014_140_MG | ecosystem: Environmental > Aquatic > Freshwater > Lake | place: Indonesia...
CTTTCCATTGTTCTTTCTTTTCTTCTGGATCTAAAGAAGTAATGGCTTGATAGCCGTGATATAAAGTTTTTGCCCAGAAATATCCCACCAGCACACCAGAAGAAATAAAATTCACAAGAGGAGCTGCCCCCACAAAACTAATAGAAGTCACCACTGCCGCCACCGCAAGAAGAACAAATACTAATTTTAAAGCCACATCAAAGGCGAGGGAGTCTGCATATTTCCTTCGTTGTTCGTAAAAAAATTCATAAGCCGTGTAAGCGAAGAAAATGCAGCTGATGGCCAGTAATGCAGAAGCTAAATAAGGAGACAAGGCCAGCAACACAGGACTTGAAGTCATGAACATGTAAATGGCCACTATGGCAAGAGGCACTTGAATGCCAGAAGCCACCATATTAAGAATCCTCATAGAGAGAGTGACTTGGGCTTTTTCTTGTGAGGCCATAAATTCCTCCAGATAATTAAAAGTCAGCGGTTCCGACTGCTGCCACCTAACAGAAACTCTTGACTAAAAGTATGCCCATCTTTTATTAAGTTAGTATTATTTCTTGGCAGAATAAACGTCAAAACGATATTTTTTAGTAAAAATACTATGATGAGGGGAGGATTTTCCTAAAAAAGGAGCTTGTTTGGGTCTTTTCACCACGATCCGTTGTAGGGCTTTTTCTTGGGCTAAGGCTAATAACAAGCTTTCTTCTTGGGGGGAGGGTTCTATAAGTGCATGTAAAATTTGCATTTCTTTCTTCACAAGGGCGGTTTTACGAGAAACAGGAAATAAGGGATCCAAGTAAATCACATCAAAAAACAAAGAGTTGGCATCTTTCAGGTACTCTACAGCATCTCGGAAATGAAAAGTAATGGGAAGATGGGGGACTTTCAACAAAGCTTCCTGTAACAGAATGGCCAATACGGGAGAACGTTCTAATACAGTTACCTCACACCCTAGAGTGGCTAAAATAAAGCTATCTCGCCCAATGCCTCCTGTGGCATCTAGGATCCGTAAGGTTTTTCCAGGAGAAAGACCCACGGCTTTTGCGAGGGGCTCCGTGGAAAGAGAGGCTTTTTGAGCACGAGTTTGTAAGGTAGGGCTTGTAAAATCAATGCACCAGGGGGCAAAGCCGTGATGGCAATCTTGCAAAACCCACCCCTCTAAGGATTTCACCAAAAGAAAATCAAAAGGAGGTTCCCCCTCTTTCAGGAGAGACTCCTCCTCGGGGGCAATGGGCAAACCATAGAACAAGCCTTCTTCCCTCACATCACAGGGGGGGATGGCTTTTAAAGCAATGGATTTTACAGGACGGGATTTCGAAGAATCCCCTGGTTGTTTTTTGATATTACCCATAAAAAGACTACACTTTAATGATACTTGGCTTGAGCAAAAGAATTCCCAGCGCGGAAGTATAACATGAATACGGATGTTCAAAAACTTGACCAACCTGATTTTTATCTCAATCGAGAATTGAGCATGTTGGCTTTTAATGAACGGGTTTTACGCCAAGCTCAAAATCTCCAGGTTCCTTTATTAGAGCGGTTACGATTTTTGTTTATTGTGAGCCGAAATCTCGATGAATTTTTTGAAGTGCGAGTGGCTAGTTTAAAACAACACATGGCCTTGGGACGCACTTATGCCCATGCCAATATGGCGGGTATGTCAGCTCGAGAAACTCTAGAAAAAATTAGCCAATATGCTCACGAAATTGTGAATTCATTGTATAGCACGTTACAAGAGTTAGGCCCCGAATTACGTAAGAAGGGGATTAAATTTTGGGAACCTTCTTTGTGGAATGCAGAGCAGAAAAAATGGATCCAAGATTTTTTTGAGCATGAAGTGTTACCTGTGGTGAGCCCCATTGCTTTAGACATTGCTCATCCTTTCCCTCGTCTAGTGAATAAAAGTTTAAATTTTATTGTGACCTTAGAAGGAAAGGACGCCTTTGATCGTACCAGTGGTTTAGCCATCGTTCATGCGCCTCGTTCCATTCCCAGAGCCATTCCTTGGCCTTCTCATTTGTGTGAGAGTTCCGGGCAATTTGTTTTTTTAACCGATGTGATTTACACCCACGTACAAGATTTATTTCCTGGAATGAAAGTGACGGGGTGTTATCAATTTCGCATTACTCGTAATAGTGATTTTTTGCTGGATGAAAGGGGCATTGAAGATTTAGCCTCTGCGTTAAAAACCAGATTATTAGAACGTCGTTACGGCACTGCGGTGCGATTAGAAATTACAGACAAATGTCCTCTGGAATTAGCTCAATTCCTTTTAGAAAAACACCAATTGCAAGAATCAGAAATGTATCGTGTAAATGGTCCTGTGAATTTAAGTCGGTACATGAATTTATTGAGTTTGATTCATCGTCCTGATTTATGTTATCCCCCTTATACTCCGGGACTCGTTCATATTTTAAAAAAAACCTCTAGTTTGTTTGAAGCAATCTCGAAGGAAGATATTTTGTTATTTCATCCTTACCAATCCTTCGAACCAGTGATTGATTTAATTCGACAAGCGGCCTTGGATGAACAGGTGGTGGCTATCAAGCAAACTTTATATCGTACTACGTCAGAATCTGAAATGGTTCAAGCCTTGGTGGATGCGGCCATTGCAGGAAAAGAAGTAACGGCAGTGGTGGAATTAAGAGCCCGCTTCGATGAAGCTTCTAACATTGCTTTAGCCACACGATTGCAAGCGGCGGGTGTGTTAGTGGTGTATGGTATTGTGGGATTTAAAACCCACGCCAAAATGACCCTTGTGGTGCGCCGCGAAGAAAATACCTTGTGTCGTTACGTTCATTTAGGCACAGGGAATTACCATGTAAGTACTACAAAACAATATACGGATTTAAGTTTTTTAACAAAAGATCCAGACATTGGAAATGATGTTCAACTCTTATTTCATCAATTAACAGGAATGGGAAAAGCACAAAAAACAAAAAAATTACTTCATTCCCCTTTTACCTTGTTTGATACCTTCATTGCATTGATCGAAGAAGAAATCCGTCAAGCAAAAAAAGGAGGAAAAGCTCATATCATCATGCGCTCTAATGGATTAACGGATGAGAAAATTATTCAAGCCTTGTATCGAGCTTCCATGGCAGGCGTGCGTGTGGATTTGATCATTCGAGGAATTTGTTGTTTAAAGCCAGGCATCAAAGGAATTTCAGAACATATTCATGTGCGTTCCGTGGTGGGCCGTTTTTTAGAACATGCAAGAGTTTATTATTTCTATCATGGGGGCGAGGAAATCATTTATGCGGGTAGCGCGGACTTAATGGAAAGAAATATTCATTATCGCATTGAAGTTTGTTTTCCTATTTTAAATCCTTCCTTAGCACAACGGGTGAAAGAAGAAAGTTTAATGTTATATTTAGAAGATAATTGTGAAGCGTGGGCACTTCATCAGGATGGGCATTATGAAAGAGTATCTTCTCAAAAGAAAAAAATATGCGCCCAACAAATTTTATTGAAAACTTTGGCAAAAAAAGCAGGGGATATAAAAGCAGAATAGGGGAAATTTTTTGCACGGCTTTTCTTTTTTAAAAGAAGCGAGTATGATGCGGCTCTCTACAATGCTAGACAGTGTATTTTTTGCCGTGGTTCAATGGTAAATTTCTTAAGGTTTAATCATAGTAAGGTTTAATAGGATGAGTGGTTCCATACTCGATATTAATGATGCAATGTTTGATCAAACAGTTTTACAAGCTCAAAAGCCCGTGTTAGTGGATTTTTGGGCCCCCTGGTGTGGCCCTTGTCGTGCTTTAACGCCCGTTCTTGAGGAAGTGGCCCCCGAATATAGTCCCCGTATCACCTTTGTTAAAATGAATGTGGATGATAATCCAGAAACTCCAGCGAAATATGGGATTCGGAGTATTCCTACCCTGTTGATTTTTAAGGAAGGGGAAGTGCAAGGGATGAAAATGAGTAGCTTAACAAAATCCCAGCTCACAGCGTTTCTAGATGAACATCTATAGTAATTTTTTTGAGAATGGGTTATTATCGCCCTCAAGGATCACATACAACAGGGAAAGTTGGTGTAACCAGTGGTTTCTTTCGAATTATCCCACGTTTTATATGTTCCTTTTGTCTAACTTCAATCAAGTGAAATAATCATGAATTTAACTGAATTAAAGAAAAAATCTCCCGCTGAGCTCATGGCCATTAGCGAAGAGCGAAAAATTGAAAATCCCCCCCGTACCCGTAAACAAGACATGATCTTTAAGATTTTAATGGATTTGTCTAAGAGTGGTGTGGACATTTCAGGGGATGGTGTTTTAGAAATCCTACCTGAGGGGGGCTTTGGTTTCTTACGCTCTGCGGATGGTTCTTACCTCAATGGGCCCGATGATATTTATGTATCTCCCAGTCAAATTCGCCGTTTTTCCCTACGAACAGGGGATACCATTTCCGGGACGATTCGCCCTCCCAAAGAAGGAGAGCGTTACTTTGCTTTACTGAAAGTAGATGAAATCAATTTCGATCCCCCAGAAAATGCAAAAAATAAAATTTTATTTGAAAACTTAACCCCCTGGCATGCCACAGAAATTATGCGCATGGAACGGGGCAATGGCAGCACGGAAGATACCACGGGCCGCATTATTGATTTAGTGGCGCCCATTGGAAAGGGGCAGCGAGGATTGATTGTGTCTCCTCCCAAAGCAGGTAAAACAGTGATGCTGCAGAATATCGCTCAATCCATTGCGGCGAATCATCCTGAATGTTACCTCATTGTATTACTCATTGATGAGCGTCCTGAGGAAGTGACGGAAATGGAGCGCATGGTGAAGGGAGAAGTGATCGCCAGTACTTTCGACGAACCCGCCACGCGACACGTGCAAGTGGCAGAAATGGTGATTGAAAAAGCTAAGCGTTTAGTGGAACACAAACGAGATGTGGTGATTCTACTAGATTCCATCACCCGATTAGCTCGTGCATATAACACCGTGATTCCTTCCTCTGGAAAAGTGTTAACAGGGGGCGTGGATGCCAACGCATTGCAAAAACCAAAACGATTTTTTGGTGCTGCACGAAACATTGAAGAAGGGGGAAGCCTTACCATTTTAGCCACCGCTCTGGTGGACACAGGTTCTAAAATGGATGAAGTGATTTTCGAAGAATTCAAAGGAACGGGGAATATGGAAGTGCATCTTGATAGACGCATTGCAGAAAAACGAGTATACCCCGCCATTAATATTAATCGCTCAGGAACCCGTCGTGAAGAATTACTCATTCCTCCCGCAGAATTACAAAAAATATGGATCCTTCGTAAAATTTTACATCCCATGGATGAAGTGGCAGCTATGGAATTCTTGGTGGATAAACTCAAAACTTCGAAAACCAATGCTGAGTTTTTCGATGCAATGAAAGGGTAGTAGAAAGAGAAATGATGAGGCTTTATGAGTTACGTTGTTCATATTAAACCTGGCCATCATACTCTTTACGTGAACAAGGGAGAAACCGTATTAGATGCGGCCCTTCGTCAAGAATTTATTTTCCCCTACAGTTGTCAAAGCGCCGTGTGTGGTACTTGCGGTGGAAGGGTTTTACATGGAGAAGTGGAGTACTACGATCCAGAGGCGGTGGAGTTAACAGAGGACGAAAAAAACGAAGGCGTTGCCTTATTTTGTTCTGCCATTCCTAAAACGGATTTAGTGATTTATGTGGAGGGAGTGATTGCTCCTGCGGAATTACCTTCCATGACGTTGCCTTATACCGTCAGCCATCAAGAAACTTTATCCGAATCCATGAAACAATTGATTTTATCTCCCGCCACAGAAGATCATATTCATTATCGAGCGGGACAATACATTTATTTAATGAATCATCAGGGAGAACGTCAGCCCTATTCCATTGCTAATGCCCCCTTAGGTGGAAAACAAATTGAATTGCATCTTCGACAAGTTCCTTCCAATCCATTCATGGAGCAATTATTAAAAGATTTAGCTTCAGAAGAACCTTTGTTGGTGGAAGGTCCTCAGGGAAATGTATTATTTTCTCCAGCACCAGAACGCCCTATTTTAATGTTGGCGGCAGGCAGTGGGTTTGCTCAAATGAAAAGTTTGTTTGAACAATCCTTAAATTTGAAATATGAGGAACCCATTCATTTGTTTTGGGTAGTGCGGGAAGAAAAAGATTTTTATACGAATTTGCCAAAACAATGGGAAAAGCAATTTCCTCATTTTAAATTTACGCCTGTATTGTCTCAAGTAGATACTTCTTGGGAAGGAGCCAGTGGCCGCATTTATGAAGTGGTCACAGAAACTTATCCTGATTTATCTTCTTTCCAAGTATATGCCAGCGGCCCCTCAGAAATGGTGATGCAAACACTACAACACTTACAACAACGAGGCCTATCAAAAGAATGGATGCACGCTGACGCCTTGTCCTTTGTTGGACTTTAAATAAAAAACTTCGTCGTTATCTTCACATCTGCTCTCCGTGCTGTCATCCCCGCGAAGGCGGGGATCCATTCATCCCTTTGCAACTCCCCCTCATGAGCGGGTGGAGCTAGAGTTCTCTCCAATGTCATTTCCTTACGCTTTATCTGACTCGTAGCGGCGCGTAGGATGGATCCCCGCCTTCGCGGGGATGACAGCGGAGAGAACAATACGCTTCATCATTTATCAATCATCGTTCTTTCAATTGCACTGCTTTTTGATAAGCTTTCAATGCTTCATTGACCTCTCCTAATTGTTCGTGAAGAAAGGCTAATAAGGCATAGGCTTCAAAGGAGGGCATGATGGAAAGACTCGTTTGTAAATATTCTTTTGCTTGACCCCATAGTTGATTTCGAGTGGCTAATTGAGCCAAACATAATAAAAGTGCGGGACTGTTGCCATGGCTTTTAAGCCAGCCTTCCGCAGTGACTAATTGTTTATGAGGATCGGAAGATTTTGTTTCCCCGTATAAGGTGACTAATTCACTGTCCCAAGCGTATTTTAAAACATCTCGAAGTGTAGCTTCCGCCGTTAAATAGTCTTTCTCTTGAAGCAAATGTCGAACATAGGGAATTACTAATTTCTTTTCACGACGTAAAGATTTTGGAACATCATCCCACACTTTATCCACGGTTAATTGCAATCCATTCACTTTATTGAAGAGACCACAAAAGGCTTCTATTTCTAAATTTTTTGCCTCTTCCGATTTAAGCACTTTGTATTTTACTAAATGAGGTAATAGTTCTAATAATCCCTGCCAATCTTCAAGAGAAATATATAAAGGATACAAACGTTTTAAAACGTAAGGATGTTTGGGTGCTTTACTTTGCAAATGTCGGAGTGTTGCCACCGCATGTTCCAGTTGATGATGGCTAATTTGTAATTCTGCTTGTGTTAATTCCGCTGCGATGCTGGCTTCAGGAATGGCGAGGTGGGCTTTTTCTAAATAACGATCCCGTCGCTCATAGGCCATTTGTTCATGAGCGGCCCTTGCAGCAGCTAAATAATTAATGAGGGGCTGGGAAGAATACTCAATGCCTTGAGTTAATTGTTTCTCCGCAAGACTCCAATCACCTTCTGCAAGGGCTAATAACCCTTGGCTTGTTTTTCGGTGAGCAATGGCGAGTTTGTGTTGTTGTTTTAATAATTTTAAATGTTTTGTAAATCGGCGGGTTCCTCTTAATAAAGCTAATAAAAGGTAGAATGCTAAAAGTATGGCGAAGGCGGCACTTAAGAAAAACCAAAGAGGCATTTCCATGGTCCAGTGTTCGTAAGCAAAAATCACAAACCCTGGAGTGATGGCGATTTTAATAGAAGCCCACACGAGAAGCCCAGCCATAAGAAGTGTAATGATGAATTTCAACATCCTTTAAGTTCCTGTTTCAGCAGTTTGAAGAGGTTCAGTAGGCTGATTGAGCAAGGCTCGAATGAATTCAAAGGAAGGCGTTAAATCAGGGATGGGGGGATGAATATTCACTTTCACTAATTCATTTAATCCTTCTAATAAAGCTCTCGTGGGTTGAGCCGTCACATCATAGGAAGAAGTTAGCAAAGCCAAAGCTTGATTAAGACTCGCCACATATAAATTGCTTCGCGTATGAATTAAAGCCCATTGTGCTTGGGCTAAAAGTAATTCTAATTGTTCATCGGTTTCAGCTCTATTAACGGCGGGGGTTGAAAGTTCTTTCATCATTTGAGGGGTGGAAGCTTCTTCACGTTTAATCACTACAATGGTTTTTAAAGTATTCCAAGTTTTATCCCAACCTTTTCGCCAAATGGAAGGAGGAGCGGATGAAACATTAGTGTCTGGCGTGGCGGCAACTCCCGGGGAGCCTCCTGTTTCTTGGGATGCAGGCTTTGCCACGAGGAGAGGCAATTGACGAATTTCCATGGTGAATGCATTGAGTTTTAAAAGCATGGCTGCAATATCGGGTTGAGGGGTTCCTTGTAATTGAGTCATGTTTTTTGTGAGTGCGGCTTGAAGTTTTAGGAATGCAGGATTATGGGCAGACTCAATGCGGCTATTGGCAGTTCGTAATAATAGGATGGCTTGAGGGATATTATGCTCGAAGTGCAAACTAAAATAAGCCAATCGAACCAAGTATTCTGTTTCCGCCAGTAATAAGGTTTGATCGCGTTGATTGGCTAAAGTGGTTAAACGATCTAAAGCATGTTGTTGAGTGGAGAGATCCTCTTGTTGTTTATCCAAGGTGTTGTCCGTGGTTTCCAACTGTTTTAAAGCAGTGGAAAGCATTTTATTTTGTTCTGCAATTTGTTGTTTGGAAGTTTCAAGTTGCTGCCAAAGATAAAAACCGCCCCCTAATGCTCCCAATCCTAAGAAAAGAGCAAGGGTAATAAAGAAAAATGCGGCCACTGAATGTTTTTGAGAAGGGGTGGGAATGGGTGTGTGTTGTTCTGTATTCATTGATGATTCTCTTGCCATGTCACAATCGCTCGAATGATACTATCCGCAGAACCATGAGTGGCTTGTATCATTCGTCCTTTAAAGCCAAGATTCCTGGCGAAAGAAACCATTCTATCACTAATCACTACAAGAGACAGCCCTTGCATAGATTCTACAGGCCAGCGAGAAAAAAAGTGATGAAGACTTTCACAGCTGGTAAAAATGGCCCAGTGAAAATGATTTTCTTCAAAAAAGTGAAGGGGTGTGGTTTCTAAAAGTGTTGAAGTGATCCGTCGATATACGGGAAGTTTCAAGAGATGTGCTCCTCGTTCTTTGAGGGTATTTTCTAATAAACCACGTCCCCCTTCACCGGAAATAAGAAGGATGGATTGTTGGTGAAGGTGTTGCAATGCGGGATGTTCCAGTAAAGCTTCACTATTAAAACCTTTTTCTGGTGTAATCACTGGATGTAGAAAATTATTTTTCAAGAGTTTTTGTTCCGTGGCTTTCCCAATGGCGAATACCTTGGTGGCGTTTGTCATGAAGGGCTGCCATTGAGGCCAATAAGGCATGCTGTGTAATACGGCATTTTGACTTGTGAAAATCCACGCATTCCATGGGGCAAGGTGAGCTAATTGAGCTTGTTGTTCTTTTGTAAGGGTACAAGCTTCAATATGAATGATGGGAAATAAATAACTTTCCCCTCCCAACGTTTTAATTTTTTCGTGAAGTGTTTTGTTTTGTGACACAGGTCGCGTATTTAAAATGCGTAAGCCCGCCAAGGGCAAAGAAGATGTCATGATGGAGAGTCTCTCGAGGTAAATTGTTGCAACATGTCTTGTGCTCCTTGTTGTTTTAAAAGGGTTGCCACTTGTTCCCCTAGAGCCATTGGATCTAATGTATCAGAGGAAGCTTCACTAAAAATGAGAGGTTGTCCTTTCACACCGCCCACCATCCCTTTTAAATGGAGGATGCCATGGGTGAGATGAGCATAACCCGCAACAGGCATTTCACATCCCCCACCTAAGGCTTGATTCATGGCACGTTCTGCAGTGACACAAAGAGCCGTTTCTTCATGTTGAAGAGGTTTTAGGAGGGCTTGAAGTATCTCATCCTCGCGACGACACTCAATAGCTAAGGCACCTTGCCCCACGGCAGGTAAACATTCCTGTAGCGTTAAACGTGTGGTGATTCGATGTTGAAGTCCCAAACGACAAAGACCTGCTTCTGCGAGGATGATGCCATCAAATTCCTTTGCATCTAATTTTGATAAACGGGTTTGAACATTCCCCCGTAAGAGTTTAAATATTAAGTCTGGATAATGATATTGGAGTTGGCAAATGCGTCGTGCGCTGGAAGTACCAATCACAGAACCTTTTGGCATGGTGTGAAGAGATGAATATTCATTTGCAACGAAGGCATCAAAGGGAGAGTCTCGTTCCGGAATGGCAGCAATGATGAAATCTTTAGCAAGATTTGCGGGAACATCCTTCATGGAATGCACCGCCATGTGGGCTTCACCGGATAACAAAGCAAGTTCTAATTCTTTTGTAAATAATCCTTTTCCACCTTTTGTTGCTAAGGAAGTTTGTAGTAATTGATCCCCAGAAGTGATCATGGGAAGCACCTCAATGAAACATTCTGAATATTTTTTTATTAATTTTTCTTTGATGAAGTGTGCTTGCCACAAGGCTAAAGGACTCTGTCGAGTTGCAATTTTTATAATTTTTTTCATATGATAGGGCGTCCTTTTTAAAAAAAGTTAAAATTTGTGATTATTTTAGCATTATTTAACGTTTTTTATATTGCACAAGAATTACATCTGTTAGAGAATGTATTTGCTTTTTTTTATGAACTTAACTGTGGAGACACTAAAACATGCCAAAACTTAAAAAAGCGACTGCTAAAAAAGCAAAAGCAGTCAAAAAAGTAGGAGCTGCAAAAACGGTTGCGAAGCGCCGAGTTGCTGCAAAAGGTAAAACCATTGCAAAAGCGAAAGCTGCTACAAAGAGTAGAACTGCTGCGAAAGGTAGAACGGTTGCAAAAGGTAAAGCATCTGCAAAAGGTAAAACTGCTGCAAGATCTGCAATGCCAAAAATGCCACATCTTGCCCTTCAGAAACAAATTCAACTTGCAGAAAAAGAACGAAACAACCGACACCAGGAAATGGTGAAGCTTCAAGAGAAGTTGGTTGCTGTTTTAGCAAAAGCAAAAGCAAAAGCAGAAAGTGAAAGTAAAAAACTTTCCGCTAAAGCAAAAAAAGCGGAAGCTGCATTTTCCAAAGTAAAAGCGAAAAAAACACCTGCAAATAAAGGGAAAATCACAAAAGCGAATGCTGAATTAGCTGCATTGTCCCAAAAAGTAGCTGCACAGAAAGAAGTGGCTGCACGTCTTGCTCAGGATTTTAATGTAGCAAGTTTTGCTATTAGTAAAGTTCAAGCCATCAATAAAGTATG
>Ga0233425_10010450_pt1 | contig 11290 bp, 13 predicted proteins | sample Watercolumn_Towu_2_FD_181712 | JGI IMG/M metagenome (GOLD analysis project Ga0233425, IMG submission 181712) | Freshwater microbial communities from Lake Towuti, South Sulawesi, Indonesia - Watercolumn_Towuti2014_140_MG | ecosystem: Environmental > Aquatic > Freshwater > Lake | place...
TTATTTAAAAAGGTATCGCATCATCAAACTGCCCGCCATCATCGTTCGCTGGTGGCCTGGTAGCGGCCCTGGAATCCCGCTCTTGGCGCTGATTCGGCGCCGCCTTCGTATCGGTATCTCCCCGCCGTTTTTTAACATCGTAGGCGGTTAGGATTCCCTGCGCCGTGATGCTTAAGCCGTGCTGCTGCTCGCCGTTCTTTTCCCATGATGATAATTTAGCTGAACCAGTCATGGATACCGCATCGTTACTCCTTAATCGGCCTAATCTCTCGCCGGTATCTCCGAAAGCGATTACCGAAGCGACTAGAGATTCCTCTTTCTCGGTCGGGACGCGGACCAAGGCCGTGCAGAATGGTTTGCCGCTTGGGCCTATGCGGCTTTGAGGGTCGCGTATCAGCTTGCCGGAAATTAGTACGTCTAGCATTTGCAATACCTTTTTGATTCTGGTTATCTAGGGATTCCGGGTTTACCAGAATCGAAGCGGCTTCCCGCAGGCTTGAAGCTTGGGCATCGCCGGGTGGTTCCTGGCCAGAGCAAGCCGGGAGGGTTAGTGGTCGGGCAGCTTCCTAGGCCGCGCCTCGTTCGGGATGGTGGTAGCAATAGGTGGCGGCTCTAAGGCATCGTGGGCGAAATGCCCGCAAATCCGCGCCTTGATGACAGGATCGCTAACAACCATTCCAATCGCGCAGCGGCCTCGCCAGTGAGCGCAATCGACACAAGCCGCGTGGTGATAATTCGGGAGCAGACATGGCTTGGGGGCATGCTGCGATGTTTCGGGTCCTGTCTCCGATGTCTCCGATTTTTGGTCAGAACACCATACGCCTGAAACTTTTTCGGCTGAAACAACACTGCCCGTCAAAGCCCGTAGAAGCTCCGGTTTATGCTCTCTGATGAACGCTTTCTGCCGGTCGGTCAGCCGCGAAAACGGAGCAATAAGGATGTCCCCACCATCGGCCTGTAGCTCGAATCCAGCAGCGCGGATTCGCGGTAGGAAGGATTTAGCGTCCATCTTCAAATCCGCCCGAAATCGCCCCGCAGGTGTGTGTTGTTTTTAAAATTCTCCGCAGGGGCGGGTGGCGAAAAAAAATCGGAGAAATCGGAGACAGGGCGCTGAATCCCTTGTCCAGCAAGGCTTTGGGCCGTCTCCGGTGCCGTCTCCGAATGCCCCCGTGTCTCCGATTTTTCGGAGACAAAGCCCTGGATGCCTTGCCCGGCGCCGCCTGCGGGGGTGTCTCCGATTTTTTGAGCTGTCTCCGGTGAATCCCCGGTTTTTTTAGGTGATCGGAGACAGCCCGAAGCCACGCCACTCGCGGCTTCCAAGGGTGCTGTCTCCGATTTCTCCGATTTTTTTTCGCAGTGCGAGCCTGCTAGATTTTCTGAACTCACACACACTAGGTTCGTGTGCTTCTTGCCGCCTATCCTGCGCTCTGTCTTCAAGCGCAGGTAGGGGGTGCCATCGGGCTTTGTGTCCCGCCTTTGTTCGATCAGCAGCCCCCTATCGGCGAACCGCTTCCATAGCACTCCCTGGGTCATGGTGAAGCTCTCGCCCTGGTCACGGGCCATCATCGCCACGGCGGCGAAGGCCGAATCTGCGTCAAGGTAGAGCTTGGTGTCTTCCGTCCAGCCGATGAGGTTGCCTTGCGGCTCGTGGTACTGTCCCCGCAGCCGCCAGCCCCACGACTCGGGCGATAGGACAGGCTCCTTTAGGCTGTCGATGCTCGCGGCGTGCGCCCTGCCGCTGGCGATGGCAGCGCTAAGCAGCGCGAAGAACCGATGGATTTCATCCTGGTCGGCGAGGTGTTCCCCTTGCGCCCTCGCGGTCTGATAGATTGCCGCCTTGACGCGCTCAAAGAGAGCTTCGGCATCGTCCGTCGCGCCAACATGCTTCGCGAACAAGGCCAGGAAACGCGCGCCGATGATGAACTGCGCCGCGTTGTCGGGAACCCGGTCATGGTCGCCATTTAGCCCGGCCTGGATCGCCGCGCTCCGCTCGGCGATAAGAATGGCCTTGAGCGTGGCCTTGAGTTCGGGAAGCTGAGGCGCAAGCCATTGGATGTACCCGGCCATTGCCTGGGCCAGCAGCCCGGAATGCCCGGCCTGTTGAAGCTGGGTCAGCAGGGTCGTGTTCACGTCGCCGCGCCTCGCCTCGGCGATCAGCAGCCGCGCCCGGCAGGATTGCCCCCTCGGCAGGTCTTCGCCCGATGCGACAACGAAACCCCGAGCAGGATAGTCTGGCCGCTGCTTGAGGTTCGCGGTTCTTCTTCCCCGGCTGGCGCCGTTGCCCACGCCCCGGAAGATGCGGTCGGAAAGGCTGTGCATCCGGTCGGCCTCGGCCTTCGGCCTGCCGTTGGGCTTGAAGTCGTCGACCACGAAGATCGCGTCCTTGGCGGCATGGGCCTTCATCTCTAAGTCGGTGGGCGTGTCGGTCCAGTTGCCAGGGATGGCGCGGGCGCCGAAGTCCGAGCCGAAGTGTTGCAGCGCCAGGGCCGAGACTTCGGATTTCATGGCGCCGGTCTGGCCGCTCAGGAACAGTGATACGTCGATGCTGGCGCATTCGGCCAGCGGCGCGCGATAGATAGCGGACAAGATGCAGGCGCCGAACGGCGGATTGCTGGGAGCGATATCCAGGAGCATGAGGCTGGCACGGACGGCGGCTTTGATATCTGCGGATGGATCAGGCAGGCGGTAATGCAGCATGTGGCCCGCGCCCGCGTCCACTTCGATGTCGGGTTGGTTGCCGTCCGCGCCTAGGGCGCCCGCGCGGTGAAGGTAGCGCCATTCGCCGTCGATGCTGCGCCAGCCGGTATGGCCGTAGACTGTTCTCCGGGGCACCTCCCCAGAAAGCTGCTGGATGGCTGCCCGGAGGTGGTCGCGATTTGTAACGCCTGCCTCGATCCAGGCTAGGTTGCCCCATGCGTCTGTGACCCACGCCAGCCGGGCGAACTCGGAGAAGGGAACCTCGGTCCTGCCCAAGGCCGCGCCGCTCGCCCGCCAGCCCTCGATGATGAAATAGCTTTCCACGCTGGCGCCATCGTCGCGCATCACTTCAACGACTATGCGCGCTACGAAGTTGCAGAGTTTGATCGGGATGTCGCCGTCGTGGGTTTCCTTGTTCCTGTGAATTGCCCCATGCATTATTTGATACTGCCCCGCCCGGCTCGCGCCGTGGTGGGTATCATCTGCCGCATCCTGCCGAACCTCCGCTGCGGCGCGCTGTTTTTCGGCCCATTCCTCGGCTTGCCTCCTTCTTGCGGTTAATCGCTCCTTATGGATATTTTTCCGCATTGCGGTCATGGCCGCGCTCAGGTCGCGCAGCACGACGCCCGCCGCTTTTGTTTGGGATTTCACAGCGTTCCATCCGTAGGCGTTCGATTCCTCAATAAGCACTAGCGCCCGCAGTACATCGGGTCTGAAAGGGTAAAGCAGATCGTCTGCGAGTTTGGCGGGCAGGTTTTGCAGCGGCTCAGGCAGATCGGGCAGTGTTGCATCCCCGAAAGTTTCAGGCGTATGGTGTTCTGGCTTAAAACCGGAGAAATCGGGGATGCTATCGAGAGCTTGCTTGATCTGCGTCGCCACGGTTTCCAGCCCGGCCAGTAAGTGCAGATCGTTGAAGTCGGTAGCTCCCCTGGGCCTGTCCGGCCCGAAATCAGGGAACGCCACGGGTAGACCCAGCGCCCGGCCTGCCGCCCCAGCCTTGGTCCGGCCGGGATTTCCCGGCTTGTCCAGGTCATCGTCGCCGCATAGCGCGATGCGTCTTCCGCCATGCCGGGCCTGAACCATCCGCGCCACGGCCTCAAGGTTGCCATCGCCGTAGGAAATATAGACCCGGTGCCCTTCCCCCACAGCTTCATAAATGCTCGCTGCGGTGGTGAAGCTGGTGGCTACGAGGATCGGATAATCCTTGTCTGGTGTGCCGATCCACCAGAATCCGCCCTCCATTCTGCTGTGCGGGAAGTTGCGCTTCTGGCCGTCCGCATGCCGGTATTGGATGGACTGGATTCGGTCGTCAGGGCCATAGATGGGCGTGGCAAGCCTGCCGTCTGGCGTGGCCCTGGCATCGTGGGCTTGCACGTTCTTCTGGGCCAGCTGAGGCATTTCGGGAGGGGCGGGCGGAAGGCTCTCCCATTCCGCCCGCGCTTTGTCCGCTGCTTCTTCCCATCGGTGCTGCCTTTCCTGCTCGGCTTTGGCGCGCTCAGCTTCAACCCGTCGCCGCCGAGCCTCCCGTTCGATCTGGGTCAGGGCGCGGTCTGCCCGTGCCCAGAAAAAGACTGGTTTTCCGCCGTTCTTCCAATTACATATTATTCCGCCCTCGCCATCGGTGAAGATTTTGATGGACGCATCGCCCTTGCCATGCGGATCGTCGGTGATGTCGGCGCGGTGCCATCGGCCATTTGCAGGGCAATCTTTATAGGCGACGCCTTCCGATGCGCAGGCTTCGCGCAACGCTTCGTCGATGGTTTGGGTTTGGGCGCTAGCCGCACTGCCCTGATTTGGGTTATTATCTAAGCGCATCTTCGTGGCTCCTGTTTAGCCGTGAGGATAAAGCCCGGACGGTTGCCGCCAGTTCCGGGCTTTGTGTTTTCTGGGTTATTAAAACTATCAGGGGCGGGTTTGTCGGCTGGTTTTCAGGTTTCATGCTGCTGCCCTGTTTTCCGCTCGGCCTGCTCCGGTAAGGATTTTTAATACGTCGCTCTGAGAAACCTTTATTCTGTTATTGATGCCGGTATACCTAACCTTAACTTCTCCGTTTTTAATAGCTTGGTTAAGGCGCTCGCGCGAAATACCCAATTCAACCGCTGCTCTTTTGCTTAAATAGCTTGTTTTCATCGTATCGCTCCATTTGCTGTTAACAACGCCGCTAGTTTGGCATCACGGATTGCTCGAACAGCGCATTTTTCCCCTTTATCCAGCAAGGCCCAGAGCGTTAAATTTATTATTTTTCATAAGGTTACGTGAAAACTATGCTCAAAAAAAAGTGATTCTGTTGCCTGTGGTACGCATGGGCAGGCTCACAATTCGCGCGTTTTGAGTTAAAATCACACCGTCCGTAGCACGCAAAAAAGGGCGCGCACGGCATCGCAACCAGCCTATTCTAAGGCATGGTTCCGGTAGCAATCTTGCGGCAAAAATGGCCTCGCTCGCCAGCCGCAATCGGTATAAAACGCAAGCCCCTGATACCTTCTGTAGCCAAACTTATAGGTATCAGGGGTTTTTGCGTTTCAGGAGCGGGGATATTACTCCCCGCCATCAATCACATATACATTTCTCTTTAAAATTGCGCCGCCGCAGGCTTCGCTGGATTCACCGCTTTCTGAGCCATCTCAATCCAGCCGATAGCTGCCCACAGCCCATTAAGAATAAGGTGAGGATTCATCGTAAACTCGCCCTCCTGTCCGTCCGCCATAAGCGCGCTTATGGTGGCATTGGCGCGGGATAGGCAGGCGTTTACTATGTTGATGTTTACACCATCGCCGGGCACCGAAAAACAATCCTCCGGCGTGCTGGGGCCGCTCACGCTCACCCTGGTCGCGGCGCTCATATTGTAAGCGGAGGGTTCTTTGAGCGTGGCGGGAGCGGGACCGCTATTATTTGCGGTAGTCATGGGTCGTACCTCGTTATCAGGTCGGTTTATGGCAAGGGCCGGTGCGGCAGGTGTAAGCGCCGCGCTGGCCCGAACTTGGCGCCCATCCTGGGCCTGTCCCGGCGTTCCCCGCGCCGGGCCGGGATTCGGTGTTGTGGATCATCGAATAACCCTGATTTCCAAGCCGATATCCAGATCGGCCCAAGGCCGGTCGGCGGTGATAACCGGGAATCCGGTTTCCAACCCCAGAGCCAGACAGGCGCGGTCGCCCAGCGACAAGCCAAGCTCGCGGGTGGCGGGCCACAGCCGCGCCGCCGCTTCGGCCTGCTTTAAGGTGAAGGGGCGGGAGCGGAGTCCCAGCAACGCCATGTCCTCCCATAACCCATCGATATCGGCTTCTTTCGCCAGACTCTTCTGAACAACCTCGGACCAGTTCACCGCCGAAACGATGGACGGGCGCAGCAGCCCGCGCACCATGTCGCCGCCCGGCTCGTCTTGCAGGAACGCCAGCAGGGCGGATGCGTCCATGACTACGCTCACGGCGCGCTTTCCTGCATAGCTTCCTGTCGGCGCTCGGCTATGAGTTCCTCGGACATGCTCTCGCCAGGGGGGATATGGGCGAACCGCGCCCGCAGCCGGTTGACAGCGGCGGCTTCTCTCTTTTCGGGCTTCGCCTCGGGGCTGTGGTCGGTCTTTTCCAGCGCCGCAGCGATAACGCGCGGCCAATTTACGCCAGCCCTCGGGCCAGGGAACGCCTTGCGAAGTGATTCCAATACGCTTGGCTCAAGCCATACCTCGGGGCGGATTAAGCCCTTAGCTGCCCGTCGCTGTCGGAAATCCTTCTGACGCTCGGCTACGGTCTTGGGCCTGCCTGCTTGTTCAATCTCGCTCAATATCTCCTCCCATTCCTCCGGCGTTGATTTTCCCAACAGGTGGGGATGCTCCGCCGCGATGCGGTCCAGCGCCGCCAAGGACTCCTTGACGGCCTGAAAGTCGATAGGCTTTGCCATCAAGCCACCATGCGTTGAATCTGCGTAGCCGCGAACGGCTTCCCGTTGCGGGCCATGAATCCCCTCTCAGCCAGTATCGAAGCGATTTTGCGAAGGCTTAGGCCAGCGGCGTGCAGCTTGCGGGCCTCGGCTACCACGGCTTGCTCCTCGGGAACATCCACCAGGGAAATACCATCCGCTGCCAGCGCCTTGCCGTAGGGGACCGCGCCAACGCGCTCGCCCCTGGCCTTCTTGTGCTGCATGGCGGCGCTGGTGCGCTCGGCAAGCTGGTCGCGCTCGAACTCGTTCAGCACGGCCAGCATACGGAACACCATCCGCCCTGCCGCCGTGGTCGTGTCGATCTTCTCGGAGATTGAAACCAGATCGGCGCCCGCCTTCTCTAGGCGCTCGGCAAGCTCAAGCATGTGCCGGGTGGAACGGCTCAGGCGGGACAGCGAGTAAACCACCAGGGCATTACCTTTGCCGACAGCGGCCAGCGCTTGAGCGAGTCCGGGGCGGTCGGCCTTGGCGCCGCTGATACCGGCATCGGTGAAGACTTCCGCAAGCTTGTAGCCGTTCAGGTCGCACCACGCGGCAATCTTGGCCTTCTGCGCTTCCAGGCTCACGCCCTCGCTGGCCTGTTCTTCTGTGCTGACTCGGATGTAGGCATAGGCTTTCATGGTGGCAGACTCCGGCATTGGTTACGAGGTAACTATTTTACCTAGTTACCAAGATAACGCAAGCTTTTTTTCGGGGGGTCTGTTACGAGGGGACCGGCTTGTTACGGCGTAGCCCACAGGTCGGCGCATGACAAAGGGCGGGCCTGAGCATGGGGGAATCCTCTAGGATGAAAGCATGAGAGTGTACGCCCGAAGCGGTAGCCCTGGCCGCGCCTGAATTATTTATTTAAACTATTATTTAAGTAAATAACCACTTAAACACTGAGGGATGATATGAGAATCGCTGTGGTCAACACGAAGGGCGGGGTCGGGAAAACCACCATCGCCGTTCATCTCGCCGCCATGCTAGCAAGCAAGGCGCCGACGTTGCTGATAGATGCGGACCCGCAAGCCAGTGCCGCAAGCTGGGCCGCGTGGCGCCGTGAGGCAGGCAAAGAACCGTCGCCCACCACCACATGCCTAGTTGGGCGGGCGGTGTTCGACGAAGGGAAGAATTTAGCGGCGGGGTTCGCTCACACAGTGGTGGATGCGGGCGGGCGGGATTCCGCTGGTCTGCGCGGCGCTCTGCTCCTGGCTGAGCGGGCGGTGGTTCCCGTGGGCGCTTCGAACTTCGACGCGGCTGCGCTTACCGATTTGCTCGAAATCGTTGACCTAGCGAAAGACTTCAATCAAGGGCTGGATGTTCGCGTGTTGATGATGCGGGTTGATCCGCGCACCAGGGACACTGGCGACATGCTGGATTTCCTCCGGGAGCATCACCTGCAAGTCCTAGGTACTCGGATATGCGAGCGCGTGGCGTTTCGTCGGGCATCCGGGGAGGGAGCCACTGTTATCGAGTACGGGAAGGATAATCAGGCAGTCCAGGAGATTAGGGCATTCTTCGGCGAGGTGGCGGCATGAAGGGCAAACCGAACCTCAATGAGTTCCTGGGAAGCGCATCCGCTGACAAGCCGGAAGCCATCGCCTCCACGCAGCATTCTCCTAGAATTACAAAAACCATCCGCATTGCTGTTGATATGGACGCGGCCTTGAAGGAAGCCGCTCACGCTCGATGGAAGGCTACGGGCAGGAGGGTGAGCGAGTCCGATTTGATTGAGGAAGCATTACGTAATTATTTAAATAAATAATTGCTTAAATAGTTTTATGCTTGAAGCGGTGTGGAGATTAGAAAACGCCCCGCGCCGCCGCGTCGCGCATGTTGGGCGAGGGGCGCCAGCGGCCCGCCATGCCGCCGGGGTTGGCCTCGGCCTTGAGCGCTTGGGCTGTAATAAGCAAGCGGCGCTCAAGTTCAGCCGCCAATGCCAGCCTCGCCGCCGCTCTGGCGTTCTTCACTGCGGTTTCCCATACCCTGGTGCTGGTGTATAGGTCCGGGGCTTTCACCGCTCGGAGTGCGTTTTGCTGGTCGGCAACCATAGCCCGGATGTCGTCAAGATCGGCATCGATCAACCCAATCCTTCCCGCTTGCTCAAAATCGCCTGGGCGCCTCTGGGCCAGGATCGTTGTGCGCTCTTTTTGTAGCTCATGCTCTCTCGTCGTGAGCGTGGCTAGCTCCTCCGCGATAACACCGCGCTGCTCCTCGGCCTCGGCCTGCGCTTCTTGAGCTTCAGCCAATTTAAGCGCGGCAGCGTGCAGGCTGACGATATCCACGATTATTTCGTTGCCGGGCAGAAGCGCGTCGAGTTCGGCCAGAATGCCTCGCTGGGCTTGAAACATCGCAGCCGTGGCCTCGGAATCAAGCCGCTCTGCGCGGTCCTGCCGGAACTCGGCTTGGGCGGTCTGGGTTTCGTGCTGGGCTTGCTCTGCCGCGCTTCGGGCTTGGGCTAGCCGCTCGCGGGCCTGGGCTGTGTCGCGGCCTTCGCGCAGCGCACGGGATAGGTCGCGCTCTGCGGCCTGTAAGAAGGTGGTTTGGGCGGTGGGCTTAGCCATTGATGCAGGCCTCTAGCTGTCTAAGTTTAAAGTCGCCGCGCAGATATGTGCGGCCATCTATTTGCCCGGATTCGTACAGGCTATCTAGTTGCGCGTGAGCCTTCGGGATATCAACGGAAGCCTCGGCGGTTATGGATTTCGCCATGGTGCGGGCGTTGCTTTGGCGCAGGCTGGCTTCCAGGGCGCGAAGCTTGAAATCCATGGCGTTCAGTTCGGCGGTTGGAATCTGCCCGATGGAATCGTTCAGCACCGCGTGCGCCTTGAGCAAGTCCGCCTCGGTGGGCTTGCCTGCGGCGATCCTAGCAGTCCAGCCGGTATTGATTTGCTTGGCTTGGCGCGCTGCGATGCGGTCCATTTCGCGGCTTAATACGGTAAAGGATTTGGTTATGGTTCTGGGGCGGGCTGATGCCCTGATAGGCTTGGGCTTGGCGCCCCTGCTGTGCATCTCCGCGACTTTATTAAGGTCGCGGATTACCTGCTCAAATTCGCTTTCAAGGGGTTCTGTATTCATGGCGTTATTCCTTGATTATGGGTTATGTGTTGGAGAAACTGGTTAACCGTACTGCCGGATTCCTTGGCCTTAGCGCGCAGGGCTTTGGCGGTATCGCGGTTGATTATAAGGCGGGTATAGGCGTTGCTGTGGCGTCGGCGCCATCGGGCTTGCCGTAGGGTATTATCCAAGCGCGCCGCCTCGGCCTCGCTGAGGTTATCGGAAATCCAATCATTTAGCTCTGCCGGGGTTTTGACTGCCGATAGCTGCAAAAAAACCGCCGCGCTTAAACCAAGGCGGTCACGGGCGCGGCGCAATGCGGGAATGGCAATCTGAAAATCTGCGGGCTTGATGGTCATGCGCCTAGGTTATCGTCACGGATGGTTACGCCATAACAACGCTGTGAGAAATGGGAATGGAATGGGAATGTCAGCGCCCCGTTCCCAGCCATCCGGTACGCAGGAAAGTACGCAAACCATCGTCCCGCCGGGCGCCTTCGTTTCCGCCAGAATTTGCGGAACCGCGCCGCTTCCTCAACGCCTCCCGGAACAGCCCGCATCGATCCCCCCATAATTCCCTGAGCGCTTGGGTTCTCGCCAAAAAACCGGGTTCCAACGGGGCTTGGCAACCCGTTAGTCCGGTGCGTGCCAGCCGGATTTGAGACTGAATTGAGACTGAAAAAACCTAAGCTCAATCAATAGCTTGTCCACTTATTTTGAGACTAAATTGAGACTGAGCCGGTGTCGGTATCAGCTACCCGCTGGCGGATGTTTGAAAGCGTGGGAACGATCCGGCAGCGTTGTTGCAGGCTGGAAAATAAAAAAGGCCGGATGCTACGCAAAGCTCGCCGCTGCTTCGCAACCTACTTCGCAGGTTGCTTCGCAAATAGGGGGGGCTTGCGAACCTGCGCGCTGAGCTTTGAATCCCGGCGGCGCGGAGAACAGCCGCACAGGCTCCGGGCTTGAACGCATCGCGCGGATATGCAACTCCTGGGGGTGAGCTACGCGGGCCTCAAATATCCTTGCGCCTCTGCTATCGATTACACCGCAGCGGCAGTTGAAAAGCTGGTAAACATGGCTCTGCCTATTTCTGTTTCTCCACCGGCTTGTTTCTGGCGGATTATTCCAAAACGCGTTTATGGGTCTCGGGGTATACCTCAATCCACCCCTGGCTATCTCTCGCTCGCGGTTATAGCACGATGGGCATAGATTACCGCCTATCAGGCGCCTTGATGGCTCGGCGCAGCGGGCGCATATCCTCCGGGTATACCTTTGTGGTTTATCTACCTCATCAGCATGGACTGCGCCCAGCGGGCAGCCCTTGCAGATATAAAACCGGCTGGTGCTATCAACATCTTTACTTATCTGCCAGCGCTCCGCGCATTGCCGAACGGATATAGCCGCGCTCAATTTATAGCATTTGAAGCGCGGCTGTCCGGGCAGTTGTGGAAGCTCGAAATACTCGACCATTAGCCTGATTTCAAATCTAACCAAGAGATTATTTAAAAAGGTATCGCATCATCAAACTGCCCGCCATCATCGTTCGCTGGTGGCCTGGTAGCGGCCCTGGAATCCCGCTCTTGGCGCTGATTCGGCGCCGCCTTCGTATCGGTATCTCCCCGCCG
>Ga0233425_10010451_pt1 | contig 11290 bp, 5 predicted proteins | sample Watercolumn_Towu_2_FD_181712 | JGI IMG/M metagenome (GOLD analysis project Ga0233425, IMG submission 181712) | Freshwater microbial communities from Lake Towuti, South Sulawesi, Indonesia - Watercolumn_Towuti2014_140_MG | ecosystem: Environmental > Aquatic > Freshwater > Lake | place: Indonesia...
ATGATACGAACCAGCGCGAGGCGGCGGTATGGCGGATAGCCGAGGCTCTGGCGGAGTTTGATTTCACTCTCGTAGAATCGGACGTAGTCCTGCCGGGCCGCGAAGTTGATGGCGTAGTGGTCCGGGTGCCGGGTCTGGAACAGCGCCTGGCCAGGTTTGTCAGCACGGCCGGAGCGTCCGGCCACCTGGGTCAGGGTCTGGAATGTGCGCTCGGCTGAGCGAAAGTCGGGCAGGTTGAGCGCCGAGTCGGCTGAGACCGCGGCGCAGAGCGTGACGTTCGGGAAGTCAAAACCCTTGGTGACCATCTGGGTGCCGACCAGGAACATCGCCTCGCCTTTGCCGAAGTCGTCGAGCACCCGGCGATACGTGTCCGGGTCCTCGACCGCATCCCGGTCCAGGCGCAGCACGCGTGCGCCGGGCACGAGCCGGTTCAGTTCAGCCACGACCTGTTGAGTCCCGACGCCGCGAAAGACGAGGTCGGTTCCCTTGCAGTCCGGGCACGTGTCCGGTGCCGGCTGCTTGCGCCGGCAGTAGTGGCACTCCACGAAGCGCGTATCCGCGTGATAGACCAGCGGCATCATGCAGTCCGCGCATTTGGGAATGAAGCCGCAATCGGCGCAGGTGATGTGACTGGAGTATCCCCGGCGGCCGACAAAGAGAATCACCTGTTGGCTGGTGCCCAGCCGGTCGCGGATTGCCCGGACCAGGGCAGGGGAGAAGCAGGAGTCGGGGGCCGGGGAGCGGGGGGCAGGGGTCAGGGGTTGGGGGCTGGGGGTCGGGGAGCGGCGGATGTTGATGATGGCGGCTTTGGGTAAAGGACGGTCCGCTATGCGCTTCGGCATTTCGAGTAGTTGATAGTTGCCGCGCCGCGCGTTGAAGAAGGACTCGACCGACGGCGTGGCCCCGGCGAGCACGGCGACCGCACTTTCCTGCTTGGCGCGCATCACCGCGACGTCGCGGGCATTGTAGTGCGGTTGGCGTTCGTGTTCCTTGTATGAGGCGTCGTACTCCTCATCCACGACAATCAGACCGAGGTTCGCCACCGGCGCGAAGACGGCGGAGCGAGCGCCAACTACAAGCGGGATTCTCCCGTCGCGCAGAGCCTGCCAGCTTTTGCGGCGCTCGGCGTCGCGCAGCCCGGAATGCAGCGCTACCAGGCGACCCGGAAAACGTCCCTCGAATCTGGAAATGAGCAGCGGGGTAAGGGCGATTTCCGGGACCAGGACGATTGCCGACCTGCCCAGGCGCAGGGCTTCATCCACGGCGCGCAGGTAGATTTCGGTCTTGCCCGAGCCGGTGACACCGAAGAGCAGGAACGGCTTGAACTTCCCGGCGCGGAGCGGTTCGAGAACCGCGTGCACCGCCTTCATCTGGTCAAGGGTCAGTTCCGGGGGCGAACCGGTGGGGACCGTGACTGCCGGAGGAACCCAGGGCTTGCGCGGCTTGTAGCCCATGGTCCTGGCCGGCAGGGTGAGCGACAAGGTCTCACCCAGCGATGCGACGTAGTAGCGGCCGACCCAAAGGAACAGCTCAAGCAGCGCGGGCGGGCAATAGCCGGGCTCGACCAGTTCCAGAATCGGCTTGGCTCGCCCGACCGGCGACGCGGGATTCAACGCGAAGACGACGCCGCACACCGGCTTGCTGCGCAGTTCGATTCTGACCGCCGAGCCGACGCGAATCGTCTCAGTCAGCTCGGCGGGAACCGAGTAGGTCAGCGCGTCGAGCCGCGTGTGGGGAATTGCGACGTCGGCGAACATTAGAACAGGAGCGCAAATGCGCAATAGCGCAAGACCAACCGGAAGTCGCGCACGGGCCTAGTAGCGCAACCGGAACTGATAGCGCAGGCTGTAGGTTCCGGATTCCTGGCGCTCGCCGATGATTTCCCGGCCCGGGCTGAAGAAGTACTCGGCTTTGAATGCGTCCGGTTCGAGTTGGGTTGTGCTGGCGGTGTAGCTGACAAACAGATTCTTGCCGATGTATTTGCTGACCGTGAGCTTCAATCCACCGCCGGTGGTTGGGGTCTGGAGTTCCAGGACGTCCAGTTGCAGGTAGCTCTGCAGGCGCGACGTGACTTCGCGCGAGAGCAGGCTGAGCAGGCGGTCCGAGACAAGGTGACCAAGCACCGCGCGGTCTTTCAGCGAGGCAAGTTCCTCGGGCAGGATATTGGTCGCCAGATAGGTGGCGATGTCGGCCTGGGCCATGCCGGCCGGGTCTGAGGACAGCGTGAGAACCGGCTGGGTCGCAGTGCCGCTGACCGTAGCGACGATCTTGACGTTCTGACTCGTGCCCGAGGTCGAATCGCGGATTCGCGTGGGCAGTTCGGCGACAATGTCCAGGCTGGGGTCAGGCCGGCCCGGGTTGTCGAACCGGACTGCGCCGGTGGTGACCCGGAATGAATGGTCAAAGGCATAGACCCGGCCCTGGCGGGTGGTCAGCTCGCCGGAGAGCAGGAAGTCACGGCCCGGCTTGCGGATATTGAAGTCGCCGGCCAGTTCGAGGTCGAGCAGCCGGTTGCGAATCCAGACGTTCCGCTCGGCCTTGATGGTCAGGTCCATGCGCAGGGTGTCGGCCGCAGAGCTTGGCGCGCCGGAGAGCGACGGGCTGCCGAACTCCATGGCGACCAGCGCTTCACTGACTTCTACCGCGCCGGTTACTGTGAATGGTTCATGGTCGGCCCAGTGCAGCTTCACGTCGCCCGAGGCGATGCCCACGATGTCCGGGAGCGGGTGCATTTCGATGTTGCTGGCGTGCACGTTCAGTTGCAGGTCGCTGATGCGCCGGAACCCTTCGAACTCGACGTAGCCGGTGGCGATGGCGCTGCCATCACCCGAGGCGCCGCTCAACTTGGCGAAGTTCAGCCGGTTCTGGTAGAGCAGGGTCTGGACCGTTACTTCGGTAAGACGCTGGTTGATGCCGGGAATCCAGATTTCGCCGTTGAACAGGCGCACGGCGCCGCTCATCTGCGGCTGGTCGAAAGTGCCGGTTATCGTGACGTCGCCGTAGATTGAGCCCTTTTCGAGATTCACTGAGCCGCGCAGGAAGTCGAGCGCCCACGGACCGGGATTGGCAATGATGGCGTGGACATTCAGTGCGGTTGGCTCCAGTTTTGGCCGGGTCCGGTACCCGACCGAGCCGCTGATGCTCGACGTATCCCGACCATGGGCCATGCGCAGGTTGTCGAAGAAGAGTTCGTGCGCGCTCATCTTGAGCCCGCCGAAGACCCGGTCAAGTTCGAGCTTGTATGCGCCATAGCCGATGTCGGTGGCTGAGATGGCCGCGACGTATTGCCAATCCGCGCCGGTACTGTTTCCGTTCGCGGCGCCCGAGTCGCCGCGATTGACGGCGATGTCCACTTTGCCATGGAGCGAGTCGGTGTTCAGGAACAGACGTCCGACCAGGTTCATATCGAGTCCGGTTGCCCGGGCGCGGACATCAGGCAGGCCTGCGCCGGTTGACATCGCGTCAAGTTCGACCATACCGCCGACGAACGCGGCCTCAAATCCCTCGAGCGCGAACCGACCCGGTTCGGCGCGCACGGCAAACGGCCGGGATGCCGACAGTGTATTGCCGCCGTTGCGCGCGGTCAGGGTGCTGCACTCGACAACGAGCGACTGGTTGCGCAGAGACCACGACCCGGCGGAAGCGAACGAGAGCTGTTCGTCCTTGCGCAGGGCGACCGTGAAAGACTGCTGCGCGATACCGAGCTCGAAGCGACGGAAGCTGGTCGCGCCCAGCGCCGGGTATGCGACCTGCACATCGAGACGACCATCAAGCCGGCGAATGTCCGGCAGGTCGAGCCTGGCGGTCAATCGGGTATAGCGGAAGTCCCTGACCCGGCCGGACTCAGAGGTCAGGTCCGCCTTGACCGCAGGATGGGCGTAGCTGCCCCGGGCCTGCACGCTGCCCGAGACTCGGACGTCGTTTGCGATGCCGGGCCGGCCCGGGGTCAGCAGGGATTCGACGACGCCTGCCGGAAAGAGGTCAAGCTCTATGCCGGCGTCAAGCTCGGTTCGACTGAATGTTCCTTTCGCGCGCAACACCTGCGGGACCGGGCCGGAGCGGCGGACCTCCAATCGGTTGAGGAGGAGTCGCGTCGGCTCGTAGTTCGCGACCAGGCTGACGGTGTCGAAGGGCAGGCCCGTTACGCGGGCATCAAGGAGCGCATCGGCGCGGTCGAGCCTGCGACCGGAGACGGCAATTTCGCCGCTGACCGTCTGCGGCAGAAAGCCGGCCGACTTGAGTTGGTCGAGCCGGGCCGGAGCGAACTCGGACAGGTCAGCACGCACCGAGTAGTCCCAGGTGCTGAGGTCAAGGCCGCCGGATGCCTTGACCGTGCCCAGGCTGGTGTCTCGAACCACCATGCTCATCTCAGCCCGCGAACCGGTGAACTCCAGGCTGCCCTCAACCGGACCGGCAGCATACCCCTTGATGCCTACGCGCTGAGCATTGAACTCCAGGCGTCCGGTCGCCCGCGGCCGGTCAGGCATCAGCCGGACTCGCAGTTTGCCCCGGGCGCTGAGCCGGCCGGTGGCGTTCAGGCTTCTGAGGGCAGGCAGGCTGGGGAGGTCCGTTGCGTCCAGCGTCAGGTCGTCGAGGTCCAGGTCGAACAGGCTGTCGGCAAGGTCGGCGTGAAGCGAGAGCCGGGCCCGGGTTCGATTGAGCCGGACCATCAGACTGTCAACACGGATGTCCGACCTCTGCACGGTGAACTCGCCGCTCAGGCTGCGGACAGCGGCGGTGCAGGCCGGGACAAAAACCGCGCCATCGTGCAGTCGGACCGCAGTGCGCAGCGAGTCGATGTTCAGCGAGAACTGCAGCGCGATGCTGTCAGCTTCGAGTGCGTTGCCATACCAGACCCCGCCGTTCCGGACGCGGACGGTTCCGACGGCAAGTGCCAGTTTTCCGCCGGCAGGGCCGCCGGGAGGCCGCTGGGGCGCGATGAAGATGCGGGGCGACAGGAGTTCCAGATTGCTGATGACGTAGTTGCGCCGGAGAAGCTGCCACAGGTTGTAGTCCACGCCCACTCGCGCGATACGGAATGAATCTCCGGACGGCAGGTCTACCGCCAGGTCGTCAATGTTGAGCTGATGCCGCAGGTCGCCGCTTGTAGCGCGATAGGTTATTCGCGCGCGCAGCGACTTCTCGAGCGCACTGACCGCAGTCTGAATCGCCGACTGCCGGAGTTGCTGGAACCGCAATGCCAGAAAGGCGCAGCCGGCGATGAGCACCACGAGCACGACGCACAGAATCACGAAGACCGGCCGGAAGCGGCGGGGACGACGGAGTTCGGGCGGGCTCATCAGAACAGGTTGAGGATCGCGAAGTGGATCTTGCCCCAGTCGCCGGCCGGGCGGCCGGTCAGCCGACGGCCGTAGTCCAGACGCACCGGGCCAATCACCGTGTTGAGCCGGACGCCGGCGCCGACCGCGAACTGGTACCGGTCCCAGACCGAGGGGTCGGTGCGCGAACGCACCATGCCGCCATCCAGATAGACCACGCCGCCCAGCCCCCGGAACACCGAGTTGTGCAGAGACCCGTAGGGTGAGCGCAGTTCGATGTTGGTATTGACCAGCACGTCGCCGTAGTGATTCGAGTCCGAGGCGATAAGCGGTCCGATTGACCGCTCATCGTAGCCGCGCAGGCTGTTGGTGCCGCCGAGGTAGAACTGCTCGTAGTACGGCACGAGATTGGAGCGGCCGAAGGGCATGACGTAGCCTCCAATCGCGCGCAGGGCCAGGATGTGGTTGAAGAACAGGCGCTGGAAGAAGCGGCCGTCAAGCGTTGCGCGGTAGAAGTTGTTGTCGCCGGCCAGGAAGCCACCGGCCTGTTCCACGGTCGGCGCGATGTAGAACCCGCTGGCCGGGCTGAACAGGTCATTGCGGGTATCCCAGGTCAGGCTGGCGCTGAGCGAATTGGTGATGGCGCGAATCGGCAGCGTGCCGGGCGGGAGCGAGTCGAAGAGCATCACGCGGCGCAGTCGGTTGAGCAGGGCCGCCGAGAGCGCCGGCGAGAAATCGTGACTCATCCCGGTTTCGGCGCCGAACTCGAGCTGGCGCAGGTTCTTCTGAGCGGTCCACTTGCCGAACGGCTTGGTCGAGAAATTCACGGCCCAGCGCGTGACATAGGGAATCCGGTAGAGCAGGTTCAGGTTCACGAGGTAGTCGCGCAGGAAGTCGCGGCCCGCGACCGGGGAGTACTCGGCGCTTGCCCGGAAGTTGTGGCCTTCGTTGGCGACGTTCAGGTGCTCCCATTCGGCTGAGAGCAGACCCCGCCAGGGCGGAAACTGAATGCCGGCGCCGAACCCGACGCTGCGCGGACTCAACTCGGAGATGTCAATCCGAACGTCAAGCGAGTCGGTGGCGCGCGCCATGACATGCGCCGATGATGTGTCGCTGGTGTCAGCGGAGATAACCGTGAGGTAGACGCGCTCGAAGAGCCGGCTGCTGTAGAGCCGGTGCTGAGCCGACACGAGCCGGGTCTGAGAGAACCGCTCGCCGGCATGGATGTCGGTGTAGCGGGTAATCAATGCCTGGGGTATCCGGCGGCTGCCCCGGACCGGGAATCGGCGGAAGTAGCAGACCGGACCCTCGGTGACCCGGTAGTTGATGTCCACCAGCGGCGGCGCGTTCGGCGCTCCATTGACCCGGTTCACCAGCAGTGTGCAGCGGGCGAAGTAGTAGCCCTTGTTTCGATAGAAGGACAGCAACTGCTCGCGAGCCAGGTAGAGCTCGGAGGCAATCACGAAATCGCGTCGGTGGACGCTCAACAGGCTCACCATGTCGCTCGCCGGGAAACTCGGGCCGTTGGAAACCTCCAGGGAGCGGATTGCGGCGCGCCGGCCCTCGGCAATCCGGAAGATGACGGCCTTCTTCGCCGGAGTCGAGTCGACGCGCCACTTCACGTCGGCGTCGAGGAAACCCTGGTCGTGGTAGTAGATCGCGAGCCGCACCGCGTCGCGCCCGATTTCGGTCTCGGTGTGCAGGACGTTCTCCTTCATCACCATCACGGCGCGCAGATTACGGGCCGAGACGTGGCGATTGCCTTCGAACCGAATCTGGCTGAACCCGGTCGTGTTGACCGCGCAAATCAGCACCGCCCGCAGCAGGGCCGGAAGAAACATGCTGTCAGTTTAGCGACAAACCGCGTTTACCGCAAGTCCGGCGCAGGCCACGCATCCGATGTATCTCCTGCCTCGCAGTATTCCTTGACTCTCGCCTCAAACCGGCATATCATACCCCGCGCTGTTGCCGGCGTAGCTCAGTGGTGGAGCAGCGGTTTCGTAAACCGCAGGTCGGTGGTTCAACCCCACTCGCCGGCTTTCCTGCCGCCGGGATCATCTCCGGCGGCATCGCGCTTTTTCGGCGACATGCCGTCCGGTCTTCAATCCTCGGCCTGGTCGGCTTGACTTCCGGCGTCTAAGTCCATAGTATCACACGAGAATGAGAAACCGGCCGAGCTTCGGACTGCGGTTCCTGCAGTTCTATTTCATTGTCGGCGTGCTGGTCCTGGGCGCGCTGCTGTTCATCTATTCCCGGGTGCTGATGCGTCAACTCGAATCCGAGACTCAGGTGCGTTCGCGCATCTACGCCCGGTTCATGTCCCGCGCGACCGAGGCCGCGGGCATGTCCTCACCGGAGCTGGACATCATCTTTGAGGAAGTGGTGAAGAAGATTGACTTCCCGGTGATTGTCGCGGACTCGGCAGGCAACCCGGTGCCGGGCGCGTACCGGAATCTGCCGGAAAAGAGGCCGAATCAGGAGCGACTCCGCCAGTTGATGCGCCGGCTGGATTCCGAGCACGCGCCGATTGTCCTGACCACCACGCGCGGAGACCAGACGGTGGTGCTGCAGCAGATTCACTACGGGCTCTCGAATTCGGCGCGAATCCTGCGCATCTACCCGTTCTTTCAGCTCTTTCTGCTCGGGTTATTCCTGCTGCTCGGGGTCTGGGGCATCTTTGTTTACAACCGGCGCGAGCGGGAACGTATCTGGACCGCGCTGGCCAAAGAGACTGCGCACCAGCTTGCCACGCCGCTGTCATCGTTCGGGGCCTGGGTGGATGTGCTGAAGTCAGGAGTCGGGGGCCAGGGGTCAGGGGGCGGGGGGCAGGGCGATGCTCTGAATGAGTTGAGCCAGGACTTGACGCGAATGAACGAAATTCTGGAGCGCTTCTCCCGAATCGGTCAAGAACCCGAGCTGAAGACGATGAACGTTGGACCGCTGGTTGAACACGCGGTGAGCTTTGTCAAACGCCGGTCGTCGAGAGCGGTGGAGTTCTCGCTCGAGGCAAAGGCTGACCCGCAGGTCAGGGTGGATGAAGTGCTCTTCTCGTGGACCCTGGAGAACCTGCTGCGCAACAGCGTGGACGCCATCGGCAAGAAGGCGGGCCGGATTGCGGTCGTGACCGCACAGGTTGGCGCGCTGCTGGAGATCACCGTTACCGACAGCGGCGAAGGGATTGACCCCAAGACCGTGCGCGACATCTTCAAGCCCGGCGTCACAACCAAGAAATACGGCTGGGGCGTGGGGCTGACCCTGGCCAAGCGGATCATCGAAGAATACCACAAGGGACGGCTGGTGGTGAAGGAGTCGAGGCCCGGGAAGACGGTGTTTTCCGTGCTGCTGCCAGTGGCGGAACAGGGAGCAGGCGAAGGCAAAGAGCAAAGAGCAAACAGCAAAGAGCAGAGATGAGGGAAGTCAGAAGTCAGAAATCAGAAGGCAGAAGGCAGAACCGCGAACAAGAGGATTGCAGAATGCAAAATGCAGAATGCAGAACGTAGAATTGCCGAAGCGCAGTATCGCTTCGCTCGCTCCGGGGAAATCGGTGGAATCGGTGCAATCGGTGGATTGAGGAGGGAGCCCTGAATTGAAGCTGCTGTGGATTGACGACGAGATTGACCTCCTGCGGCCATTTGTCTACGGCTTGCAGGGGAAGGGGTATGAGGTTGATACCGCGACCAACGGGCCGGACGGGCTGGAACTGGTTCGGCTGAAGGACTATGACCTGGTGCTGCTGGATGAAATCATGACCGGGATGGATGGCCTGGAAGTTCTGCGGCACATCAAAGAGTATGACCCGAACATTCTGGTTGCGATGGTGACCAAGTCGGGCGAGGAAGAACTGCTGAACGAAGCCTTCGGCAAGCTGGCCGACGACTTCGTAGTAAAGCCGTTCACGCCGGTGCAGTTGCTGGCCGTGCTGAAGCGCCTGCTGGACAAGAAGCACCTGGTCTCGGAACGGATTGCCCAGGAGTACATCGCCGCGGTGCAGGGTCAGCCCGCGCCCGGGAACCTGAAAGGCTGGGTGGAGTGGCATCGGCAGCTCGTGCGCTGGTCAACGCTGCTGCGGCGCTATGGCGACGAGGCGATTGTCGAGCACTGCGAGCTGCGCCGGCGCGACGCCAATGTTCAGTTCGCAGACTATGTGGTCGAGCGCTACCCGGGCTGGCTCAAGGACAAGAACGGGCCGCTGCTCTCACACCGCTTCTTCGAGAAGTTCGTCTACCCGCACCTGGGCAACACGCCGGTCTTTCTGATGGTCTTCGATTCGATGCGCTGGGACCAGTGGAACCAGCTCGAGAGCGTGCTCAAAGAGCACTTCACGGTGGACACCGAACATTACTTCTCAATCCTGCCCAGCGCCACGCCTTATGCCCGCAATGCGATGCTCTCGGGCCTGCTGCCGCTGGAGATTCATCGCACCTATCCGCAATTCTGGGTTCACGACGAGACCGGTCAGAACCGCTTCGAGCGGGAGTTGCTGGAGAAGCACCTGGAGCGGTTGCACTGGCGCGGCAAGTGGCAGTTCACCAAGACCGCCCGCAACGAGGAGATTGCCGAGGTGACCGAATCGTTCGTGCATCGGCGCGTCCAGCTCAACGTCCTGATTGTCAACTTCCTGGACCTGCTGATTCACTCACTGAAGAACCAGCGGATGCTGGACGAAATCGTCACCGACGAGAACAGCCTGGTTGAGCTGACCCGGCTCTGGTTCTGCAATTCGAGCGTCTTTGAGCTGCTCAAACGCCTGAGCCACGGTGACTGCCGGGTGATTATCACGACCGACCACGGGTTTGTGCGGGTTCGGCACCCGGCGCTGATTTACGGCGGCCGCGAAATCTCCCAGAACCTGCGCTACAAGCACGGCGGCGCGCTGCGCAGCGACCACAAGGGCGCGGTCGTGCTTGACCAGCCGGAGCAATACATGCTGCCTCAGGAGTTTCCGTCCGAGCGCTACGCAATCGCCAAGGGCGACCACTACTTCGTCTACCCGACCAAGCCCAAGGAATACGAGAAGACCTACAAGTACACGTACCAGCACGGCGGAATATCGCTCGAAGAGATGATTCTGCCGGTGGGAGTCCTCAAGCCGCGACGCTAGCCGCTGACCGCTTGTCGCCAACCGCCTGCCGGTTGTCGCCTACCGGCTATCGCCTACCGTCTATCGGTTCGGCGCAGCATGCGCATCACCAGCGCGACCGGCAGGCCAACGACGTTGAAGTAGTCGCCGGAGACCCGTTCGACAAACAACCCGGCCTTGCCCTGAATCGCATAGGCGCCGGCTTTGTCGTACGGCTCCCGGGTTGAGATGTAGTCCTCGATTTCCCTGCCGGTGAGCCGGCGGAATGTGACGCGCGTGGTCTCGGCCGCCAGCAGCTTCCGGCCGCCGGGCTTGCACAGAATGCACACGCCGCTGATGACCCGGTGCGTCCGGCCGCTCAACGCCCGCAACATGCGCCGGGCATCGGCTTTGCTTTCGGGTTTGCCCAGTATCCGGGGACACGATACCGAATCGAGGCGATTCGGGTCATGTCCCCCGGGGAGTACAACGACGGTATCCACGCCGAGGATGACACCGGTCTTGACTCCGGGCGCCACCGCCAGGACTTTTCGTTCGGCGACCCGGATTGCGAAGCGCGTGGGGTTCGGCGCGGCGACGTCCTCGTGCGCATTCGAGACCAGCACCCGGAAGCGCAGGCCGGCCTGCTTGAGCAGTCGGCGGCGGCGAGGAGACCGGGAGGCGAGGAAGAGCATTACGCCTGACGCAGGACGCAGAAACGCAGAAACGACGCAGAAAAGGCGCAGAGACGACGCAGAGAGCTGTTCCGTCGAGCGCAACGATTCTGCGATTTCTGCGAGCGCAGCGATTCTGCTCTTTTTGTGCGAGGTGTCATGGCAGCAGCGACCCGAACAGGCCTCGGCCGACTGAGACTTCGGGAATGGCCTTGATGCGGATTTTGAAGTCATAGGCCCAGCGCGAGCCGAGGCGGGAGACGTTGCCCACCAGTTCC
>Ga0233425_10010452_pt1 | contig 11289 bp, 12 predicted proteins | sample Watercolumn_Towu_2_FD_181712 | JGI IMG/M metagenome (GOLD analysis project Ga0233425, IMG submission 181712) | Freshwater microbial communities from Lake Towuti, South Sulawesi, Indonesia - Watercolumn_Towuti2014_140_MG | ecosystem: Environmental > Aquatic > Freshwater > Lake | place...
GATGTATATCTCAGATTTACGACGGGTCTGAATGGAACTCCTATGCCGTCTTTTGCCAAAGAGCTAACAGACGAACAAAGGTGGTGTTTAACCCACTACGTGTTATCGCTCATTAAACCAGAAGAAACGAGCAAATAAAAAAAAATAACGTCTAATATGGAATAATACGGAGGTTAATGAAATGAAAAAATTAGGGTTAGGTTTGTGTTTATCTGCGGTGATGGCGCTCACTTCTCTGGCATGGGCTGCTGAACAACCACAAAAGAAGGAGACACCGCCGGATTTGTATGAAGGAACGCCGGATTGGTATAAAGCTGTTTTTAAAGATAATGTTGGTCTACGGGAAGGTTCAGGTCCTTTTAAGGACTATTTCAAGCCACAGATGCTGGATATGTACTGGCAGCCTCTGAGGCATTACGAACCTATGAAAAATCTCGACCACTCGATCTTTATTGAAAAAGAGAGAAGAGATTTGTGCGTAACGTGTCATGAAGAAGCAACACCGGGCGTCGTAAGAGACTGGAGAAGTTCGGGACATAAAAATCCCAAGAGCACTCCCTATCTGTCGGCCAGAACCGCAGAAATCGAGAAGCGTACGAACAGGGTTTTAAATGAAGTTCACTGTTTTGACTGCCATGCCGATACGAAGAAAAAACAGATACGGATGCCGACCGGCGATGTGTGCGGAGAATGCCATAGACCACAATTTGATGATTTCTTAAGAGAACGTGAAATGGGACGTCCGAATCACATCCAGTCATGGGAAGCCAATACAATCGTTCCCTGGTATGCTGAAGCCGGGAGAAGAGGATACATGTATGGTCAGCATGGCTGTGATTTGTGCCATTCAGGTGCGGAAAAATGCGATGTATGCCATACCCGTCACAAATTCAGCGCAGCGGAAGGAAGACAGCCTGAGGCCTGTATAACCTGCCACATGGGTCCTGACCATCCGGATGCGGAATCATACGGTGAATCAAAGCACGGTGTTATTTACCATAAGGAAGAAGAACACTTTGACTTCACGAGGCCTTTGTCAGAAGTCAGACCGGGCAAGGATTATCGCACACCGACCTGCCAGTTCTGCCACATGTATGAAAAGCACGGACGGTTTATCCACAACCCGGTAATGAAAGGTATCTGGCGTATGGGCACTATACCGCCAAAGAATATTGAATACACCTCGTCTCTGAAGGATTATCCGTATGGAATTAAGATCATCGGCGACAAGATTGATATATATTCAGAGGAAAACGTTGCCAAGAGGTCATACTGGCTGGAAGTCTGTGCAAAATGCCATAGCGACAGGTTTGCCGATACCTATTTGAAATCTCTGGATGAGTTCATGTTCCAGGCGCACACCCTTGCCGATCAGGCACAGAAGGTCATTGATGACTTGATTGCTGACGGCGTCTTATATCCAAGCTGGGACAAAAAGGATCCATTCCCACTGAGTGACGGGATCGTGGAGAAACTCAGCCCGGCATTCCTCGGTGAGCCCGTGTACAATGCATTTAAAACACTGAAAGGGAAATTCCCTGTGGTAGGACCTATTCTGGGTGTGTACGGAATGTTCTTACAACAGCAGAACAACCCGTCTGAGATAGAAAACATGTACAACAGACTCTGGTTCTGGTACAAACTCCAGGGTTATAAAGGTACGGCACACGTACAACAAGATATTTCCTGGTGGTGGGGACAAGCTCCTATGATGATGGAATTCACCAAGATACAGGGTGAAGCTGCACGGTTACGCAGAGAGGCCGGCATAGAAAAGGCCGCTGCGAAATAGCGCTTTCTCAACAAAACCTGACGTATAAAACAAAAAGCCCATGATTGGAACAAACGATCATGGGCTTTTTTGTTATGTATATTGTCTGCGCAGTTATATCTTATATCCGGCCGTCACGTATCTGAAACTTTTGGCGAATATCCCTTAAAATCTTGTTTCCGCCTTCAGCCAGCATCCTCTCCGCAAGTTCATCCCCTATTTTTACGGCATTTTCCACAGGGCCGCTATGCCTGTCACGAATGCAATGGCCACCGTCCAGAGAACAGATAATCGCCTCAAGATATACTTCTTTTCCCTGTATCTGAGCGTATGCCCCGATAGGCACCTGGCATCCGCCCTGAAGCTTTGCCAGCAGCGCCCGCTCCGCTTCCACGGCGACTCTCGTTTTTTCGTCATTTAATACCGAAACCATCTTTTTGATGCGCTCATCATCCTTGCGTATTTCTATACAGAGCGATCCCTGCCCAACAGCCGGAAGCATGCACTCAAATGGGATAATCTGGCTGATTTGTCCGGTATAATTCATCCTTCTCAGTCCTGCGCACGCTACAATAATGCCGTCCAGGTCGTCCGTTTCCAGTTTTTTCAGCCTCGTATCCAAATTGCCGCGTAAATCCAAAATTTTGAAATCCGACCTGAATGCAAGTAATTGTGCGCTTCTCCTGAGACTGCTGGTGCCAATACGCGCATTGTCAGGTAACTTTTCCAGCGTAGCGTTATTAACACTGATAAGCACGTCGTGGGGATCTTCGCGCTCCGGCGTTGCACCGATAATCAGACCGTCAGGTATTTCCGTAGGCACATCTTTGGCGCTATGAACGGCAATATCGATCTTCTTCTTTAACAAGGCCGATTCCAGCTCTTTTGTAAAGAGACCGACTCCTCCAAGCCGCGATAAAGGCGCATCTGTAATTTTGTCGCCCTTCGTGGATATCTTTTCAATATGAAACTCAAATGCCGGATTTGACCGTTTTAGCTCGGAAATGACCCAATTCGTCTGAATCAAAGCAAGCTTGCTTCCCCGGCTTCCCACAATAATTCGATTTTCTTTCATCGATGTTGATTCTCTCCAGTTTTTAGCAAAATTTTAAAACACATCCGTTCGTCTTCACGGTAAACACATAATAACCGATACGGATATTAGCATACTATGGAATAAGAGTCAAACCACTTTGCTTGTTACAATTCAACTTTACCGCCCAGTTGTTTTGTTGGGTTTCGTTCAACCTTAACATAAGCTTGTATTTTTTTAATTCTTTGTGACTCACAGATTTCGCCTCGTTTTATTTCCATTGGACTAGGCCTTTGGCCAACGCCTTCTCGTAATTTTCTAACTGCTCAAGGTAATCCCCAACTTCCGAAAGTTTACTTTCTTTTGACAAATCCTCATCCAAAATCGTCACTATAACGCTTGATGGGAAGTCGAGGTATTTCAAAGTCGTCTAAATCAATTTTTCCATTAGATCTGATAATACCTTTTACTGTTTTCCGCATATATATCATCTCTTATTCTGATCTGCTGCTAATTTATTTGTTTGCGCATTACGTTTATACTATCAAAGATTTAGACTGCCCAATGGCATCTTTATCCTTCTGGAAATTTAAGGGGTGGATGTCGCAAGGAGGTGGGCGCTCCCAAAATGGGATTAATTGCGGCTCTATGGCCTATGTCCTGACGCCCCAGGATTTCTCAACCTCATTCCTGGTATTTGGACCGGCGCTCATCCACCCCAGAAAATACTACATCCTAAACCTTTTAAAGGTCAAGAATATTTTGTTTTACGAGTACCTGCGAATGACGCTAAAGTACACGAAAGGGACTCCGTCCGTTTCATGTTTTTCGTGGGTAAATTTACTGATTTCCAGCAAAACCAGGCGCATTGACCTTCTTGCCGATTTTGCTTTCGGTGCCATTCAGAATTCTTTTTATGTTTGATTTGTGACGGACAATAAGAAGCGCAGAGATGAATATGGAAAATAACGTCAGGGAAAGTTCACGGCCAAACGGGTCGTTTTTTAATATGATTATGCACACCACCATCGACACTGAACTGAGCATTGATCCCAGGGATATATAGCGGGAGACAAAGACCGTTGTCAGCCATACGGCAACAGAAATAAAGAGTGGTACAGGGGCTAACCAGAGGAATACACCACAGCCTGTTGCAGCAGCCTTTCCGCCCTTGAAACGCAGAAAAATGGGGAAGGTATGACCGCATATTACACCCACCCCGCATAATATCACCGCCAGATTGTGTCCGTAACCGAAAAACAACCGATCAAAAAAGTACATGGGCAGAAATCCTTTGAGCATATCCAGGAAAAACACCACTATGCCATAGGGTTTTCCCAATATTCGTCCAACGTTCGTTGCTCCCGGATTGCCGCTGCCAACCTGCCGGATATCAATCCCTTTGACAATCTTCGCTATTAAAAATCCAAATGGGATACTACCTGCGAGGTATGAAACAACCAGGCCAAGAATGATGTGTATATACACGAGAAAGCCCTGACAGAAACAATGTTGATATAAAATTAACAAAAACAAAGCGGCTATTGTACTTGGTAAAAGTAAAAATGCAAGAAATAAGGTACTGTGGCATATACATCGCTCTATTGGAAAAAACTCAATACATACCACCAGAATTTATGCCAGAAATATTGTACACTCCGATACTGATGCACATATTTTTTCCAGTCCGTATCGGGGACCTCTCCACCCGACATATAGGACATGAAAAATCTTAGCTTGTCTGTTCCGGAGATTCGATTTTGGGAAAATCTTCCCAACCCGGAAGAATGCCAGCTCAGTTTCTCTGCGGAACGGTCCAGACGAAGCAAATTCTTCATCCTTTGGCCAATATCAAGTCGGTCAAAAACTACTGACTTGTCAAGGTCGATAACAAACGACACAAATTCCCCGCCCGGTTCTTGCCTCACCAGTATATTTTTCAGATGCAGATCGGCGTGATATATACCGGCATCGTGCATTTTTTTCACCGCCTTGGCAACGGCAGAAATTACTTCTTTCCTTGCCCGGTGCACCAGCCACAGGGAAGATTCTTCAAGAAATTGCCTGATATCGATGGCGCCGGTCACCTCCTTCGATATAAAGTCTGCACGGTAAAAAGGCCCCCACAATTTCCTCTTTACCATGGCAACTATCTCAGCCGAAGGGACTCCCTTTTGACGGGTAATTTCGTTTATGCACAGTTCATTAACTGCTCTATTTGCATTCCAAAACACTTTCCCAAAAAGCTTACCAAATAAGCCGCCATGCCTGCAATCCTTAACCACAAACCGTTCAGCGCTCTTTTTGGAAATGGGAACAGAGAGATAACGCCCTCTCCCAAATTTCATATCGCCGCTCATTTCGCGGCAGTCGGGCAGGATTTCAGTATCAAGGTATATTTGGAGCACAATATCTTTATACCCTTCTTTTACAAACAGGGTCATGTCCCCTTTTTTAACGATGGAAAAAGATGGCGGCAGTTTTTGTTTATGCATGATGATGGGCAGCAGTCGAAGGTTTACGTGTTCAATAAATATAAAAGTTATTATATAGAGACAGGGAAATCAATACAAACGTAAATTGGGAGAGAATTGTTATTGAAATGGCATTTTGTAAACATTATAGTTGTATCGCAGACGTCTCTAGCGTTAATTCAGTAACCACACCATTCTCATGAATGAACAATTCAAAACTGCAAAAAATATCCTTATTGTGCGACTGGGTTCCATGGGGGATATCGTACAGGTAATCCCTGCCGCAATAAATCTGAGAGAAGCATTCCCTTCAGTCCATATTTCATGGCTTGTAGAAGACAAACTCCAGGATTTGGTCGAAGGGCTTCCCTGTATCAACAGCATCCTTGTATTTCCACGAAGACAATGGCAGTCGTATCTTAAAAACCCTTTAAAATATGCGAAATTATTTTCTGAAATAAAGCTGTTTTTAAAAGAACTCAGGAAGAGAAACTATGACATTGCTCTGGACTTTCACGGTAATTTCAGAAGCGGTTTATTAACGTACCTCAGCAATGCAAAGGCCAGGTTAGGTTTTTCCAGGGGATACTGCAAAGAAGGTAATTTTATTTTCACCAATGTACGAATTGCCCCACACGGCAGGAAAATACACCGAATTGATAAATATCTCAGCCTTTTGCGCGGACTTGAAATTGAAGCACACTATCGGAAACCCGTATTTTCAATTCCAGCCGTTGACCGTCTGTATATTGATAATTTCATCCTTCATAATCACCTGGACAAAAAACCACTTGCAATCATCCATCCCGGAACAAGCCAATTTGGTCAATTCAAGCGATGGCACACAAAATATTATGCACAACTGGCAGACCGTTTAATTCATGAACTCAACTACTCGGCAGTATTCACCTGGGGTCCCGCAGAATATACCATAGTAGAAGAAATTTTATCATATATGCAACAACAGGCAATCCCGGCATGCAAAACATCCTCCGTAAAACAATTGATAGCGCTTATACATCATGCACGTCTGTTTATCGGCAGTGATACAGGCCCTACCCATATCGCTTCATGTTTGGGAATTCCTACGGTAGCGATTTTTGGTCCCAAGGATCCTGCCATTTACGCCCCTTATGATAAAAATGCATCCGTTGTAAGAAAAGATTTGCCATGCAGTCCATGCGAAAAACGAACATGCCGTCACGTTGTCTGTATCGATTCAATTAGCCCTGACGATGTCTTTGACGCCGTCTGTAAGTTAAATGAAAAGAAGTTTGACTTTTTAAATACCGCTTGATATTATAATTCTTCATTTTTATTCACTCTGTGCCAATAGGAATAAGGAGATCGCCACCTGTGAACAGTTCTGGCATTTTCTACTCAATAAAAGACCTTATGGATGAGGTCGAAACCCGCTTCTATAAAGAACTGCGGCCGCAGACAAACTCATTGGCAGAATTAATAGCCCACATCAGCAAATACAGAGGGAAAAGATTGCGCCCTGCGTTGGTATTGTTGTCGGGAAAATGTTTAGGTAATATTGTGCCGCAACACATAGACCTTGCCGTAGTAGTGGAAATGGTGCATACCGCAACGCTTGTTCACGACGATATTATCGATGAAGCCTCTATGAGGCGGCACGTTGAAAGCGTAAACTCGAAATGGGGAAGGGAAATATCCATCCTCTTTGGAGATTATCTCTTTTCCAGAGGATTTACAATCCTTTCCGCCCTCGATTCACAGGTTGCAACATTACTGCTCTCGCAAACCGTTAATATCATGTCCGAGGGAGAACTCATTCAACTACAAAGGCGCTATGACATCGGGTTAAGCGAAAATGACTATTTTGATATTATCGAACGAAAAACAGCGTCATTGTGCGCTGCCAGTTGCCGGCTGGGAGCCACCTTTGCCGGCGCAAATCACAAGGTGTCTGAAATGCTGTCCAACTATGGCTTAAAAATCGGTATTGCATTTCAAATCGTCGATGACTGCCTTGATGTAATGGGAACCGAAGAAGAAATTGGAAAATCCTTAAACTCCGATATACAAAAGGGAAAACTTACATTACCCCTTATCCGGCTTGTTAATCAACTCCCTAAACACAAACTGGAAACGACAAGAGACCTGATTTTTCAACATGATGTGAAGGAATCAAAGAATGCAATTATCGGGTTGCTGACAGAGCATGATGCGGTAGAATATGCATTCAATACAGCAAAAAACATCGTAAAGCAGGCGCAGGAAGAGATTGCCCCGCTTCCGGATTCTCCATACAAGACAGCTCTTATCGAATTGGCCGATTATATAATAAGCAGGCGAACCTAAGGAAAGAGAGAAACCCGTTATGATCTCTATGCCAGGCACGTGGGAATGGATTGCCATCGTTATCGTATTCTTCATCATATTCGGTAAAAAACTTCCCGGTATGATGCGAACTGCAGGAAAAAGCATTGCAGAATTCAAAAAAGGATTCAAAGGCGTGGAAGAGAAATTATCCGATATCAAAGAAGTAAAACAGGACATTGATAATATCAAAAATTTTAAAATAGGTTAGACTGTCTTTGAACTTCTCCCCACATTCGTCAAATCAAACTTCATCCCATCACCGGCAGCAATAATATTCAGCCCCGTTTCGAGCGATAATTGTTCGGCAACTTTTCTTGGCTGCGCCTTGAGCATCGTCATGCCAAAATGATTTAATATCGTTACCCTGGGTTTCAGGGTCGTCACAATCTCCCTTACATCCCTGATACTGAGGTGATAAAGCCAGTCCTGCATACCTTTATCCACCGTATAACGAACCACATTGATGATTAACACATCCCCCCTGTAATGTTTCAGCAATTCCGGGAAATATCTGGTATCGACAAGTAGTGAAACCGTGTAATGAGGTGTGGTAAAGTTTAACCCATAGGTATCGCTCGGATGGCTATGTTTTAAAGGAGTTTCAAAGAACACTGTATCCGACAACTGATACCTTCCCCCTTCATGCATAATTTCTATCTGCGAAATATAGCTCCTGACATATTTAAAAACTACAGGGTCATCCACCAACGCATCCCCCGGTGTATACAGGATTCCTCTTTTTTTAAAGCCTCCTTCAGTCATTGCCTCAATCATCACGTTTACGTCTGCTGCATGATCGAGATGTCTGTGCGAAAGAATAATTGCGTCCAGTTTCATAGGGTCCATCTTCGGTCTGCTTGAAACACACCTGACCAAACATCCGGGTCCCGGGTCTACCAAAATATTGAAACCATTTAAGGAAAACCACATCCCTCCGGAGGCGCGTAATTGCTTGGACACGACAATCCTTGCGCCTGCGGTACCAAGGAATTTTATGAAATTTGTTTCGGGCGTTTCTTTCATACATGGGATGATACCATGAATTCCCGAAGGTATCAACAGCGCACTTCACAACGTTCATTCTTCTCCCTCAACTCCTTGACAGGACAATAATAAACTCATAGCATGCAATGAATTGCCGGGATAGTGATTCCCGGTTTTCCCGTCATGGATAATTGATACATTTTATGCACTCTACAAAACAGGAGACGTTAAAATGGCAGAAGAAAAAACAGAGGTAATTTCTTATGAACTTCCTGCAATGGTGTTTGAAGAAAGAACTTCCTGGCCGGACTCAAATAAGCTAAAAACACTTTCAAACAAGAGTTTCCTCACCAATTGTATCTCAGCCCTCGTATTCGGAACCGCTTATTTTAGTCCCGAATTTATTGGCCGGAGCGCACTCATGCTGGCTGGTTGTCTGGGGAGGAGTCTTTGGCGCCCTTATCGGCTTTATCAGCGCAGCATTTTTCTGATTTAATATCCGGAAATTTCAATGTATTTGGCAGGAGCCAACTCCTGTTGGCGACCATGTCCCTAAACTATCACCTTTCCAGTATCCGATGGGAGCAAGTTTCTATTGACTTTGGTCATGCATCAGTTTATATTCTGGCGAAAAGTTGCATTTCAGTTCTCTATAGCCTTTCTTAATTATCAAACAGGGAGAGCGGTTATGAGTGAAATGAAGAAAGTATCAAAAATATTCGTGCAGTATTTGTAATAGGGGTTTGGGGTATTTTCCTGCAGGGCGTTGACAAAACAGCATGCGCCTCGGACACTTCCACGACCTCATCGAGTTTGGATCCCGTGGGGCGGATCGTTTATTCCAGTTTTGGAAAATTAAGGACGATCAACGCCGATGGCACTGAGGAAAAGCGGTTAGAAATTGATGGAACTCATCCATCGTGGTCTCCTGACGGCAATAAGTTTGCCTACGTCAAGGATTCTGACATCTACGTTGCGACGGCCGATGGGAAAACAGTGAACAAGCTTGTAGATAACGGCAAATATCCTGACTGGTCTCCAGACGGAAGTAAAATTGCCTTCGAGCGTAACGGGGAAGTCTGGACCATCAAACCCGATGGTACCGGGGAAACGCTCGTAACCACGCATGCCACCGATTGCCCGCTGGGAGTTGAAGTGTGCTGGCGTGGTGTTTCTAATTTGGACTTTTCGCCTGATAGCGCTCGATTCATTGCGAATGCGACCGTGGCCCGCGCGATCGAGGACATCTATGATGGCATCTTCATTTTTGACACTGACGGAACAGATGTCCACCCTTTGAACCTTTCCGAAGTTGTATACGGTAATCACGATAATGTGTCTTATCCGAAATGGTCTCCGGATGGAACAAAGATCGCCCTCATCCGGAGGGAGTATCGAAGTGATAGTGATGATACACACGGGATATGGATCGTCAGCGCAGACGGAGGCTCTACGCAGAGGATAGGAAGTATGGTTGGGTTGGAGGATAGCAGCTTTGCCTGGTCGCCCGATGGCACTGAGATAGCCGCGATAACAACCAGCGGTATAAAGGCATTTAATGTTGACGGATCGGGGAACCGCTTGATCGCAGAAGGTGGAGATTGGAGTTACGGTCTCGACTGGGAGCCTATCTTCGACGATCCAGGCGATAAGAAAGGTACGATTAAGGGAAATGCCGTGGGTGGTATAGGACAGGTTACTATTATCAGGGCGACGGTTTCCCTGTACCAGCAAAACAGCCAATTGCGGTCAAAGCAGAATAGCGAGACGGACGAAGAATACAATGCCTACGTCAAGTCAAAGAACACGCTCGTCCAGCAGAGGAGTATTTCTAAAAAAGGCACATTTACATTTTACAATCTTCCATACAAACAGTCATTTAATATTGTTGGTTCCAGGAATTGGCGCGATGCCTATTATACCATTGAGGTCACCGGCGCAGAGGCGGACGTGGATGCAGACGCTCATGACGGTAATCCCGTGCTTCACTTTGCTGAAAAGGCGGTATACAACGTAGTGGTGGACAGCGAAAACACCCTTGAACTGTACGATCTCTCGTATATAGAAACAAAGAGAAAGTTGATAGCCAGCCTCAGCGCTATCAGCGAGATAATTAGGTAGTGTAAAATATTTTGTGTAAATTTGGTAAGGGGTAGAAAAAAGGCGCATTCACCTTTATACTTGGAGTTGTGAAATTTAGAATAACAATAAACCAAGGAAGGAGAATACGCCATGATAGAATTGAGTGTTAATGTAGCAGAAGTTAAGGGATATATCAAGGAGTTAATAGAAGCGCCAGGGAAGTATTTTAGTATCATTACTTTGTTAAAAAACGTTTGTAAAAAAATATTTTTAAGTCATAAGTTGTTTCGCACACAACTTATGACTTTTCAATGCTTTACGACTTGTTTTGCACTTGACTTGTTCCTTTACTCCTGCTATTAATTGCACTTGTGAACTTTTGATCAACCAACAACAGGAGCAAAGGATTTGAGTATTTTCGGCGCAAACATCCCTCTGTTAAATACGTTTCTGAAACATTTCTCCTCTTGCTTTAGCAAAAAACAAATGGCCATGTTTACCCTGGTCATCTATGCCTTGTTCAAAGACTACAAAAGAAACTCCCTTGATGCAATGGCAAAAGCCACTCATACCGATTATCAGAAATTTCAATACTT
>Ga0233425_10010453_pt1 | contig 11288 bp, 17 predicted proteins | sample Watercolumn_Towu_2_FD_181712 | JGI IMG/M metagenome (GOLD analysis project Ga0233425, IMG submission 181712) | Freshwater microbial communities from Lake Towuti, South Sulawesi, Indonesia - Watercolumn_Towuti2014_140_MG | ecosystem: Environmental > Aquatic > Freshwater > Lake | place...
TCCGGGCACTACAATCCACATCTTGACATAATCATGAGCAGTGGAGGGATCAACGAAGAGACGGGTAAGTGGGTGGAGTTGGGGTATTTTTCGTATGAGATCATCCACAGGAAGAGAAGTGGTTATGCCTGTTCTTGGTTGTCCTGGCTGTAACCGGGAGACGATGGAATACACTGGGATAAAAAGTCCGCCCGAAGGGCGCTAATTAAACCAATTCTTCCAAGCCGCCGTCGTCAGACGGGCCAGGTGTAGTGAAACCCAAGAAGAAGAAATCTTCCCGCTCTCCCGGCGGCCAGAAGGGACACAAGGGGCACAAGAGAGAGCTTCTTCCGATTGAGGACATGAACCATGTCCATGATCACTATCCTCCTCGGTGTCAGAGCTGTTATGTCCCTCTAGATCCAAGGATCTGCGCGGAAACATCTGATCCTCTGAGACATCAGACTTTCGATCTCCCGAAGATGGAGCCCATCATGTCCGAGCATCGTTGTCATGAGCTGATGTGCTCCTGTGGCCATAAGACCCGAGCAGAACTTCCCGCAGATGTTGCCAAAAGTCAGTTTGGCCCAAGAGTCCATGGAGCCATAGCCTATCTCAGCTCGGTTCATAAGATTGGCCGAAGGGGTATCGTGGAGATCATGAACGCCCTCTTTGGGTTGACCCTGTGCCTTGCAAGTGTGTGCAACTGCATGGAGCGAGTCAGTCCCGAGTTGGAGGTCGTTGCGCAGGAGGCAAGGCAGACCCTTCCGGAATCCGCTAACCTCAACATTGACGAGACCGGATGGAAGTGCAAAGGGGAGCGCCGCTACCTTTGGGTTTTTGTTTCTCCACTCGTTGTGTATTTCAGCATAGCTGTGAGCCGAGGTGCCAAGGTGCTCAGATCCGTTCTGGGTGATGTCTTTAACGGGGTAATCACCTCCGACGACCATTCGGCCTACAGCTCCTACCATAAGAAGGGAATCCGGCAGCTTTGCTGGGCTCACATCATCCGAAAGCTCAAAGCCCTCAAGGATGGGCGCGCCAGCCCGGATGCCTACATATTCTCCAGGAACATGCTCAAAGAAGTGGGGCAGATCTTCAGTTGCTGGCATGCTTTCCGAGAAGGCTACATCACCCGCGAGCAACTCCTGAATGCCACCATTCTCATGCGGGCTCGGATGAAGAAGTACTACCAAAAGTACCTGAGCAGCACGGATGGAGAGGTGCGCACTCGAGCCAAGCGATTGCTCGATAACTGGAACCATCTTTTCAGTTTCCTTACTCATGACGGAGTGCAGCCCACAAACAATATAGCCGAACAGGCAATCCGTCCTGCAGTCCAGTGGAGAAAACTCTGTTTCGGGAACCAGTCCGAGGCTGGGGAGCGTTTCACAGAGAGGATTCTTACAGTTACCAGAACCTGCCAGCTTCGGAGAAAGAACCCATTCCACTTTCTCTCAGAGCTTATGGAAGCTGCTTTCATGGGGCTGCCACGGCCTTCGCTACTCAACTAACAAACCCAAACTGGTGAACGGTTACCATTTCGGGACCGGGAATCTCCAGGGCAAAGATGAAGCGCCTGGTTGATTTCCCAGTCACCTTGATGACGAGGTGCTTCATTCCCTGTTCGAACGTCGTGAAGACGAAGCCCTTGCGGGTCTCTCCCGGTGGAATGTAGCGGGTCATGCGAACATCGTAGAAGTGTTAGTAGATCCTCTGGTGAGTGGGGGTGGACCGGCTCCCGTGGGCAACGTTTGCGGCTTCCATGGCAGAGTAGTATTCAGGGTCCAGGCGGTGGGGGACGAACCAGCAGGGTTCGGTGCCAGCGTTTTCGATCTTGACCCATATGGGTTGGATCCCGTTGCCGATAAAATCGAACCCGAAGAACTCCCGGGTCTTCTCCCGCGTGAGGATGTCGGCGGTCACCGTGAGGTCGCCATCCGCTCTCGTGACGGCGTGCGTCAGGTAGCGGGCTTCGTCAAACGGCTTCTGCTGAAACGCGGTGTACCCCGGCAGGAAGACGAGGAGGAGGATCAGGAGCGGGTAGCCGAGAATGACCGGCAGCCTTTTCAAAAGGACAATGGTGCTGTCGCTGGCTATGAATGGTAAGTCCGTGATCAAAGGCTGCAATTTGGATCCGGGCACACGGCATCTCATCTGAGGTGCCTGGCGGCAAGAATGCGTTCGGCTTCTTCGCAGGCCGCATCGCTGGTGAAGAGCGAAAAATGTCCTGCGGTGCCCAATTCTATGACGCGGGCAGCCTTCCCCCGGGGGATTGTGAGCGGCGGTGAAAAGCACATTGGTGTCGAGAAAGACGCGCATCATTTCCTCGCCGCCAGGGGTTCCAGCACACTACTTCTCTCGGCGTCATCAAGACGGTCCGCTTCATCCCACGCCGAAACCTGGGCCTCGCTGTACATCTCAACCTCCAGTACCATGGCCGGCTTGAGAATGAGTTCGTTGCCCCGCTCTTCGAGAATTATGGCACCTCCATCCCTGATACCGAATCGTCTGCGCAGGTTCGCCGGCAGGGTGAGCTGCCCCCGGTTCGAAACGATAAGGGTTTGTTTCATGGCTGATATCTCCTCTTCTTGTTGTTTGGTATAGATGAGATACAGGAATTCATTAATGCTGATTTTTGTATTTGCAGAGGAAAAGTGGAAGGAAGACGGGCTTCTGCAATCACTTTCGTGGCTCCAGGGGAATCCCTCGGTGACCGAAACCCTCGAAATCCAACGGCTTCCCCTGTGGGACAAGCTAAGGGCGAAACGGGCGCCCATCTCCTTCGATTTGGAGATCACCGCCCGGTGCAACAACGACTGCCGCCACTGCTACATCAATTTGCCGGCGGGGAACGGGAGCTTGACCGTGAGCTGCGACGGCCGGTTCCGCCTCTGCGCGTCGCTCTGGGCGCCGCGGACTACCTACGATCTGCGCGCCGGGAGCCTGGCCGAGGCCTGGCACGAATTCGTCCCCAAAGTCCGGGACCTGCGGTCGCAGCGCAGGGAATTCCGGGAAACCTGCCGGAAGTGCGGTCTCGTGAACCTGTGCCTGTGGTGCCCGGCCCACGCCCACCTGGAGACGGGGGAACCGGGAGGGTGGACGCCCTACTTCTGCCAAGTCGCCCGCCTGCGCGCGGAGAACGTTATCGGGTCAGGAGGAATAACGCAGGAAGGACCTTTCTCATCCGACGGCTGAATGCGGCGATAAGCGGACCGCCCGCGGTCCGCTTATTTGTTGCAGTTATGATCTTGGAGACGTCAGGCTGGTATTTCCACACAGAAACCTGGAGTTCCTCTGCAAGCCGGTGCTGCCAGTCAGAGGGACAAGACCTGCTGCAGTGCTTTGCGGATGGAATCCAGTGACTCCTGGTCCATCGCCTCAATCCAATCGGTGAGACGGGTCTTGTCCACTGCCCGCAATTGGTCACAGACAGCAAGAACTGTCTTCCCCATACAGGAAACCTTGACGGTGATCGGCGGGTGCGGTGGGTTGCCGGAAGAAGACAGTGGGACAACCAGAACAGTCCGTCGAGCTTGATTGATAGGGGTAGCAGCCACTAAAACACAAGGCCGTACTTTCTTGATTTCAGAACCTTGCGTTGGATCCAGATTGATCCACCAGACGTTGCCCCTCTGAAGCTTATTGGGTTCCATTATTCAATCCCATCACCCAATGTCACATCCCAATCCTTCATTTCCGCATTGAGTTCTTGATCCTGCTCAACTGCCAGAGCCGCTTGGTAAAGCTCCTGCTCTCTTTTCTCGACTTCACATTCCAACAACTGGGTGATCAACTTGCTCCTCTGCTTTGGCGGGATCGTAGCCGTCATTCGCGAATACAACGAATCGGGGATTGAAACCAGTACCTTCATGGAAATACCTCCAAATCAAGATTTAGATATAATATATCCAATATCCAGATTGGGATCAAGACTGAAAAAGCAGCTGTGATCACCAAAAAGGTATCCCCGCCGGACCATTTCTACGAGATGTTCCGTTCCAAAACTTCGACATGGCCTGGAATCTCCTCGGTGATCGACCACATGAATGGCTTCAGCCGGGCGCGCGACCCTCGGGATAGAGGAAAAAAGGAACGCAGGAAAGAGACGCCCATCGAGCAGAAGGAGAGCATGAAATGGCTCAAGAGCTACCGGGCGGTCTGCGAGGTCCAAAAGGTCTGCCCCGACACAGTATTTGTTAGCGTGGGGGATCGGGAATCCAGCATTTATGAGCTGTTTTTGGAGGCCATGAAAAATCCTGATGGACCAAGGCTCCTGGTGCGTTGTGAGCGAACTCGGAATCGAAAAACCGAAACGGATTTCCTTTGGAAGGAAATGGCCAAGCAGCCCGTTGCAGGCGTGCAGGTGGTCCATATCCCCCGCAAAGGCTGCCAGTTGGACCGTGAAGCCAAACTTGAGGTCCGCCATGCTCCGATGACACTCAAGCCCGCTAATGGTATGGACTATGCTCCCGTAAACGTCTGGATGGTATATGCCCGAGAAATCGACACTCCTCAAAGGGTCAAACCTCCCTTGGAATGGATGCTCCTGACCACCGTGGAAGTCCATAGTCTTGAGGATGCATGTGAGCGGCTTGCCTGGTATGCAAAACGCTGGGGCATCGAGATAGACCGAACGCTCAAGAGCGGATGCAGAATCGAGGAGAGATGGTTTGACAGCACCGATAGCCTGGAGCCCTGCCTTGCCATCGATATGGTCGTTGCGTGGCGCATTTATCATCTGACTAAGCTCGGACGTGAAGTTCCACATCATCCCTGTACAATATTCTTTCAAGAGTCCGAATGGAAGGCCCTCTACATATTGGTGAACAAAACAAAGAACCTGCCCGCCAAAGAGCCAACCATGCACGAAGCAGTCCGGATGTTGGTACGCCTGGGAGGCTTTCTTGGCAGGAAAAACGACGGCCAACCCGGCACTACGACTCTTTGGCGAGGCCTACAGCGACTCGAACCCGCCGTAGCAATGTATGTCTTCCTGCTCCCCCAACTCAAACATGGCCCGTGACCCCGGGCGCATGTGTGGGTAATTGTCAGCATCGAGGGAGGGGAATTTTAAGATGGTTTCTTAGTCTCGTGAGAACCCCCCATGTGAGGCTGTTGTCACTACCGAGTTTACGCTGCGAAGGTTTACTCCCCATGCGGATCATTCCTTGAGAATCTAACGAGCTACTGAAATGCATCCGGGGAGAACCTGGACATTTGGGCTGTACCTTGGTTCCGTGCTACAATAAAGTGAGCAAGTGGCATGCGTTGATTGTGGGCCTTAGAATGGGATTCTCACGAGGCCCGTCCCGACGGGGAATGTCTGTGAGCTGAGGTCTTTTGACGTGATGAAGGTCCTGGCCGTATCCGATGCTATCGACCCTACTCTTTATCCGGTCCCCGACCGACAACGGTTTCAAGATGTCAGCTTGATTCTGTCCTGCGGTGATCTTGCCCCGGAATACCTTTCGTTTCTTGTAAACATGATTAGTGCACCACTCTTCTACGTATGTGGAAACCATGATATCCGCCATGGTAGCAAACCGCCTCAAGGCGGCATAAACCTTCACGCTCGTTTGCTCAGCTTCAAAGGATTGAACATGCTCGGACTAGAGGGTTCCATGTGGTACAATGGCGGTCCGTATCAATACACCGAGTCTGAAATGCGTCGTATGGTTCGAGGACTGAGGATCGGGATCTGGTGGCAAGGCGGAGTTGATGTGGTGATTGCCCATGCGCCACCCCGGGGAATTTACGATGACCAGGACCTCTGCCACCAGGGGTTCGAGACTTTCAGATGGCTGATCCAGAAGTATAAGCCGCGGTATTTCATCCATGGGCACATTCACAGGTTCTTCAATGAACCCTGGGAGCGGGTGACTACCGTCGGCGAAACGCAGGTGATCAATGCCTATGGGTGTCACATCCTTGAAATCGATGATAGAAAAAGCAATCAATAGGCTGAGCGGCCTTTTCCGACGTGATAGCGGGACGTTTTCCGTCAAGAGCTTCAACGAGAATCAGCAGAAAGAGGCCGCCTATGACAGCCGCGTGCGGGGTCTCCGGACTGTTCCGCTTTCTAAAGTCGTTGGAAGCGTCGGACGGTACCAGGACTTTGACAGCCGGTTCATGCTGAAGGACCATGGGCTTTCGGAAAGGCTCCGAAACATCAGGGAAGCAATGCGCCAAGGACAGGTGATGCCCCCCGTCGAACTCTGTCAGATCAAAGACGAGTATTACGTGTCGGACGGGAACCACCGCATTGCAGCTGCCAAGGAGCTCGGCCATGATGAGATCCTCGCCCATATCGTGGAATTCATCCCGTCGGGCAACCGTTTGGAAGACGTCCTCTATCGGCAGCGGGCCGAATTCTCTGATCGAACGCAACTTCCTTGCGAAATCAATCTCACAGAAGTAGGTCAGTACTACCGTCTGATGGACCAGATTTCCAGGCACCAGGCCTATCTTGAGCAAACCGGGACAGATCCAGTTTCTTTCGAAGATGCGGCTCGGGATTGGCATCGCTACATCTACAGGCCCCTTTGCGACATCATCGAGCGGGGGCGGCTGCTCGACTCTTTCCCTGCTCGAACTATCGGCGACCTCTATGCCTACGTCTCTGTTCACCTTTGGGAAAAGGGCGAAAGACGACAATACGGTATCGGAATCCACGAACTTATTTCCAACGACATGGAGGAGTTTCGCAAAAGAATGGGTGACTTCAGCAAACCCGATTATCCTGAGATGCGGCGCAAGATCACTGCATTCGTGCTCATGAGCGTCCAGGCCAAGCAGGAATTCGAGATTGTCGAAAAGCTATTCGAAATGGACGAAGTTCAGGAAGTGCACACAGTGCACGGAGATGCGGATGTGCTCGTAAAGATCAATCTTACCCGTGACCTGCTGAGTTCCGATGCGGAAGTCATTTTTCAGTTCGTGCACGAGAAGATACGCAAGCTCCCCGGGGTCAACAGCACCAAAACCCTGATACCAGGGTTCTCCAAGATCAAAGGTATGGCTTAGACCCATCTTCCTGATTGGGCATGCAGTCTCAGCTCAGCGCATGACGACGCTTTTACTTGTCCGGCTTGATCTTGGTGATTTTTGAACCTTGAAGGCCGACCCCGCCCATCAGACCCTTCTGGTTGAATATATAGGCGTAAACCCCTTTCTGTAGGGTTGTCGTCGACAGGCTCTTTCCGAAGCCCTGGTCCAACATGACCAAACTGGGTCCAGTTCCGAGTTCCCAGCCATCACTCTGATCTAGGTAGCGGAGCGATTCTTCGTCCATGAAAAACAACACATAGCCGAATGATTGAGCCCCCGCCTGAAAACCATAAGAGGCAGCCAGCGATCGATAGTAGGCTACGGTCTTGCCGCCTTTACGCAACGCTCCGTCGCCGAATTGTCCGCCGACCATGAAGCCGGCCTTGATAATATCCGGGAAAATGAGTACTGCCTTGGCCTTGTTGGCTAGAGCCTTGGCGCCGGGGGTGGTCTTGTAGAGGGTCGCCAAAGCATTAGTTGCCTTAGCGTCAATTTCCTTCGCGCTAGCCGCCAGTGCGGGCTTTGCATGCAAGGCGTTCAAGCCGGCTGATACGAACATCGTCACAACGGCCACTAGAATTGTCTTGGAATTGGGGCGTTTCTTCTTCTGCATGCTCTTCTCCTCTCCCGGTCAGTTCAGTGAATGACTTCTCGTTCCTGCCTCTTGCTGTGTGCCGCGTAAAGCGCATTAGACAGCGATTGTTCAGACGTTAAGAGCATAGCATGCTTTGGAAAGGAAAGCTATTGTGCCTTTCAATAACCACGGCGAGAAACCTTGCCTTGCGGCTGCGAATCAAACTATACTGCTTGAGGCCGAGAGCTTTCATTTTGACGACCATCTGTTTCCGCGTAGGAAACGAAGCTTCTGCTGCTTTACAGGTAACCCAGGTCATGGTGAACTATGACCTTCCGCCTCATTTTCCCGTTCACCTTGAGGAGACCGTAGCCCGCGGGGTAGAAAGTGCTGATGACCTGGAATCCCCTGACCCGCCGCCTGGATCCACTCTTATGTGAAGGGTGCCGCAAGACCAACCGAAGGATTCAACCGGTAGTGAAAGATTCCACCGTCCTGCTGCTCTGCATCCCTTGCAGCCGGAAGCGATGAGGACGTGATTGCTGCGGAGGAGCTGGTGTTTCCCGGGAAGATGTGCCTGGCTTTCCGGGGGAAAGAAACTGAGTATGTGGGAAAGGAAAACAAAAGCAAGTATTCCTCGTTGTGGGCACCGCCATCCCTCACTATTTCACAGAGATGAGAGAACAACCCTGATCGAGGAGTCACTTTCAGGGTGATTCTACCGCTTCCGCAGAGGTGAGCGCGGAATTAGGAGAAGGGATTCAAACCGCAACTCTTCAATCAATGTCGCAACGGAATGGTATCAATGAAAGCAAAGGAATCTGCGAGGAAAACCATTGGATCAATTATAGTCTCATATCTAGAATCCCATCATCGGATAAAATGCATCCATGCTTGAACGATTAGGCTGCTCCATCTTCTCGTGGGACACCATTAGGGCTCTGCCGCTGGAGAAAGTATACGGATGATAGCTTCCACGAAGGGTCAAGAACTCCACATAAGATTGAAGGTGCTTGGCGATGCGCAAAAAGCAAAGGTGATGCAAAGGTTCTTCAAGACCGGACCCGGAGAATACGGGGAAGGCGATCTGTTTTTGGGGATTCGCGTTCCTGAAATTAGAAAACTGGCCAGGCAGTATGAGTCGCTTGCCCTTTGGGAGACAATAGGTCTGCTGCAATCCCCGATCCATGAAGCGAGACTGCTGGGACTTCTCATCCTGGTCCGTGCTTGCTTGAAAGGAGATGCTTCTCGGCAGCGGTATTTGAAGAGCGAAGTATAGTCCACAGCTTGCCTTCTACTCTCCACCTTGGTTGACATGGCTAGGTGTTGCAAATGAAATAGCCGAATCCTAAATTACTTTGATTTCGCTGATTTCAGCTTGAGTCGTTGAATTTTGGTTGAGCGAAGGTCAGGTCGTAGATTTTGGGGGATAGACCGAGTAGTTTGAGGATGCGACATTGAAGCGGAGAAGGTTTTTCGACCAGAACCCCGGAGACCTTTTTTGAGGTTTCCTTGACAAGAAGATTCAGGTTGTCGAACTGGGAGAGGATACGTTCTGCCGTGGGACGTGCGGTTTTCATTTTGGGGTTGCCAGGGACCAAACCGGCAAGGGTTTCACCTTCCTTGTCCAAGGCACGGCGAACCACGTATTCGAGCAGTGTGAGAGCCTGTAAAGCAACCTTAAGCAACAACATGAGTCCTTTGATCCGTTCGGGCAACTGGAGGTAGATCGGTAATGCTGGCAAGGCGCCATTCTTGAATCGATGGAAACCTCTCTCGACTACCCATTCACTCCGATAATAGCGGACGCTGTCATTGAGCGACATTCTCGATCCCGGAGTGTTGGTAACGTAGATGTGCCACCCTGCATTCACTGTCCGTGGCCATGCTTCTGTCGACAACAAATCCTTGACCCAGAGCACGTGGTTGCCCGTGCTCATCCACAATTTCCGGCAAGCAGATTTCCCGAGGGCTTACCGGTGGCTCCAATACCCATCGCTTCAGCAACGCCGGGGTATCACCCGTCTTGGGAAGCGGGAACAGGTAGAATCCACCTCCATGATCGATGACAGCGCGCGTATCCAGAGCCGCTGCCTTGCAGTCAGCAATGAACAGAAAGTCCCGATGACAGATGACTGTGCACAATTCTTGCCAGGCAGGAACATACAGTGGATCAACCGCTGTGTTGCCGGAAAGCGTATGGGTCACCAATGGAACACCGGCCGGGTCGAGTGTACCCAATCCTTGCTTGAATTGGAGCAAATCCGGACGATGATTCTTGCTGTGGCCAAAACGCAGCAATGCTTCATTGGCTTCATCAGATGTATCATAGACGTTAAATGTCGTGGTATCATAGCGGGCAATGTCCGTTGGAAGACTATAGGCTTGAATCAGATTTTGCCCCATCTTCCGCATGAACTCCTCACTTCAATCTCCATCGCTGCCCAAAATCTTCATCATTCGACCCAGTCTGTCATCAGTGGCGTCCTTAATGTGTACATTCCGCCCTGTTACTACTTCAAGGACCTTCGCATGTTCGACAACCCAGGGTTCCATCTGATACAAACGATGATTCAGGGAGTGCAGCACGAAGCACAGAAACAGCTCAGCGAGTTCCCCCAAGCTCGAATGCTCCCAGTTCCCATGCGGCTGCCAAGTAGAGTCAATAATCTCCCTTACTCCCATAGCTTTGAGCCAGTGGAGTATCAAAGGAATATCGTCGACTCTTTGAATGGATTGCTTCGACATATGCCCACCCAGTGTGATCGCAGTTTGCGTTATCACACTTGGGCAGAGGAAATGAGGACCTGGGGCGAAGCATCGTCACCAATTTCATCAAAACCATAAAAGAGATGGGTGACGAACTGTGGCGACTGGCATTGGTGAATGGTGCGGTCAAGCTGGCGGTCGAGGGGGCGGAGGTCTTGCCCCAACTTCAGGAACTGGCCCAAGAAGGAGTTGGCATCCTCGTCTGCGGTCGCTGCCTGGAGACCTTCGGTCTTGCGGAAAAGAAACAAGTCGGAGAGGTCACCAATATGGTGGACATAGTAACATCCATGCAGGTAGCGGAAAAAGTCATCTCCCTCACCTGAGGGGTACCAGCCTTGAGAAATGTGACTCCCTTTCTCGTGACACATGCGAAGATTTCAAGCTCAAAAAGGAGGCACGAAACCGTAACTTAAGTTTTCCGACGGACAGGCCGAAAGGATTATCGTTTGGCCAATAACGAAAGGGAGAGTCACGAAGATGTTGTCAGGACATGAATCGAACAGGCAGAGCCTCACTGATGCCTCGAATGTGGGTAAGGCTAAGGTGAGATTCAGTTACTGGATCATCGTAATGGTTCTGTTTGCTTGTGCAGTGTCTTTGATGCCCGAGCATGCGCCCGGGGCAGCCTCCGGTTCAGGCCTGGCCAACACGATCAAGTTCAGCCCCGGGACGGTGTGGCTTGACAACCCGGTAACGGTAAATCGACAAGGCAAACCGACCCGGTTCTCCTTGGCGCTCAGCGTTTATGATGAAAACGGCGCCCTGGTCAACCCCAGGTTCCGGCATATAGAGATTCATCTGTACGGTGCCCCCAAGGGGGTGATCACCCCGAATTCGGCCCTTGTGACCAGGGGCGGTGGTGTAATGTTTTATTACAACGGCGGATATTTACCCAATCCTGTGACTGTCGAGGCAT
>Ga0233425_10010454_pt1 | contig 11287 bp, 12 predicted proteins | sample Watercolumn_Towu_2_FD_181712 | JGI IMG/M metagenome (GOLD analysis project Ga0233425, IMG submission 181712) | Freshwater microbial communities from Lake Towuti, South Sulawesi, Indonesia - Watercolumn_Towuti2014_140_MG | ecosystem: Environmental > Aquatic > Freshwater > Lake | place...
GCAGAACCGGATTACGACCAGGCCTTAAAAATAGTGAAAAGCCTGGTTTAGGTCCCGACGCTCAACACTTCCTTTTAATCCGTCATGCCACGCCTGTGGCGTGACACCACCAAAGATGAAAATAGGCTCAGAAGGCTCCGAAGCCTATTTTCGTAGTAAAATGCAGTATTCTGTTGAACCCTTTTTGTGAATAGAACATGGCCCACCATTCTCTGGACTATCATCTTCAAACAAGCTATTTCCGGAATCAAATGTCCGGCCATGCCCTGGATTGGTTCAACCAGCCTTCGGTCTATAAGACCTATCCGGATATCGAAGTCATTCCCCTTAAGGAAACGCCTCAATTTCCGGGAATGTCCTTATCCCGGATACTCAAAGGATCAGTGCCTCCAAAGGTTCCTTCGAATCCTTCCTTTGATGAGTTATCTCAATTCCTCAATCTCTCATACAGCTTTACCGCTAAGGCGGTCGCGGGAAACGGGACTTTTTATTATCGTAGTGTCGCCTCCGCCGGGGCCCTTTACCCCACCGAAATCTACCTGGCGATCCCTGAAAGTTTAGGATTAAGCGAAGGGATCTATCATTATTCTATTGCCCAAGCGGGGCTTTCAAAACTCAGGGAAGGCCATTTCTCTTGCTTCATCTCCCCACAGGTCCTCTGGCCGGAGGGCGTTGTTCCGGGCCTGACTTTTTTCCTCACGGTTATTTTTTTCCGGAGCAGCTGGAAGTACCGGGAACGTGCCTTTCGCTATCATTTATTAGACACCGGGCATGTGATTGAACATGTGCTCTTGGCCCTGAGTTCTTTTCAATATCCCTCCACCTTGACCTATGACTTCAATGATCACGACATCAACCGATTATTGGGTTTAGATGAGTTGTTGGAGGGTACTTTGGCCGTAATTTCCTTGCCCGCTTCATCTTCTCAGGCCAATATCGATTTCAAGCCTATCGATGAACTGCCGCTCTCAATTAAAAAAGCCAGCCGGACGGCTCAAAAGGAAACTCTCTATCCGTTAATTAATAAATGTTATAAGGCCGGAGGATTGACCGCCTCAACGGGGAAAGATCCCCTTTCCCAGGCCATACCTGTTCAGATCGAGCCTAAAAATTGGGGGCGGATTATCCCCCCGGAGAATTGGCCTGAAAACTTGCCCTATGCCCAGAGCGTTTTTCGCCGTCGCTCTAAACGAAATTTCGTCCCGGAAAGGCTGCCCTCTCAAACCTTTGGGGCTTTACTGGAAGGACTTTCTTTAGAAATACCGGGGGTCTCGCAGGTCCCGGAAGAATTTAATTCTTCTCTTACCCTGGGTTTATTGACCGGATCGGTGGAAGGGGTTGATCCAGGGTTTTATCTCTTTGATAAAAACAATTTCAAATTAGGACTGATTAAAGAAGGACGTTTTACCCAAGCTATGGCCCGAGTCTGTCTGGACCAGATGTGGTTGGCCCAAGCCTCTGTTCATTTTCTCTTTCTTGGATCCCCGGAAGAACTGGATAATCATGGGGGACCTCGGGGGTATCGCTATGTCATGATGACCGCCGGCCGGATGGGGGAACGATTGTATCTCCTGGCCACAGCCCTGGAATTGGGGTGCTGCGGTATCGGGGCCTTCTACGATCAGGAAGCGGCCGATCTCTTAGGTCTTGACGAGGGATATCGTCTGCTTTACCTTGTAGCCGTAGGTATAATAAAAAGGAAAATTGTATAGAATTTTTTACAACACCATTAAGCATAATTAAAAAAGGAGGAATACCCATGAGTAAAACAGAAAAAAATCTACAGGAAGCCTTTGCCGGGGAATCTCAAGCCAATCGTAAATACCTGGCCTTTGCCAAACAAGCCGATCAGGAAGGATATGCCCGCATTGCCAAACTATTCCGGGCGGCAGCCGAAGCGGAAACCGTTCATGCCCATGCCCATTTGCGGGCCATGGGAGGGATTAAGAAAACGGCCGAGAATCTACAAGCAGCCATCTCCGGAGAGACCCATGAGTTTAAAAGCATGTATCCGGGCATGATCGAAGAGGCCAAAGAAGAAGGCCAGAAAGCCGCGGAAAGAAGTTTTGTTTATGCCAATGCCGTCGAAGAAGTCCATGCCAACCTTTATCAAAAGGCCCTGGATAATATGGATAACAAAGAGCCGGTGGATTACTATGTCTGCTCTGTGTGCGGCTATACCTGTGAGAATGAGGCCCCTGACTCCTGTCCGGTCTGCGGATCTAAGGCCAAGGCTTTTTCCAAGGTGGATTAATGCGAAAATAGGCTTTGGAGTCTTCTGAGTCTTTTTTCATCCTTGGGGGTGCCACGCCCCAAAAAGCAGGGCATGGGAATTAATAATTGTTCTAAAGAAAAACCCCTCCCACCCTCCCTTTTTTAAAGGGAGGAGAGATGTCCCCCTTTGTTAAAGGGGGATGGAGGGGGATTTGGGGGGAGTTTTACGATGTCTAAAGCTGAAGAAATGTTTCAATGTCAATCGGTGAATTGCGGATATATTTATGATCCGGACAAAGGGGACAAGAGAGGGAAAATTGCCAAAGGCACCTCTTTTGCCGACCTGCCCGAGGAGTGGCGCTGTCCCATCTGCGGGGCCGGCAAGAAATATTTTAAGCCCTTAGCCGGACCAGGTTCAACCGCCCAGGAAAAATGTTGAAGAGGAGAAGAGAATATGGCAAAGGTACTGATTGCTTATACGACCAGAGCCGGAGAAACAAAAAATATTGCCGAGCGAATTGCCGAGGGCGTTCGCTTTGAAGGCGCGGAAGCAGAAGTTAAGGACTTATCACAAATAAAAAATGAAAATGACTTACAAGGTTACGATGGGTATGTTTTCGGTTCCCCGACCTATCATGGCGATATGATGCAGTCCATGAAAACCTTTCTCTTCATGGCTGAAAAAGCAGACTTAAAAGGAAAGGTTGGCGGTTCCTTCGGGGCCTTTGGCTGGAGCGGAGAGGCCCTGGATCGGATTTACGGGACCATGAAAAATATTTTTAACATGGAGATGATCGGAGATCCTCTACGGTTAAAATCCTTGTCTTTAGGCGGCGGGATGCAGATGGCCCAAGGCTACGGCCGCCAAATCGGAAAAAAGGTTAGCGGCTCTTAATATCCAAAATAAAAGGCCACTCCTGATCGTTGAACCGGTTCGGGAGTGGCCCCTCTAAATCATGGGACACCAAATTCTGATCTTCCTCTCTCTGGCCCTTTCTATCTATTATGGCCTTCATGCCCTTCTCTATCTGCTTTTGATCAAAATCTTTCATCTCACCAGCTGGACCGCCCGAATCCGTTTAATGGCCGGAGTATTGTTACTTTCCCTCAGTTTTCTCATCTCTTTTTTCCTGGCCCGCCTTGGGGGTCTTCCTTTCCCTCCCTGGTTTTATTATGGCTCAGCCCTCTGGCTTGGCGCATTGATTAATCTGCTGATCGTTCTGGGGCTCGGCCTTTTATTCCACACCTTACTTATAGGGCTGTCCATGAGGATCGATCTCCGATCCTTCGGCTTCATCCTTTTAGGACTGGCCTCTTTCATGACCCTCTATGGTCTCTTTCAGGCCGGCAATATCAAAATAAGGCAAGTCACTGTGCCCATTAAAAATCTGCCGTCCCATTGGCAGGGTAAAAAGATAGCTCATATCTCCGATCTGCACCTGGGAATTCTTGCCGGGAAAAGCTTGACCAGTCGGATCAGCGAAAAAATAAATGACCAGCAAGTGGATCTGGTCTGCATCACCGGGGATTTATTCGATGGAACCGGGGATCATCTGGCTGATTCCGTCGCGCCTTTTAACCAGATTACAGTCCCGATCTATTATGTCATTGGCAATCATGAAACCTATCTGGGGCTGGCCAGGACCTTCACCGCCCTTGGGAAAACGCACCTAAAGGTATTACGGGATGAAATCATCGATCTGGGAGGAATTCAACTGGTGGGGCTGGATTTTCCTCAACGGGGACACAAAAAAAATCCCGAGCCCGTCTTGAAGATGATCGACCGATCTAAACCGGCCATTCTCCTTTTTCATGAACCGTCCAACCGGGAAATTGCCGCTCAGTATAACATTTCTCTGCAGCTTTCCGGACACACCCATAACGGCCAATTCTGGCCTCTGAAGATCTTCACCTATTTGATTTATAAGGGGTATGATTACGGCCTGCATAGAATAAGCGATTTTTATCTTTATACCACCAGCGGCGTAGGCACCTGGGGCCCGCCCATGCGGATCGGCAGCACCCCGGAAATTGCCGTCATAACCCTTTACTGAGCCCCCCTGCCCGCCCAGGTGGGAGCCGCTAGGTATGAAAATAATTTCTTTCAATGTCCGCCAGCCTTCGGCTGACTTGACGTTGGGGACAAAAGCTAAACATTTATTTGCCCTCGGACATTTTTTCCCGCAGGCAAGAGCTTCTTTTTTCGGCACAACGTCGTGCCTCGAAAAATCGTTCCGCAGTTGTCCTGCCTTTGCCCATTGACCAAATAGGGAAATAAGTGACCAAAGGGAGCAAGCGGTAAAAAACTATTTTCGTACTACCCTGAAATCTCCACCTCGGCTTCGATCTCCACCGGAGCGTTAAAAGGCAATTCCGCCAAACCGACGGCTGAGCGGGCATGGCTCCCTCTTTCCTTTCCGTACAGTTCAATGATTAAGTCGGAAAAACCGTTAATGACCGAAGGGAGCTGTGTAAACCCCGGAGCGGCATTGACCATCCCGAAGACCCTCAACCAGGCGGAGACCCGGTCCAGATCTCCCAGTGCCCGTTTCAGATTTCCCAGCATGCCCAAGGCCACCATCCTGGCGGCCTGATATCCTTGTTCCACCGTCAACTCGGTCCCGACCTTACCAAAGGGTCCGGAGATCGAACCGTCTGGGGCGATGGGGACATGACCGGAGACAAAGGCCCGGGTACCAATGACCCGGACCCAGGAAAATGGCAAAATTAATCCAGCAGGCACTTTGATCGGTCCAGGCAGGACCATTCCCATTGCTTGCAAATTGTCTTCTATGTTCATATCCGTTCCTTTCTTTTCAACAAAGAACACTCTTTTAGGAATCTACTCTTTTTCCAAAGCAATTCTCTTTCCCTTTTTTTCAAAAAGGCTATAATATTTTTTAAGTATAGCAAAATTTGACTTAAATTTAAAGACCCTGTTCCCAAAGACTTTTGGAGAACATTCCTGATTTAAAAGGAAAGAAAGCAAGAACTAGATGACCAAACCTTTTGAAATCCATTCCGGGATATATTGCGTAGGCGGTGACGACTTGTCCCATCCCCAGGATGCTTTGGTTTACTTAATCAAAGGAGAAGGGCAGTCTGTATTAATCGATGCCGGGGCCGGCAAAGGCTCGGCCGTGATTTGGAGAAATATTGAAAAGCTGTCTATCAAGCCGGAGGAATTGACGGCCTTGATCCTGACCCACGGGCATGTGGATCATATCGGCGGGGCCCTTTTTTTCAAAGAAAAAACCGGCTGCCGGATTTACGCCCATGCCGATGACCAGGAGGCCATCGAATCCGGAGACCCGTCATTAACCGCCGCCTCCTGGTATGGGGTAACCTTGCCCAAACTGAAGATTGATTCTGTTTTAAAAGAAGAAAAAGAAGAACTTCCTTTGGGGATAAATGAAAAAATCATCTGCCTCCATACCCCCGGCCATACCCCGGGCTCCATATCCCCTTATCTGGATCGACAGGGTAAACGGGTCCTTTTCGGGCAGGATATTCATGGGCCCTTTTCCAGGCAGTTCGGTTCTAACCTGAGTGACTGGCGTGGCTCTATGGAAAAACTCCTGGCCTTGAAAGCCGATATCCTCTGTGAAGGTCATTTCGGTATCTTTCAAAGCCCTCAAAAAGTTAAAACCTATATTGAGAATTATCTGGACCAATATTTGGAGGAATGACAGGAATGGTATGGGGCACTGACCTTTCCGGTATTCCTGTGACCTCAAGCCCTTTTTCAGCCACCGGAGGTCTAACCTTTGAACATTCCGAAATAATCTATTGACAAATTCCATCCATAAATTTAATGTTATGCCGTTTGTAATTTTAATTGACAGGTTTAAACCCAAGACCCCATGATTGCCAAAAAGAAAGATGTCTTCTTCTCGGAAGGCCCCCCAAAGGGCGGAAAGGCCAATAAACCCTTCCAACCGAAATTCGAGGTCTTCGGAGAAGAAATGATCGAAAAAGAAGTCAAACAAAGCGGGAACAGCGGGCGGGTCTATCTTCCCCCCGAATGGGTGGGTAAACAGGTTAAAATCATTCGGATAAATTAATCATGAACGGTAAAAACCCTAAAGAATTTACCATACGAACACTCACAGTCAGGGACCTCCCCCAGGTAGCGGCTATCCTGAACACTATAACCAGGAGAAAAGACGCCAAAACCAAATGGATTTATTTAAAAGATCAGATCGCCAAAGACGGGGATATCAGCCTGGTGGCCATTGCGGATAAAAAGGTCGTCGGATACGTCATCAGTGAGGTAATGACCAATAGTTTTGGCCTGGACCAAAGCGGATGGCTGAAAAATATCGGCGTCCTGCCCCAATACATGGGCAGAGGAGTTGGGCAGGCCTTGGCTCAAAAACTTTTTGAGGCCTATCGGGAGAAAGGGATCTCCGAAATCTTTACCACCTCTCAATGGGATTGGGGCGATCTGCTCTCCTTTTTTAAATCCCTTGGCTTTGATCGCAGCAACTTTATCAATCTTTATAAAAGGTTGGAATAAAGAATCCCTCTCCTTAAGCAGTGTGGGCTACAACTTCTTACGCCCGGCGCACATCTCCAGGGTCTTGGCCACAACCGCTGCTGTGGTCAGGCCGAATTTTTCATAAAGGGTCTGGTATGGGGCTGAGGCCCCAAAATGATTTATCCCTATCAACGCTCCCTTTTCCCCCACATACCGCTCCCAGCCCATGGTCCTGCCGGCCTCAATAGCCAGACGGTTCTTTATTCCCGGAGGGAAGACCTTATGTTGATAGGCTTCCGGTTGTTTATCAAAAAGTTCCCAACTCGGCATACTGACCACCCAAACGGCCAGACCTTTCTTTTCCAGCTCATCCCCGGCTGCCAGGGCAATAGGAACTTCCGATCCACTGGCTGTTAAAATAATATCGGGAGGTGTCTCAACCTGTCCCTGGAGCACATAGGCCCCATAAGCCAAGTTTTCAGCCTGGGCCATTTGGCTGCGATCCAAAGTCGGCAAATTTTGTCTGGTCAGGATCAAGGCCACCGGGCCCCCTTCGATTTGCAAGGCCATCCGCCACGCCTCGGCCGTCTCATTGGCATCCGCAGGCCGGATAACCGTCAGATTAGGGATCAGCCGCAGGCTGGCCAATTGCTCGATGGGTTGGTGGGTCGGCCCATCCTCTCCCAAGCCGATACTGTCATGAGTAAAGACATAGATCACCTTCAAACCCATCATGGCAGCCAGTCTGATCGATGGACGCATATAATCGGAAAAAATGAGGAAAGTGCCCCCATAGGGAATGATCCCCCCATGGAGGGCCATACCGTTCAGGATGGATCCCATGCCGTGCTCTCGAACGCCGAAATGAAAATTCCGTTGATCATAGTGTTCCGCTGCAAAATGCCTGGACCCTTTCAACATCGTTTTATTGGAGGGTGCCAGATCGGCGGATCCCCCTATCATATTGGTCACCTTGGCGGCCAGGGCATTGAGCACTGTTCCCGAGGCCACTCGAGTGGCCGTCCCTTTGGGATCGACTGGAAATTGAGGGATAACCTCATCCCAGCCTGTCGGGAGCTTCCCGGACATAACCAACGTCCATTCTCCAGCCAATTCCGGAAAGGCACTTTCATAGGCAGTAATCCCATCCTGCCATTCTTTTTCCTGTTTCTCTCCCTTTGATTGGGCCTGTCTAAAAAAGGCCAGAACGTCCTCCGGGACATAAAAGGCCGGCTCAACAGGCCAGCCCAGGTTTTCCTTAGTCAAGCGAACCTCTTCCGGACCCAGGGGCTCACCATGAGCGCCGGCTGTATCCTGCTTATTGGGGCTGCCGCACCCGATACAGGTTCGAACGGCAATCAGGGAGGGCCGGTCTTTCTCGGCCTGGGCCGCCAGGATGGCCCCTTCAATAGCCTTCAGGTCGTTCCCGTCTTCGACCTGTTGAACATGCCAGCCATAGGCCGAAAATCTGGCCAAACGATTTTCCGTAAAGGTCAAATCCGTACTGCCTTCGATGGAGATATGGTTGTCATCATACAAATAAATCAAATTCCCCAGTTTCAGATGACCGGCCAGGGAAGCGGCTTCATGACACACCCCTTCCATCAGGTCTCCGTCGCTGACAATGGCATATGTATAATGGTTGACTATTGGAAACTGATGCCGGTTAAACCTGGCCGCCAAAAACCTTTCGGCAATGGCCAGCCCAACCCCATTGGCAAATCCCTGTCCCAGCGGACCGGTGGTGGTTTCTACCCCGGGGGTATGCCGGTACTCCGGGTGACCGGGGGTCTTGCTCCCCCATTGCCGAAAGGCCTGAATATCGTCCAGGGAAAGGTCATAACCGGTCAGATATAGTAAGGAATAAATCAGCATGGAGCCATGTCCGGCGGAAAGAATGAACCGATCTCGATCCGGCCAAAGGGGATTATTCGGATTATGTTTCAGAAATTTGGTCCAGAGGACATAGGCCATGGGAGCGGCTCCCATAGGCATCCCCGGATGCCCGGAGTTGGCCCGCTGAACCGCATCTATCGAAAGCATTCGGATGGTGTTAATGCAAAGGTCATCAAAAAAAATGGGTTGGGCTGGGTTTAGGGATTGAGTCATCTTTGTCTCCAAAACGGTAATAGGGTTAAGCGGACCCAATTTATTCCAAGTACGCCGAGTTGTAAACCACTTTTTTAATTCACGACCGAAGGACTTGAGTTTTGATCAGCATTCCTGATATACTCAGGTACATTTATGCGTTATTTCCCCCGACAACCGATCGGCCTGTCCCTCCCGGTGGACCTCAAGCTTGAATCACCCTGCACCGATCTTCCCGAAAGGATTAGAAAATTCTTCGGAAAAACAGGAAAATGGTGGGGTACCTGGTCCAGCCCCCAGTCGCCCGGCGGCTATGAGGCTGTTCTGGCCATAAAAAAAATCCCTAACCGGGAAGAAGCAGAGATCCTCTATTACAATGCCCCTTTCCCCAATTGGTATATTAAAAAAGGTCAATGGGAGACCACGGCAACATTTCAAGAGAAGACGGACGGCCGCGTGTCTCTCTTCATCCCCCATATCCCCTGGAAAACCCATTTGGAATGTTGGTTCGAAGGGCCGGTCTTTAAGGGAGCCATTTACAATCGTTTTATGCTCTCCCGGATCACTTGGAAGCCTCTCGTTTAATTAAGGCGAGGAAAGGATCGACCTCAAATCAACTCAGGCATCGGCCTTTCCTCTTTTTTTATTCTTCTCCCACCTGGTTAAGGAATTGGCCGTTGTTCCTTCTACCCGGCCCCGGCAATTCGGGGAGAGGCATCGACAGATAAAAGGCTCCATGTCCTCATTGCCGATTGTGACATAATCTATGGTCAATTCTTCTCCTGAACGGATGGACCGAAGGGACACAAGGTCTAATCCTACGAAGGCCGTGTTCGGGTCGCAGGAATGGTTCTGGGGAGCCCATTCCGCTGGATCATCATCCCAGAGAAGAAAGACCTGATCACTCACCGGATAGGCGTACCGTCGAAAAACCTTCTGTTCTTTTTGAGTCCAGTTTCGGAAAACGTGGGAGCGTGTGACCAGGCGCTGGGACCTCCCTTCTCCTTGGAAAAGGATCTCGCCCTTTTCAATATCCGAAACCGCATAAATACCGTATCCGCCGGCGTCCCTTGGACGCCGGGTGAATTTTTTTCGTCCTTGCCGGTGTCGGGAGATTCCTTCTCGGATGATTCTCCGTAGAAAACCGGATTGCCCCGTCCTGTCATATTTCAAAATGTAATCAGCCGACCCTTCATACCCTTCAGGGTAAAAGACCGAACAGGAGAAATTGATCTCCAGGAAATTCAATCTGCCCTCATGGCTGATCCGGAAATCAAGCCGCGCGTATCCGATGCCTCCGTAAGACAAAAAAATTTTCCGGGCGGCACTCCGCAATCTTCGATCCAGCAGCGGATCTGAGCAGGGCACATTGTTATTCGGGGAATGTTTTTTGACCTTCAGGTCATAAGTTTTATACTTCGGTCCTTTTCCAAAAATAAATTCGAGGGGACGATAGATAATGGGCTTTCGATGATTATCTGGATTGCCGACGACAAGTACCGTGAATTCGCGGCCGGGGATGTATTCTTCAATCATCGCCTCGTCATAATCCCTGATAATCTCAGAGACCTTCCGGCGAAGAGCCCTTGGGGAGTTTACCAGAGAACGATCGTCTATACCGAGGCTGTCTCCGTACCCTTCCGGTTTGACAAAGAGAGGGAAAGACATCTTATCTAATATCCCTTGGAGATGATCCATCCGATCTATCGTCAGATATTTCGGCGTCGCCACCCCTTCCGTATAAGCCACATATTTCATCAGTGACTTGGAGTGAAGGGTGTATAATCGGGATGTGGGTCCGGTAAAGGGCAGATTAAGCTGTTCCAGGGAGTGGATGACATCGACCGACGGGATATCCCAGTCGAGGTATCCCTCACAGAGGTTGACGAAGATGTCGTAACCTCGTTTTTTTAAGGCCCTCAAGGTGCGGTAGGTTGTCGCCTTCCGCAGAAAGATATGATCGATGGACGCTTGAGGCAGGAGAAGTGATAAATCGCGGGGGGGATCATAGTTTTGGTAGTCACAGGTCGATTCTCTATAATCCGGTTGCAGAACACATATGTTCATTAGGAGTCATCCGATATTTTTCCAAAAGATTCAGATCTAACGAAGTTTGGAATTCCTGTTAATATTTGGTCACGTCCACATAACTTTAAATCAAGGTTCGATAAATATCAAATATTAATATTGTAAAGGGATTGAAATTATGTCATTTTTCAGACCAACTCCCGGAAGACAAAAAACTTCGGACTTTCTTGTTAGGCGTAGAACCACCGCCAGGTTCAAATTTTTAATCGAGTATTCATTATTAATTCCCATGTCCCGCCTTTGGGGGCGTGACACCACCAAAGATGAAAATAGGCACGAATGACTCCCTCGCCTATTTTCGAACTAATTCCCATGCCCCTTTGGGGCGCCACGAAGCATGAAAATAATCTTTGGAACCGCCCGTCAGCCTGCGGCTGACTAGATATCGCTGTTCGCTCAAGGATATCGCCCGCTAAA
>Ga0233425_10010455_pt1 | contig 11287 bp, 11 predicted proteins | sample Watercolumn_Towu_2_FD_181712 | JGI IMG/M metagenome (GOLD analysis project Ga0233425, IMG submission 181712) | Freshwater microbial communities from Lake Towuti, South Sulawesi, Indonesia - Watercolumn_Towuti2014_140_MG | ecosystem: Environmental > Aquatic > Freshwater > Lake | place...
CCTGGTCGCTCAAGGTCGAGAGGCGCCCCTGGATTGCCTGGAGCCGCCCGGAGAATTGGCGCAACTGATCGCGCAGCACAGCGTTCTCCGCAGCGAGGGTTTTACTCCGCTGGAACCCGAGGCCGAGGGCATCGTCGTAGAACTGGTTCGTCTCGAACAGAATCGCAAGGATGACCATCCCAAGCACCATCGAGAGCGCGGCGAAGCGCGTCTTGAACCAGCGCGCCTCGACGAAGCTGAGGGTTTTAGATGAGAAATAGTAGAGTTTGAATCTACTCATCGTGTGTCGTCGTTTGCGGGATGAGAATTCCGGCGAATTACGCCGTCCGCGAGTGTCGCGAAAGAAATCCCTGAAAAAGTTGCCCGAAGTTAGAAAATATTTGAGGCTTTGTCAAGCCGTTTTGTCCCAATTACTCGAAATCATGCTCGAAATAGTCGATGGCTCGTTTGCTTTTTGACTTCTCGGCAATTGCCGCGTCAAGCCGCTTTGCAAATTCACGCGGCGCGTCGTACCCGTAGTGCTTTAACAGGTAGTCGAGAGCTATCACTTCAACAATGACGGTAATGTTCTTTCCGGGGAAGATGGGGAGTTTCACGTGAGGGATCTCAACGCCGAGGATGGAAATGTTCTCGTGATCCAGACCCGTACGCGTGTACTCCACGTCACCTTTCCAATCCTGGAGCTCGACGACGATCTCCGCCCGTTTCTGGAACCGTATGGACCGGATCCCGAAAATCGACCGCACATCGATCAGTCCGAGTCCGCGGATCTCCATGAAATGCTTCACCACGTCCGTGCCGGCGCCGATGAGAATCCCCTCCCCCTTTCGCGTCATCATGATGACGTCATCCGCCACGAGACGGTGGCCGCGTTCGATGAGGTCGAGCGCCACTTCGCTCTTGCCGATTCCTGACCTCCCGACGAGCAACACGCCGATACCGTAGACATCGATGAACGATCCGTGGATGACGGTCTGCGGTGAAAACTGATCGTCAAGGAAATCGCTCACGAAATAGACAAGCTTCGTCGTTTCGAAGGGGGTCTTGAAAACTGAAACGCCGTGCCTGGTTGCAATCGCCACCAGTTCGTCGTCAAGCATGTTCTCGCCGGAGATAACGATGCAGGGAACGTCGAACTTGAAGAGCGTCTCGAGCGACTTGATACGTTCGGCCAGACTCAGGTGTTTCAGATACCGAAGCTCGGTGTTGCCGAAGACTTGCACGCGATCAAACGTAAAGAGCTCGACGTACCCGGCAAGGGCGAGTCCGGGACGGTGGATGCTCTTGTCCCGGATCACCTTCTCAAATCCCACGTCGCCATTTACCGCCAGCATTTTCAGGCGGTCTTTGTTTCGCTCGAAGAAGAACCCGACGGTGATGCTCTCCCGGCGGGTCTCTTTCAGATTGGTAAGTGACATGAACAACTCCTCCGTTCGCGCTATGCTTTCGACCGAACCTGCCGGACCTGTTTCCGATCCTTGGCATGCAGCTTGTCTTTGTACTTCTTGAGCCGCACCAGCACCTTGTCGATCGCGCCGTCAATCGATTTGTGGAACTCGTCGCTTTCGTGTATTGCGGCAATCTTGTTCTTGTAGACGCTCAGAATGATCTCGGCTGTTTTGACACTGTTCCTGGTTTTTTCGAAGCTCAGTTTCACTTCACATTTGATGATCCCATCGTAGTAACGGTCAAGCTTTTCAACGGCATCTTTCGCGTAGTCAACCAGCTCCTCGTGTGCTTTGAAATGCCTGGACGTCACAATCGTGTTCATAGAGAGCTCCTTTCGATCCGCATGGTTGTTCGCGCCCTTCCCCACATCCCTACGCTTTCGGGTGAGACTGACGATACACTTTCTTCAGCTGTTCCGTTGACACATGCGTGTAAACCTGAGTCGTGGAAAGACTCTCGTGACCCAACAGCTCTTTGACCGCCCGGAGGTCCGCCCCGCGATTCAGCAGATGCGTGGCAAAAGTGTGACGAATGACGTGCGGCGATTTCTTCTCAAGCTCTGAGACCTGACTGATCGCCTTCTTCACCATCCGGCTGACCGCTTCGGGATAGATGCGCACTCCCTTGGCCGTAATAAACAGAGCAGACTCGTCGGATGCAAGTCCCCTTTGCGTCAACAATCGCAAGCGATCACGAAGGTAGGATTCTATCGCATGGAGAGCCCGTCGTCCCACAGGGATGATCCGCTGCTTCGAACCTTTTCCCGTGACCTTGACAATCCCTTGGGCGAAATCGAGGTCGCTCACATCGAGGTGGACCAGTTCACCAAGCCGCATCCCGGTCGAATAGAAGAGTTCGAGGATCGCCGCCTGCTGGCGACCCGCCGGCGTGGCAGTGTCGAGTCCGTCAAACATCTTCGCCATGGATGATTCATCCAAAAACGACGGGAGACGTTTTCCGAGTTTCGGAGTAATGAGTGTCAGAGTGGGGTTCTTTTCGCAGAGTCCGTGACGCTTCGCAAAGCGGAAGTATGAACGCAGGCAGGCAATTTTCCGTGCAACTGTTTTGCGTGAAACTCCTCCATCAAGCAACCCGCTCAGAAACGAGCGGAGATGATTCTTCGTTACATCATCAAGGGAGGCAATGCGAAGTGTCGAGAGAAACGTCACAAACTGCTGGAGATCGACCTCGTACGAGCGAATAGTGTTCGGAGAATAGCGACGTTCCACTTCGAGATATTCCAGGAACTTACGAACGCTGGTGTGCATACTGACAAGGGCCTTCATCAATCATGACCAACAACAGCGGACTTAGGCACCAACAGCCATTTGTTCCCTCGCAAACTCCTCGCCGCACTCAGGACACTTGACGTATTCTCCTTTCGCCTGTGAGTATTTTTGGACCAGGTAGGTCGAGCCGCAATTTGAACAGGGCTGGTTGACAGGCTTGTCCCACGAAGCAAAGTCGCATTCAGGATACCGGTTGCAGCCGTAAAAGGTCCGTTTTCCCTTTTTGGTCTTCCGTTCTACAAGATCTCCCTGCTTGCACTTCGGGCATGGGATGCCCATGCTGATCGGCTTCGTGTTCTTGCACGTCGGGTAGTTGGCACAGCCAAGGAAGGTCCCGAACCGGCCCGACTTCACAACCATGTCACCGCCGCACAGGTCGCACTTCATGCCCGCGAGGTGTTGGTGCTTCTCCGCATCCTCTGCCAGCGGTTTGCTGTTCTTGCAGGCAGGATACCCGGCACAAGCCATGAACCTGCCGTTCCGCCCCCACTTGATGATCATCTTCCGGCCGCAGACATCGCACACTTCGCTGGTTTCTTCCTGGAGCGATTTCTTGATCTTCTGCGCGTTCTTGTCAACTTTCTCGAGCGCTCTGATGAAGGGGTCATAGAAATCCTTCATGACCTTCACGTAGAGCTGTTTGCCCGAAGCGATGGTATCAAGTTCCTCTTCCATCCGAGCCGTGAATCTGACATTGAAGATGTCCGGGAAGTACTGAACCAGGAGCTTGTTCACCTGCATGCCGAGCTGAGTGGCAAAGAGCTTGCGCTCATTCTGTTCGACATACTTTCGGTCGATCACGGTGCTCACAATCATTGCATACGTGCTCGGACGCCCAATACCAAGAGATTCCAGCTCTTTCACCAGGCTGCTTTCCGTATACCGGGCGGGAGGTTTGGTGAAATGCTGCCGGGGAATCAGATCCTTCAACGATGCCGGCTGACCTGTCGCGAGGTTTTCGGGAAGCTTGGAAACAGGATCGCCATCCTCCTTCTCCCCGCCGTTCTCATCCGCCACATCGTCATAGACCTGCAGGAATCCTCTGAAGAGAGGCCGTTGATCTGTCGCACGGAAGACGTATTCGCCTCCCACCACGTCGACAGACATCTGCTCAAATTCGGCAGGCGACATCTGGCAGGCAATGAACCGGTTCCAGATCAGTTCGTAGAGAAGAAACAGATCCTTGTCGAGATGCTTTTTCACCGCCTTGGGCGTCAGCTTGACAGAGGCCGGACGGATCGCTTCGTGTGCGTCCTGCGATGCCTTGCCCTTCTTGAACAGGCGCGGTTCTTTCGGTACGTATTCCTTGCCGTAGTTATCATAGATATACTCCCGTACCTGCGCCACGGCATCCCCACTGAGACGGGTTGAATCCGTTCGCATGTAGGTGATCAGACCTGTGGGACCTTCTTCGCCCACATCCACACCTTCATAGAGCTTCTGAGCCAGCATCATTGTCCGCTTTGCGGAAAATCGCAACCTGCGTGCAGCTTCCTGCTGCAGCGTGCTGGTAATGAACGGGGCGGGGGGATTTCTCTTGACCGGCTTCCGCTCAACTCCCCCGATCTCGAACTGTTGCTTGCGAATCTCCTCGAGATACCCCCGCATGGTTGTTTCATCGGGGATCTTCGGTTCACCTGCTGCAACCTTGAAGAGTTTGGCGAGGAACGGCTCGCTCTGGCTGGTCTGGAACTCACCCGTGATGGACCAGTATTCGTCCGGTACGAAGGCACCGATCGCCGCTTCACGTTCGCAAATCAACCGCAACGCCACCGATTGCACTCTTCCGGCAGACAAGCCGTAATACACAGTCTTCCAGACGAACGGGGTAACCTTGTATCCAACGATGCGGTCCATCGCACGACGCGCCTGTTGCGACAGGACCATGTGCGAATCGACTTTCTTCGGATGCCGCATTCCGTCCTTCACACCTTCAGCCGTAATCTCGTGGAAGAGGACGCGTTTGATGTTCTTGTTGACGCCTTTGATCTCGTCGGCGAGATGGGCGGCGATGGCCTCTCCCTCACGGTCGGGGTCCGTCGCCAGGAAGATCGCCTTGGCTTTGCCTGCGCGGTCGCGAAGTCGCTCGATGACCTCGTCCTTCCCGGCGATGTTTTCATACACCACCGCGAACTCGTTTTCGACATCGACGCCAAGTTTGCTTTTGGGTAGGTTCTTGATGTGCCCGACCGAGGCCTCGACAATGTACTCCTTGCCGAGGTATTTGTTGATGGTCTTTGCCTTGGAGGGTGACTCTACAATAATGAGTGATTTTTCCATTCAGCCCTAATGAATCGTATCGTCGCTGTTCAACGAGATGCGGCCGTTCATTCCCGTGTGATTATCTGTGTCAAGGAGCATGCCGGCCACAAAACTCTTCATCTCCGGCACACCGGCGCTGGAGAAGCCGGCAGCCATGATTCGCTCAATGATCGTTTCTATGTCTGCATTTGAAAGAAGACCGAGTTGCCGGCACTGCAACAGGTAGCCGAATCCCTCAGTGGTAATGACCAATTTCTCCGCTTCGTGAAGCACACGATGTGAACGCCCGGAGTCCTGTTCCTTTGCCAGCAACTCCTGGCCAAACGACATCCGCTCGAACAGCCACGAAAACGCCGTCGAGATCTCAGTCTGTGTATAGCCGTTCTCCGTCAACAGCGTCACATCCACGTCGTTGAGCTGTTTGTTCGACTTCAGCTCGCTGACAAGAAACAGGATTATTTCGACAATCCGTTCCTGCATTCCAATCTACCCTTTTCTAGTTGACAACCGGGCGAGGATTTCATCCTCGCGCCGAGACATCTTCGCCCTCGTTCGCGGTCTCGTGTCGTCGTAACCGAGCAGGTGCAGGGTCCCGTGGATCAGGAGACGCCGGATTTCTTCAGCCCTTGTGACCCCGTATGCTCTGGCCTGGCTCTTTGCCCGGTCGAGGTTAATATAGAGCTCGCCCTCCAGCGGGGAGCCGTTTCCTTCCCCGAGTGGAAACGCAATGACATCTGTTGTGTAGTCGTGGTCGAGAAATTTCTTGTTGACGCGCCGGATGAACCGGCTTCCCACAAAGACCACCGAGAGCTCAATGTCCCTTACAGCTTCCAGCTTCAGAACGCATTCTAGCGTACGGATAGTTTCCCGTTTGGGAAACCTGAGAGACGGGTGACTGTTTGTGACGAAAATCATCCAGCCTAGTTCTTTAGTCTCCGTGGTGTTTTCACCTGTTTCGGGCGCCCGGCCTTTGGAGCCGGTCCCGGTGACTGTGCCTGCGGGAGGATGTTTTCGGTCAGTGACAAGGCAATCCCGGAGAGCATGACTTCCGGTCCAAGTGTCGTGAAATCGCCGGAGAGAATGCTGCGGTCCACATTCGCATACAACGAACATCCGCCTTCCCGTTCGACTGTGAGACCCGACAGCTTCCCATCCGACTCCGCGACAAACGTAATCTCACCCAGAAGCTTGCTGACGACATATCCAGTGCAGAAATGGAGCTGGAGATGTGCCGTCGGCGTGTAGACAGAAATGAGATTGCCCTTGCGCTGGCCGATGTGGATGGAGGGATAGATTTCGAGGGAGAGCTTCCGGTTCAGGCTCTTGTTCTCCAGTTCAAACCGGTAGTTGCTTCCTCTGTGCTTGACCGCGACACCAAGCGTCTGTCCGATCTTCTTGATGTCCGAATCTTTGAACTCAAATTCCGTCAATGATCGTCCTGGCATTTGAACCTACGAAATAAAAGCCCCGGAGGGTCTCTGCTCTGCAACCGCCAGCCATGGAGACACGGGGCTTTGACATGTCGAGATAACCGATTGTGTTCAACTCAAACATCGATCTCCGCCCGGCACACTGCGCTGGGGCGATGTAATTTTCGTGCGAGGTGGCGTACTCTCCTCAACCCGACCTGAATATAACCAAGCCCTGAGTGATTGTCAAGCTAGACGGTCAGGACCATCCCCTCAGCCGCCGCTTCGCAATCAAACTTGTATCCTCGCGTCCTGATTTCCTTCCTACACTTCTTCAGAATGTCATCCACCTTGTCGTCATCATGAGCCGGGTCGTGATGGAAGAGGATCAGCTTCTTCACTTCCGCTTCCGCCGCAATGCGCAGCGTGAAAAGATAGTGCGAGTGTCCCCACCCAACGCGGTCGATGTACTCCTCAGGAGTATACGTCGCATCATGCACAAGGACATCGGCTCCTCGGCAGAATTCGAAGATCCGGCGGTTCGGATCACCCGTCGTGGAATCGAATTTCTGTTTCACCGCCGGTTCGAAGTTGGAGAGATACGCTCCTGCCTGGCGATCGTAAGGCTCGTTGTCACTGATGTAGACAAATGACTTTCCCTTGTATTCCAATCGGTAGCCGAGCGTAAATCCGGGATGATTGACGTAGATCGTCTTCACGACACACCCGGGCAATTGAATCACGCCTTCGTCTTTCAGGGGCCTGAAGTGGATTCTCGCCTTCAGCTCATGAAGTTGCACGGGGAAATAAATCCGATTCATCTGCTCCGAAATCACTTCACTCAGAGATTTCTCGGGCCGCTCTGTGGCAAAGATCGTCAGCTCATTCCCTGAGATGAACGCCGGCTTGAAGAAGGGGAATCCCTGAATGTGGTCCCAGTGCGGATGCGTGATGAGCAAATGCGCATTCAGCGACGCACCGTTGTTGATGAGATCATCGCCGAAATTGCGTATGCCCGAGCCCGCATCGAGGATGATCAGCTCATCGTCATCCAGACGGATCTCGAGACAAGGCGTGTTGCCTCCATACCGCACTGTCTGCTTCCCTGGCGTTGGTATCGAACCCCGGACACCCCAGAACTTAACTTTCATAACGATTCTCCCTCGGAATCATTATTCGCGGTACGATGCTACGTACTTGACGTAGTTTTCTGCCGATTTCACAATCTGCTGACGCTCCTCGCCCGTCAGGTGTCTTTTTATCTTTGCCGGAATCCCGGCGACAAGCACACCTTCGGGTACATCAAAGCCTTCCATCACAAGTGCCCCTGCCGCTACCAGGGAATACGGTCCGACCGTCGCATTGTCCAGGACCTTCGCCCCCATGCCGATCAGGCAGTAGTCCTTTATAGTGGCAGCGTGAAGGATCGCCCCATGTCCTACGGTCACTCCGGAACCGATGACCAGGGGGTAGGTCTCGTGGGTCACATGCAAAACACAATTATCCTGAATGTTGCTCCTCTCCCCGATCCTGATATAATGCACGTCTCCGCGAATAACCGTGTTGAACCACACGCTGCTTCCCGCTCCGATTTCCACGTCGCCGATGATGTGCGCACCCTCTGCAACAAAAACAGAGGGATGAATCTTGGGCCTGATTCCCCTGTATACGTGGATCATCTTGCAGGCGACTCCACGAATTTCGGGGGTTGCCAGCCGGGACGGTTCCACTTGGCCAGCTGTATTTTGATGCTCCCAAGAATCACATTCATTCGGGCCAGAATAGGGATTTGCTGCTCGTCATTGCTGAACCATCCTCTAAACCCGCCGGTGAGCCCAAAAATTCCCACATAGTCAGCTTTGCCATCGAACTCTACCACATCGACCGGATAGTCGACGGCATCGATTTCAGTTTCGGTGCGGTTATTGGTGAAATTGATATAGGTTGAGGCCGGCTTGTCCTCGATGAGCGTCGGGATACGGTCCTGCTTCACGCTGTGTACGTTCTCGCGGGCATAAAAAAAGAGTGAAAGTCCATCCTGGCAATGTCCGTCAATTTTCACGGTATCTGTTGATTCGACTTTCCTCACACCGCTGCTCAGCCGTTTTCCGCGTTCCAGGTAGGCCCTGGAGTTCTCATAGTCGAATCGAAATCGTCTGAAGTTGATTTCCTTTGATGAGCTGTCGTCCGCCACCCAGTTGTAGGAGAATCCGTCGCCATCCATTTCACTGTTGAATTGGATATGCAGGTCGACGAGCCACTTCAGACCGGGATTGGAATCGATGAGCGCGCGCGTCCTGAACACGGTCCGCCCGTTGCGTGTCTCCTTCGAAAGCACCTGAGTACGGATGGTACCAATGTTGAAGAACGAATAGCTCACCTTGTACTCAAGCTCTTCTCCCACTTCGAGCATCCGGCTCTGCTGAACGGGACGAGGGAGTACCGACGATGGTGCAGGGTTCGAATCGCGCAAACCCAGCAGCACGATGCCCACGCCGGAAATCAGCAGGTGAAACCAACGCCTCCCCTTCAATCTGTTCTCGCTTGTCGTTGTCATTTGGGGTTAGTGCAGCTCCGCAATCTTCTCCGCCTCCGGGAAGAGGCCCAATGCCTTCTGGTATTGTGCATCCACCTGAAGCATCGTCGGGTACCACCCGTCATTACCCCAAAAGCTCCTTGCGAATGTCGCTTTCAGTCTCGTCTTGATGAACGACAGATCTTTCTCGAACTCGTTCTGTTCAACTTTCACACCGCTCTTCTGCAGGAGTGCGTGAAAGTCCGCCAGCATTGCCTCCGAGATGGTAAATGATGAACGGAAGAGCTTCCAGTCTTTGGCGTATTCGGTACGAATAGGAAGTCCTTTTCCGTCAAGATAACCACTCACGAAGAGGTCGAAGAGGCCGCGCCGCAAGATCGTTTGCGTTTGTGCTGCAAGCGTGGCGTTCTTGACAACGTAGTCGGGAGTGATTCCTCCTCCGCCATAGACAACGCGTCCTGCGTGTGTACGAAATACCGGCCGGCTCGTATCGCCTTCGGCTTTATGCTCGAGGTTGTCGCCTTCTTTCTCCTGCCGTTCGAATGCCTCGCGCTGGTAGGCGTCCTTCTCCTTCCCCTCGTAGTCGCGCTGGATGAGCCTGCCGGTCGGCGTGTAGTACCGGGCAATTGTCAATCGGAGCGCAGATCCGTCACCCAGCCGCCATTGCCGCTGCACAAGTCCTTTGCCAAATGTCGTCTCACCCACGATAAGGCCGCGATCCCAGTCCTGAATGGCACCCGCTACAATCTCACTCGCACTCGCCGAGTAGTTCCCGACGAGAATGATGAGAGGAAGGTTCTCGTAGGCCTGCCCTGATTTCGCGAAGTACGCTTCGTCAAATTCCGACTTGCGAGCCTTTGTGTAGACTATCTTGTGGGGATGATCTTTCGGTCCGGCATCGAGGAAGAGATCGGCCATCTCGAACGCCTGCTCCAGCAGACCACCTGGGTTCCCGCGCAGGTCAAGAATCAACCGTTTCATCCCCTGCTCCTTCAGCATCTTCAGGGCACGCTCCATCTCATCGTTCGTGGTCTCGCTGAACTTGCTCACGTTGATGTAACCGATATTGTCGGATACCATCGTCGCGATTTCGATGCTGTTCAGGGCTATCTCATCACGCGTAATCTCATAATCGAGAAGGTCTTTGAATCCTGGACGGAAGATGCCAACCTTCACCCTGGTGCCCTTCGGCCCTCTGAGGCGCTGGCGCACCTGATCGTCATTGTACCCTACTGACGAGGAGTCATTGATGCGGACAATCCGGTCGTTGGACTGGAGTCCGACTCTGGCTGACGGGCCACCGCCGATAATTTCGACAACAAAGATCGAGTCGTTTCGGATTGTGAATCGGATCCCAATGCCTTCGAATTTCCCGCGGAACTCCTCTGCGACCTGCTCAAACGCTCTCGGCGCGATGTAGACAGAATGAGGATCGAGCTGATTCAGGAGTCCCTCCACGGCCGCTTCCGTGAGCTTCTTGGCGTCGACCTCCTTGACGTAGTACTTCTCGGTCAGGCTGAGGACTTCTCGGAACTTATTGCTCTGATCAAAAACGGCGTCGCCGGACACCAAGTGCTTTATTTCCATCCCGGCGAAAACGCTGACAGCCATCAAAGCAACGACCGTCCAAAGTGAAATCCGTCCTCTCATGCAATATGCCCTCTCAAATACCCTTCAATAGATTACAGCAAAATCGATCTTATACAAAAATGCTCGAAAATCGGCTCAAAAGCAACCGACCCGATTTCGACCTGTGACAAGCTTCACAAGTCTCGTCGGGACGTGTACGATCCGTTGGGGGCGACGTTCTTGTCACCCGTTGGCGGAAGCTCCAACAGAGTCGTGCCTGAAACGTCCCTGGGATGACTTCCGCGTCCCCTCGGCTCTACTTCTCGGGCTTCATCTGTGGAAAGAAAATCACATCTCTGATCGAGTCTTTGTTCGTCAGCAGCATCGTCAATCTGTCGATTCCGATGCCGAGGCCTGCGGTGGGCGGCATGCCGTATTCGAGCGCCCGAAGATAGTCTTCATCGAGCACCTGCGCCTCCTCATCCCCTCTCGCGCGCAGACGCATCTGTTCTTCGAAGCGGGCCCGCTGATCGAGAGGATCGTTCAATTCGGAAAACGCATTGCAAATCTCATGACCGTTCACAATTCCTTCGAACCGTTCCACCAATCCCGCCTCGGTCCGGTGTTTCTTTGCAAGCGGTGACATCTCGACAGGATAGTCGGTGATGAACGTCGGTTGAATCAGGTGCGGCTCCGCTTTCTCGCTGAAGATCTCATCGATGATTGCACCAAGACCGAGCGAAGGATCGATCTCCACGTGAAGCTCTTTTGCG
>Ga0233425_10010456_pt1 | contig 11286 bp, 13 predicted proteins | sample Watercolumn_Towu_2_FD_181712 | JGI IMG/M metagenome (GOLD analysis project Ga0233425, IMG submission 181712) | Freshwater microbial communities from Lake Towuti, South Sulawesi, Indonesia - Watercolumn_Towuti2014_140_MG | ecosystem: Environmental > Aquatic > Freshwater > Lake | place...
GTCGGCGCACAGCCCGAGACGAGGCAGGCGAGGTACAGCGACGAGACGGGCGTGGACAAACGCGCGCGCATTGGGCATGGTAACCCTTCCCCCCGCCACGGAGCCCCCATGCGCCCGCTGCCCCTCGCCCTGCTCCTCGCCGCTGCCCTGGCCCTCTCCGCCTGCCCCGCGAAGCCCGACGACACCGCCCCGGAGGGTGATACCGACGCCGACACGGACTCGGATACCGACACCGACGCGGACTCGGATGCCGACACGGATGCCGACACGGATGCCGACACCGACGCGGACTCGGATGCCGACACCGACGCCGACGCCGACACCGACGCCGACACCGACACCGACGTCGAGATCTGCGACGACGGCCTGGACAACGACGGCGACCGCCTGGTGGACTGCGAAGACGACGACTGCCTCGAGGTCTGCCTCGAGGTCTGCGATGACGACATCGACAACGACGGCGACGGTCTCACCGACTGCGAGGACGACGAGTGTGCCGGGGATCCGGCCTGCGGCGACCTGTACACCCTCACCCTGACGCTGGCGCCCGAGCAGATGGGCCTGGCGACGGGCTCCTTCGTGACCTCCTACTGGGGCTACGGCGCCGTCGCGATGATCGCGGGCGACGCGTACCTCTACGGCGTCAGCGCCGACGGCAGCGACTCCTTCACCTGCCAGGGCACCATCGAGGCCTCCTTCGCCACGGGCCCCCACGGCTCCGGCGGCTACGGCGGCCTCACGTACGTCTCCGGCGCCGTCCCCTACGCGGGCGACTACGTCTTCGCCTTCGCGCCCGACTCCACCGCTGGCAGCCTCTCCTGGCGCCGCACCTGCCCCGTGACCACCCTCCCCACCGCCTACCTGGGCTTTGCCCACAGCCAGACCTACGTCACGCGCCAGGATGCGCTGGGCGCCTGGGCCTCGCAGTACGCCATCTCGAATCCCCGCTACATGTACTACCGCTACGACCCGCGCAAGGGCGTCGGCGTGACCATGTGGTACTACGCCGCGCAGGCCGCGCCCGTGACCTGGACGGGCAGCTACACGCCCTAGCGCTTCAGCCGCTCCATCGCGGCCTTCACCAGCGCGGTCACCGCATCGGCGCGGGCCTGTTCCTCGAGGCTCAGGGCCTTGCCCTTGCCGCTGGCCAGCATCGCCAGATCCGCCTCGATCTGGGTCAGGACCTGCCGCACCACCTCGGGCCTGAGCACCTCCTGGGCGGCCAGCGCCTCCAGGGACAGGGCGCGCCGCTCCAGGCTGGCGAGGCTCTCCTGGCGGGGCTGGTACACGCGCGGCTGGTAGCAGGTCGCGTTCATCAACTCCGTCGGACGCTTGCTCTGGACCCCGGAGAGCAAGGTGTCCACGTCGAGCGAGAGCAGATCGGCCTCGGCCAGGGTGAGCAACCCCTCCCCCTGCAAGGCGCGCACCGCCGCGCGGCTCTGCTCCAACCGCGCCACCAGCGCCTTCTGCCCCTCGGCGTCGAAGGGGTAGTCCCCGCGGGCTCCACTCTGGACTTCGGCCGCCTCGCGCCAGGTGGCCAGGCAGTCCTTCCAGGCGCTGCTCTCCTCCAGCCTGGCGGCCTCGGCCAGGGGCGGCGGGCCGGCGGCCTCGTCTCCGGCCTGCGACGCGAAGCAACCGCCGAGCAGGGCCAACAGCACCCAGGACAAGGGGCGGGAGGGCTTGGGCATGGGATCACTCCGGAGCGGGGCTGGGCCCATCGTACCTCCGGATGGCGGGGGCGCCCATGACCCCGGTCTCCCACCCACCCCCCACCCGCAACCACCCACCCCCTCCTCGCGACCGCTCGCGCCATCTCCCCCGGCAGCCGCGCCCGCGCGATGCCACGCTCCCCCCATGCGCCGCTTCCTCCGCCTCCTCCTCCCCGGCCTCGTGCTGCTCGCCCTCCACCAGGCCGCCGGTGGCTGGGCCCATCGGCTCTACGAGGGCACCGCCAGCCCCCCCCTCGCCGACGCCGTGGCCGACTGGGCGCTCACCGACGGCCCCGGCTCGGTCGGCTCCCCGGGCGGGGCGCTCTTCGACGGGGAGTGGGCGTTCGGCGCCTGCGTCATGGCCGTGGCCGGGCTCGGGCAGGTCGCGCTGGAGCACCCCGAGCTGCGCGAGCGCTACCTCCCGGCGATGGATCGCTGCGTGGCCTGGCTCACGACCCCGGAGGCGCGCGCCTTCGGCACCCGGTCCTGGGGCTACGATGGCCTCGAAGAGGGTGGCCTGGCGCGGGGCGAGCACGCCTATCTCGGCTACCTCGGGGCGGCGCTCGGGGTGCACCGCCTCGTCCAGCCCGATTCGCCCTGGGCCGCACTCCACGATCGGCTCGCCGCCGACGCCCGCGCCGGCCTGGCCCACGGGGTGGCGGCCTTCCAGACCTACCCGGGTGAGACCTACCCGCCCGATCTCGCCACCCTGGCGGCCACCGTCGCCCTGCACGACCGCGCCACCGGCCAGAGGGTGGACGCCGACCTCGCACGCTGGCTCGCCACCTACCGGCTCGAGGCGGTCGATCCGGCCACGCGCATGCTGATCCAGCGCCTCTCGCCGGAGAGTGGCCGCCCCGCCGACCGGCCGCGCGGCTCGGGCACGGCCTTCGCCGCCTACTTTCTGGTCTACGCAGACCCCGGGCTCTCCGCCGCGCTCTACGCGAGCCTGCCCGTGCGGCATGCGCTGGGTTTCGGCGCCGTGCGCGAGTACCCCGGCGGCGAAGCGGGCCTCGGGGACATCGACTCCGGCCCCGTCCTGGCGGGTCTTGGCGTCTCGGCCACGGGCTTCGCGCTGGCGGGGGCCCGCGCCCACGGCGACGAGGCCACCTTCCGCCGCATCCTGCGCACGGCATGCCTGTTTGGTGTGCCGGTTCCCCACCGCGACGGCCGCTGGTTCCTCACCGGGGGAGGTCTCGGCAACGCCATCCTGCTGGCGATGCTCACCGCGCCGCGGCGCTGATCACCCGCCGACCCGGCCCAGGTTCGCCGTGAGCCCCACGGTCACGAACGGGCTGTCGGCCGCGAGATCCCACCCCACGCCCGCATCACCCACCAGGATGTCGGTCACGCGCCAGGTCAAACCGCCGTCGAAGATGGCGTGCTGCCAGGCCGCCTCCACCACGGTGCCCGCCTCCAGCCAGGAGCCGATGGTCCGGCCGAAGGGGACCTCCATGGCGACCAGCACAGGCACCCCGCCGAACGCGATCCCCCCACCCTCCTTCGCGCCGAGGTCCACGCCAGCGTTGGCCCGCAGGGTGGCGCTCTTGATGGGCAGGCTCATCAGCGCCCGCACGGTACCATACCAGCGCTCGTCGTCGGCCACCGGGAAGGCCGAGGCCACGAAGGCGGAGAGTCCGATGCCCTCCTGCTGGGCGATGCCGATCTTGCCTTCCAACGCGAGCCCCGGGCGCCGCTGGTCGATCCCCGAGAGGTCCACCGCGACCCGCGGCTCGAAGTACTTCCCAGCACCGAACTTCACCCGGGCAGGCACAGTGAAACCCTGCTTCCACAGACCGCCGACCTCCAGCTCGAGGGTCCGGGAAGCCACCAGGTAGCCGCCGGCGGTGGCCAGGGGCCGGTCCGGGGCTGGTTCCGCCGCCTGGACGACGCCCGCGGCGAGCAGACAGGTGAGGGTGCCGAGGATCATGGAGGCCTCCCGAGCCACGGGGCGGATGGAGTCCATGCTACCACTTTCCTAGATGTGCCGCCATGGAATGATCTTGACAAGTCAAGTTTATGTTGGACTTGCCCCTCCGGCACGCGGAGGGTGGGTTATCATCGAGGGCTGAGCCCCCGGAGTCCCGATGATCCCGTCCCTCCCGCAACGCTTGGCCCTCGCCGGTCACTGCTTCCGGGTCGCGCTCCTCGCGCTGGCGGCCTGGCTGGCGCTGCCGCATGCCGCGCTGGCCATCGAGACCGTCGCCGTGCTCGATCTCGACGGCTACGGCGTGCCCTGGGAGGCCACCCAGGTGATGACCCAGGGCCTGCGCGATGGCTTCCTGGAGGAGTCCTCCTTCGATCCCCTCTCCGGCTACGACATCGCCGAAGGGCTGTCCATCGGTCAGAGCGACGCCCTGCACCGCGGTCGCGAGCTGCTGGCCAACGCCAGGCAGAAGATGGACTCCGGGGACTCCGCCGGAGCCCTGCGCGATCTGGCCGAGGTACTGAGCCTGCACGAGAGCGCGTGGTCCTGGGTGGCCCGCCGCCCGGAGTTGGCCGACGCCCACTACTTCACCGCCGTGGCCCTGGCCCAGCTCGGGCGCAACACGGAAGCGGTGGATCACCTGGTCGAGTGCCTCCACCTCTACCCGGGCTACTCCACCGATCGCGCCACGGACATGCCCAACAACGTGCGCACCATGTTCGGGGGTGCGCTGCGCCAGCTCGAGGAAGCCGAGCGCCGCGCCGTGCCGGGCTCACGCATCGCCACCATCGGCGAGCGCCTGTCCGCCCGCTACGTGGTCACCGGCTACATCGTCGCCGATGGCACGGTCCACGTGGGCCTGTACCAGGACGGCCGTCTGGTCACCGAAGTGACGGATTCCGCCTCGGAGATCCCGCTGTACCCCGGCGATCCGTTCTTCTTCGACCTCGCCATGCGCCTGGTGGGCGGCCAGTCGACCCCGGCACCCGCGCCCACCCTCGACCCCACCCACGTCACGTCTGACGGCGAAGATCTCGGCGAGTTCCACGACATCCCCACCGTGGATCCCCCCCCTTCGGAGCCCACGGGTCCCAGCACCTCCATCGGCACCTCCGACGGCGGCCACTTGACCGACCAGGGCTCCTCCTACAGGCGCAACGACCGCCGCCGTCCGCGCACCGGCCGCGACGGGCACAAGGTCTCGGGCCTCCGCTATGAACGCAAACCCGTCACCGAGACCTGGTGGTTCTGGACCGGCATGACGGTAGTGGTCGCGGGCGGTGGGGTAGGGCTGTACTTCCTGCTGCAGGATGACGGCACAGAGCCCCCGCAGACCCAGGAACAGGATTCCTACACCCTCACGGTGGACCCCTCGGGGATCTCGGCTCCATGACGCGCGCGACGACCGGGTTACACCGCTGACAGGCCCAGCAAGGAGCGAAAGATGCGCCCCTCGTTCGTCATCCCACTGCTCGCCCTCGCCGGCTGCGCCGCAGGCAAGAGCGCCTACTACCTCTGGTCCGCCGAGCAGGAGTTCCGCGACGCGGCGGCCATCGAGGCCGAGACCAAGGCGGTCTACGAGTACACGCTGGCCCACGAGTACCTGCTCAAGGCGCGCGAGGAGCAGGGCTACTCCGACTACAAGGAGGCCGAGCAATTGGCCCGCTCCTCGCTGGAGTGGTCGTCCAAGGCTGCGGCGGTGGCCGAGTACGGCACCACCGAGCGCGATCTCATGCTCCGCGAAGCGGGCCAGGAGGTCCCCGACGAAGCCGGCACCATCGAAGAGGAGTATGAGACCCCCCTGCACGACGACGTGGACGGGGAGTGACCATGCGGTCGGCCCTCCTGCTGCTCCTGCCCTGCGCCCTCGGCTGCGCCGATCTCACCCCGCTGCAGCGCGATCATCAAGCCCTGGTGGGTGTGATGACCGAGCTCGAAGCCACCAGGTACGCCCTCGAGTGCGCGCCGAAGGCCTTCGCCATGGCCCAGGCCCACCGCCACTTCGCCGAGGTCGAGTTCGAGGAGGGCGACATCACCCGCGCGGCGGAACACCTCGAGATCGCCCGCCGCTATGCGGAAGAGGCCCGCAAAGCCGCCCAGGCCTGCATCCCGAAGGACGTGGACGGCGATGGCATCCCGGACTCCGACGACGCCTGCCCCACCGAGCCCGAGGACATGGACGGCGATCGCGACGACGACGGCTGCCCCGAGGAGCCTGAGGTCGCGGCGCCCCCGCCCCTGCCGCTGCCGCCCCCGCCGGCCCCCGGTGACATGGACGGCGACGGCATCGTCGATTCGGTCGACGAATGTCCCGACGTCCCCGAGGACCTCGACAGCTTCAAGGACGCCGACGGTTGCCCCGAGCTGGACAACGACGCCGACGGCATCGTGGACGGCATGGACGCCTGCCCCATGGCCGCCGAGGACTTCGACGGCTTCATGGACGCCGACGGCTGTCCCGATCTCGACAACGACAACGACGGCCTGCTGGACACGGCGGACCGCTGCCCCACCGAGCCAGAGGATCTGGACGGCGACCGCGACTCGGATGGGTGCCCCGACGTGGACGCGGACGGCGACGGCATCCCCGACGATTCCGACGCCTGCCCCAACGCCCCCGAGACCATCAACCAGTACATGGACGAGGACGGCTGCCCCGACCAGAAGCCCTCCCGCATCGAGGTCACCAAGCAACAGATCGTCATCAAGGAGCAGATCCAGTTCGAGACCGGCAAGGCCACGATCCGGCCGGTCTCCTACCCCGTGCTGGATGACGTGGTGCAGGTCCTCAAGGACTACCCGGAGATCAAGGTCCGCATCGAGGGTCACACCGACAGCGACGGCCCCGACGCCGCCAACCTGGAGCTCTCCAAGCGCCGTGCGGACGCCGTCTTCGAGTACGTCATCGCCAAGGGTATAGACGCCCGCCGCCTCATCACCCAGGGCTTCGGCGAGACCCGGCCCATCGACACCAACACCACCGCCGCGGGCAAGCAGCGCAACCGCCGCGTCGAGTTCCACATCCTCGACAAGGACGGCAAGGACGTCCAGCCGTAGCGCTCCCGCGCGGTCGCGCCGGGTCGGCTACTGCACACCGTCCGTGGTGAGGCTGGTGCCGAGGCTCCGCCCCAGGGTGTGGGACTCGGTGTAGACCACGCCGGTCAGCGTGTAGATGACCGCCATGATGGCGATGACCACGACCGAGACGGTCAGCATGTACTCGACGGTGGTCTGACCTGGACGTCTGGTTCGCATGGGGCACCTGCCTCTGCCGACCATGATAGCCACATCGACGCACGGATGGGAAGCCCGGGGCGTAGACTCCCCAGCCGTTGGCCCATGAAGGTCCCGCCGACGCGGTTCTGGAGGCTCCGAGTGAGGGAGGAAGCTGCGGATCCGCGGGAGCACCCCACGGCCGTCCGGAAAACTTCGCAAGAACCGCGCCACGCGCCGGTGTGAGCGAGAGTGGGTGTCAGGCACCAAGAGATAATATTTTCAAGAAAATATTATCTCTTGGTGCCTGACACCGCTCAGCGCACCGCTCAGCGTAGCCCGTAGCCCGCCGTTTCGGATTAGAACCCCCAGTCCCTTCCCCCGGAGCCCCCGATGCCCACCCTGACCACCATCTCGGACATCCACGCCTGGGTCGGCCAGGAGGTCGAGCTGCGCGGCTGGCTCTACAATCGGCGGGGAAGCGGCAAGATCGCCTTCCTCATGCTGCGCGACGGCACCGGCATCATCCAGTGCATCGCCTCGCGGGAGGAGCTCGAGGTCGTCGAGGCCGACCTGTTCGACCGCCTGCGCAGGCTCGGCCAGGAGTCGAGCCTGATCGTGCGCGGCGTGGTGCGCGCCGACGAGCGCGCGCCCTACTGCGGGCATGAACTGCACGTGACTGGCGCCGCCATCGTGGCCGAGGCCATCGACTTCCCCATCACCAAGAAAGAACATGGCCCGGCGTTTCTGCACGACAACCGCCACCTGTGGTTCCGCTCCCGCCGGCAGCAGGCCATCCTCCGCGTGCGCCACGCGGCCGTCCGCGCCATCCGCGAGTACTTCGACGAGCGCGAGTATGTGCTGCTGGACAGCCCCATCCTCACGGCAAACGCCTGCGAGGGCACCAGCACCCTGTTCGCCACCGACTACTACGGCCGCCCGGCCTTCCTCTCGCAGTCCGGGCAGCTCTACCAGGAGGCGGGGGCCACGGCCTTCCGCAAGACCTACTGCTTCGGGCCCACCTGCCGCGCCGAGAAGAGCGACACGCGCCGGCACCTGACCGAGTTCTGGATGGTCGAGCCCGAGGTGGCCTGGATCGACTTCGACGGGGTGATGGATCTCTGCGAGGACTTCCTGGTGAACGTGACGGCGCGGGTGCTCGCGCTGGCTCGGCCCCACCTGATCGAGCTGGAGCGGGACATCTCGGCCCTGGAGCGGGTCCAGAAGCCCTTCCCGCGCATGAGCTACGACGAGGCCTGCCTGCGCCTGGCCGCGCTCGGCCTGCCGGTCGAGCCGGAGGACGACTTCGGCGCCCCCCACGAGACGGCCCTCGCCAACACCTTCGACCGGCCCATCCTGGTCCACCGCTACCCCACCGCGGTGAAGGCCTTCTACATGAAGGAGGATCCGCAGAACCCGGCCCGCGCGCTCGGCGTGGACGTGCTGGCGCCCGAGGGCTACGGCGAGATCATCGGCGGCGGGCAGCGCGAAGACGACCTCGATGTCCTGGTGCGCAAGATCGAGGCCCACAAGCTGCCCATGAGCGCCTTCTCCTGGTACCTGGACCTGCGCCGCTACGGCACCTGCCCCCACGGCGGCTTCGGGCTGGGCGTGGAACGCTTCGTCACCTGGCTCTGCGGCATCCACCACATCCGCGAGTGCAGCCCCTTCCCGCGCACCCTCGACCGGCTGGAGCCGTGAACGCCTCCGAGCTCGCCGCGCTGGTCGGGGGCCGCCTGGTGGGGCCCGACCGGGGCTTCTCCGGCGTGGCCTCGCTCGAGCGCGCCGGACCCGAGGACTGCGCCTTCGCCCTGAAGGCGCCCTCCGCCACGGCGGCTGGAGTGCTGCTGGCGCCCGCGCCGGTGGAGGGCACCTGCACCGTGGTCGTGCCGGATCCGCGCGCGGCCTTCGGGTGCCTGCTGCGGGCGCTCTTCCCCGAGCGGCATCCCGCGGGGGTGCAGCCCGGCGCCCACGTCGACCCCTCCGCCCGCCTCGGCCCGGGTGTCTGCGTCTACCCCGGCGCCTACGTCGGTCCGGACGCCGAGATCGGAGCCGGCACGGTGGTCCTGCCCAACGCCGTGATCCTGGCGGGCACGGTGGTGGGCGCGGGCTGCGTGATCGGCCCGGGCGCGGTGCTCGGGCACGCCGGCTTCGGGCTGGAGGCCACGCCCGCGGGCCCCCGCCCCCTGCCCCAGGTGGGCCGGGTGGTGCTGGGCGAGGGCGTGGGGGTCGGCGCCAACACCTGTGTCGACCGCGCCTTCGTCGAGGAGACGGTCGTGGGCGACCGCACCCAGATCGACAACCTCGTGCAGGTCGGCCACAACTGCCAGATCGGGCGCGGGGCGGTGCTGGTGGCCCAGGTCGGGCTGTCGGGCTCGGTCGGCGTGGGCGACGGCGCGGTGCTGGCGGGCCAGGTCGGCGTCGCGGATCACGTCGCCATCGGTGCCGGAGCGCAGCTCGGCGGCCAGGCGGGCGCGCATCGCGATGTGCCCGCCGGCGAGCGCTGGATGGGCACCCCGGCCCTGCCGCTGGCCGAGGCCGCCAAGGTCTTCGCGGCGGCGCGCCAGGTGCCGGAGCTGATCCGGCGGGTGCGGGCGCTGGAGCGGGAGCTGGCGAAGCTCAAGGGGGGGTGAGCCGACCGCGGGTCTCGCGGCCGGTGACCGGCACACGGGTGACAGGCTGGTTGGGGTCGTCGGAGTCGATGACCAGCTCGTCCTCGATGACGTCGCCCTGCTCCGGAGAGAAGATCACCTCGAAGGTGGTGTACCCGCCGGGCTGGACCAGCACCGACTGGACGCCGGTGATGGCGAGGTCCTCGCCGTCCTCCAGCTCCATGTTCTGGATGTGCAGGTCACCTTCGCCGTCGTTGGCGATGGTGACCACCTCGGCCGCTTCGGTGCCCGCCGGGACCGCGCCGAAGTCGATCAGCTCGGGGTAGATCACGATGTTCGGCTCGCCGTCATCGAGGAGCCCATCGATGTCGTACTCGTCGGCCGGCGGCCCGCCCTCGGCGCAGGAGGCGACGAGCAGCAGGGGCGGGACGTAGCGGGCGAGCGGGCGGCGCTGCATGGCGGCCTCCAGGAGGGCTTCACCCAGGCAGTGCCGTGAGGTGCTCGGGGCGATCAACCGCGGGCCGGATCAGTCCCCTCCGACCCCCTCGCCCGACAGCGCCACGCCGGAGAAGGCGTTCACCGGGTCGTTGGACTCGACCCAGAGGGTGTCCTCCGCCACACCCACGCCCACGGGAGCGAAGACCGCCTCGAACGAGGTGCACTGGGCCGGCTCGACGGTGCCCGCGCCGAGCGCGCGCGCCGAGAAGGCCTCGCCCACGTCCGCCTCGATCCCCAGGACCTCCAGCGTTCCGCCGCCGACGTTGCAGATCTCGACCTCCTCCACCGCCTCCGCACCGATCGGGGTCGGGCCGAAATCGACCGTGTCGGGATCGAGCGCGATGGCGGGGTCGTAGCCCTCGTCGGGCGGCTGGGGCTCCCCGGCGAGGCGCGTGGGCTGGGGGCAGCCGCCCGCACAGGACGCGACGAGCAGCAGCGGCGGGGCGTAGCGGGTGAGCGGGTGGCGCTGCATGGTCAGTCCTCCCCGATCCCCTGGCCCGCGAGGGCGACCTCCAGGTAGGGCTCGTCCTCGTCGTCGGAAGCGATGGTCAGGGTGTCGGAGAAGGTGGTGATGGCCTCGGGCGCGAAGGAGACCTGGAGGTCGGCGCAGTCGCCGGGTGGTACGACATCCGCCTCGATCGCGTCGACCCCGAACGGCTCCCCTCCCGCCAGGGTGGTCTCGGCGACGTGCAAATCGTCGCTGCCAAGGTTGCAAATCGCGATCTGGGCGGCGGAGGTCTCGCCGACCATCACGACCCCGAAGTCCACCGAGCCGGGCTCGGCGGAGATGTCCGGGCCCTCGGGCGCGACCATGTCGCCGAGCATGCGGTAGGTGTCGTCCTTGTCCTCGGGGCAACCGCTGCAGGTGGCGACGATCAGCAGCGGGGGGACGTAGCGGGCGAGCGGGCGGCGCAGCATGGGGACCTCCAGGATCACCGCCAGCATAGTGCAGGCGGAGGCCGTGGGCGATCACCGGGCGCGCTGGACAGCCCCACCGCGTGATATCGGACCGACCAGGGCGCCCGCATGATCAAGTACATCGGCTCGAAGCGAACTCTCCTCCCGTCCATCCTGGCCATCGTCCGGGGTCTGTCTCCAGCGGGCACGGTCCTCGACCTGTTCTCCGGTACCTCCCGGGTAGGCCACGCGCTCAAGGCCGCGGGCTACCGCGTGCTGGCCAACGACCACAACGCCTACGCCGCCACCCTGGCCACCTGCTACGTCCAGGCGGACCTCGAGGACCACGGGCGAGCGGCGCGGCAGCTCGTTGCCGAGTTCAACCGACTGCCCGGCGCGCCGGGCAGTCGGTTGAACTCGGCAACGAGCT
>Ga0233425_10010457_pt1 | contig 11285 bp, 10 predicted proteins | sample Watercolumn_Towu_2_FD_181712 | JGI IMG/M metagenome (GOLD analysis project Ga0233425, IMG submission 181712) | Freshwater microbial communities from Lake Towuti, South Sulawesi, Indonesia - Watercolumn_Towuti2014_140_MG | ecosystem: Environmental > Aquatic > Freshwater > Lake | place...
AATCCTCGAACCGGAAGCCGCGTTGAAGCCTCTGCAAAGTTTGTTGAACGAACCTGAAGGCCATGAAAATTTTATTTATATAGGTGAATTCGATGGCGCGCGACTCTTTAAACTTGAAATTACACAGCATCGCTGATTTGGTAAAAAGAAATTCCAATTTCCTTCGCGGTTTCCAATGAAAAGGTATTATGAAACGAGCGATAAATAAACGCGAAATTTTTATCATCGCCGGCGCGGTTGCATTGAGCGCGGCTGTTTATTTGCTTGCGAGTCAATTCACATATGCGATTGGTTTTCCGCTCGACGATTCATGGATACACCAAACCTATGCGCGCAGCCTGGCGTTGCGGGGGGAGTGGGCGTTTCGCCCCGGGCTTCCGTCTGCGGGTTCAACTTCGCCGCTCTGGTCGGCGCTGCTGGCGGTTGGTTTTTTGATTCAACTCGCGCCATACATCTGGACGCATTTTCTCGGCGCGCTGACTCTTTTTGCATTGGCAGTTTTATGCGAATGGGCTGTCCGCAAATTGGTCGAAACTTATCGCCCGCGTTTTCCGTGGGTTGGAATTTTCATCGCCTTCGAATGGCACCTTGCATGGGCGGCGATGTCTGGCATGGAAACTTTGCTGCATGGATTGATCGTCACAACTGTGCTTGTTTTGTTGATGACGAACTCGCATCGCTATCTTCCTTTGGGCCTGTTGACCGGTTTATCGGTCTGGGTGCGCCCCGACGGTTTGACTCTGCTCGGTCCTGCGCTGATGACGATCCTGCTTGTTGAAAAAGATGCCCGCTCAAAGTTTAAAGCAGCGACTCGTTACATCATCGGCTTTGGATCCATTTTTGTTTTTTACCTGTTTTTCAACCTTGCCATCGGCGATGCTCCCATGCCGAATACATTTTATGCAAAACAGGCCGAATACGCAGCCTGGCAGACAGCGCCGCTCATCGAACGGCTTGGTCAAATGGTCTTGCAATTACTGGTTGGTCCGAGCCTTGTGTTGCTGCCCGGAGTGATCGCCTGGCTGGTGAAATCCATCAGGCAGAAAATGTGGGGCAGCCTCGCCGCGCTGATTTGGTGCGCAGGCTATCTTTACATTTACACTTCGCGCCTGCCTGTTTATCAGCATGGACGTTATCTCATGCCGGCCATGCCCACCTTGTTTCTGTTCGGCTTGCTGGCCTTTGCTGAATTTGACGGCGGGAAAATGTTCGCGCGCTATCACTGGGCCGCGCAGACGATCTGGCGCGCAAGCATTGCCATGCTGGCTTTTGGTTTTGTTTTCATCGGCGCGAATTCCTATGCCCAGGATGTGGCTGTCATCGAAAGTGAAATGGTGGCCGCTGCCAAATGGGCTGCAGCCAACCTTCCGCAGGATGCATTGATCGCCGCGCACGATATCGGCGCGCTCGGTTATTTTGACCATCACGAATTAATTGACCTTGCCGGGCTGATCTCTCCAGAAGTCATTCCATTTATCCGTGATGAACCGCGGCTGGCAGAATATCTTAATCAACGCGGCGCAGATTACCTGATCGCCTTCCCGGATTTTTACCCGCTCCTGACTGTGGGTGCCGGGCGCGTTTTCGAGACAGGCAGCCCGGTCTCGCCAGCTTTTGGCCAGATAAATATGGTCATCTATCAGTGGAAAACCCCATAATGGGTTAAAATGTAAGTATAGACTGTGAATTGATGGGATTGGGATGAACCAGATAACTCTTTTGATCGTGGACGATCACCCGCTGTTTCGACAAGGTGTAATTGATGCCTTGTCGCTGGAACCAGATATGCGAGTCATTGCCCAATCTGCATCCGGCGGAGAAGCGCTGGAATTGATCCGCACAAAAAAGCCGACCATTGCCGTTTTGGATGTAAACCTGCCTGTGATGAACGGTCAGCAGATTACACACCAGATTTCGCAGGAAAGGCTGCCGACCCGAATCATTTTGATGACGGGCTATGACGATGTGGAACAGGCCATTCACGCCGCGATTGCCGGGGCGCATGGCTATTGCTCCAAAGACATCGAGCCGCAGACCCTTTCCCGCATCATTCGCGAGGTTGCGGAAGGCAAGTATGTTTTCGATGGAAACGTATTCAGCCGCCGCGACCTGGAACTGTGGGTTGAAAACCGAATGGAAGGCGCGCGCCGTTCCTACAGTGAGCCGGGCACTCCATTTCATCCCTTGTCTGAACGGGAAATGGAAGTGCTTGAGTGCGTTGTGCGGGGAATGAGCAACAAGGAGATCGCGTCCATGCTCGGGATCAGCCACCAGACCGTCAAGAATCATGTGACTGCGGTATTAAGAAAATTTGGCGTTGAAGATCGAACGCAGGCGGTTGTCTATGCTTTAAAGAGGGGATGGGTCACGCTCAAAGATGCATCAATCCGGCATGTGGAGTGATTTTATGGATACCAATGAGACAATGGATTATCGAAATGAGTTGGAAGAAACCCAGCGCGCCCTGCGCGAAGTGACTTTAATGATCGAGCAGAGCCGCGGCGAGCTTTCCAAAATAACGCAAAGGAATGCGGCCATCTCCTCGCATCTTCAGCAGGTGCAAAAAAAAGATATTGAAATTGATGAATTAAAAATGGCTTATGATTCCGCGCTCGATGCCCAGCAAAGGCTGTTTGTGATGCGCGGCCAGCTCGAGAAACTGCAAAACGACAAAACCCACCTTGAAAAATACCTGTCAGTTCTGGAGGCCATGACCTCAGACAGCGCCGAGGCCGCGGGTTCATCCACGCCGTCTGGCAGCCCCAAAAGTCAAATGGCGGGAATCGAGATGATCGTCAACGCCCAGGAGGCCGAACGCCAGCGATTGTCGCGTCAAATGCATGACGGCCCCGCGCAGGCTTTGTCCAATTTCATTTTGCAGACGGAAATTGCCATGCGCCTGCTGGATGTGGATGCCGCGCAAGCCAGGGATGAATTGGGGAACCTGAAAACCTCGGCAATGACCACTTTTCAAAAGGTGCGAAACTTCATTTTTGAACTTCGCCCGATGATGCTTGACGATCTTGGGCTGGTACCAACCCTGCGGAAATACACCGAGGCATTCAAGGAACAGGCTGGCCTTGAAGTCAACCTGATGATTACCGGGGTGGAGCGCCGCCTCGAACCCTACCTTGAGGTGATGATCTTTCGAGCAGTACAGGAACTGCTTGGAAACGCCTCGCGTCACAGTCAGGCCACGAAGATCACGGTTCAAGTTGACATGGGAAACGACCTGATCCGCATTACAGTTGACGATAATGGCCGCGGGTTTGACCCGGAAACGATCCAGGAGTCCACAAATTTGGGCTTGAAACTGATTCGCGAGCGGGCGGAAATGCTTGGCGGCAGTTTTGACATTGACAGCATGGCCGGCTCTGGCGCCAGAATTTCCTTTACGGTTCCGTCAAAAGTGTAAACTTCGACCCCTGCCTCGATCAAGGCAGGGCGCTGCAATCATCAGGCGGGTGAAAATGCGTATGCAAAAGAATTTGACCGGCCATTCAGGCCGCTTCCGCAGTACCATTTGGCTAATTATGCTTTTGCCATTTTTCTTGTATAATGAACGTGTTATAAAATACTCTAATAACGGTCACGATGAGAGGAGAAGGCTATGCGACGCGGACGAACTCTGATTTTGGTACTTCTGATCATCATTATTGGTTTGGTGGTGGGTTATGTCGCCATCCGCCAATTTTTAGTTACCTCAAGGCCGGCGGATCAGCAGCCATCGAATGTTGAAATATATATTGCAGCCCAAAACATCCCGCAGGGCGGCAAAATTACCGAGGAAGTGCTCACTACAATAACAGTTCCCCAGAATGCTGTTACTGAGGGGGAGTACACCCGCGAGGAATTGGGTGCGTTGCTTAACAACAAGGTGGCGAAGTTCCCGCTCGACCAGGGAGTCCCTATCACCGAGTCAGTGGTAAGTGATGCGTCGGCAGCAGTGCCGATCTCAGGTCCGCAATGGGCGTCTTTAATTCCGCCGGGCATGACTGCCATGTCCCTGCCGATCAGCCGTTTCGAAGTATCCGGGTATGCGATCAACGACGGCGCTCATGTCAACTTGAATGCCTGCTTCCTGTTCGTGGATGTAGACCCCGCGTTCCAAACCATTCTCCCCAACTTGACCGCCACATTGACCGGCACAGGTTTCACCCCTGAGGCTTTGCCCGCTCTAACTCTTAACTCCGGCGGCCCTCAAATCGCCGTGCAGCCATATTATCCGTTTCAGCAGGGAAGGCTGGAACTTGACCCGTCGCTTCAGCAGCCGTTTTATTTGCTTCCATCCGAGCCTGTTCAAAGATCAAGGCCGGTCTGCCAAATGCTGCTGCAGGATGCGGTTGTGCTGAAGCTGGGTAATTTCCCGCTTACAACCGAAGCCGTCGCCGCTCCTGTCGTCGACCCGAACGCGCCGCCGGAAGCTCCTGCCGTGCCGGATATCATCACCCTGATCGTTTCCCCGCAGGATTCGATCACGCTGGCTTATTTGATGTACACAAACGCACAGATGTCCATGACACTGCGCAACCCAACTGACACCGCGCGTCAGGCCACTGAAGCGTCAACTTTGCAGTTCCTGCTCAGCCAATATAACATCCCTGTCCCTGCAAAACTTCCATACTCAACCCAGCCCGCGTTTAGCGGATTAAATGAGCCGGCCAGCAATGCGGAGACCGCGCCTGTACAGGTGGCTCCGTAATCCCATATTTATTTGGTTTGAAATTGCCGGGAACGATTTTAATAAATAATTGGATGTAACGCATATATGACCACAGACAAAATTCGGGTCCTTATCGTTGACGACATTGCAGAGACACGGGAAAATATTCGCAAACTGCTGCAGTTCGAGTCAGATGTCGATGTGACAGGCACTGCGCGCTCCGGCAAGGAGGGGATTCAACTTGCCCAGGAATTGGACCCCGACGTCATCTTGATGGATATTAACATGCCCGATATTGACGGCATCACAGCCACGGAGCAGATCCGTCAGCGGGCGCCGCATATTCAGGTTGTGATCCTGTCTGTGCAAAGCGACAGGCGTTATATGCGCCGCGCAATGCTGGCTGGTGCGCGCGATTTCCTTGAAAAGCCGCCAATGGGGGACGACCTGATCTCTGCCATTCGCCTTGCGGGCGAGGTGGCGCGCGAAGAACGCGCCAAGAGGTCTGCCGGGGCAACGAACGCCGCCGGCGTTCCCAATTCAATGTCAAGCTTTACGCCTGTATCAAGAGGCAAGATTGTCACCATATACAGCCCCAAAGGCGGAACCGGCTGCACCACCATCGCAGTTAATCTGGCAATTGCGTTGAATAATGAAGATACCCGTACAGTGCTTGTTGATGCAAACCTGCAGTTTGGAGATATCGCTGTTTTTGTCAATGAACAGGGCAAAAATACAATCCTTGAGATTGCCCCCCGCGTGGAAGACCTTGAGCCGGATGTTGTTGAAGACACCCTGATCAAGCACGAGGCTTCCGGGGTTCACATCCTGGCGGCTCCACAGCATCCGGAACTGGCAGATAAAATTTCCGCAGACCAGTTCTCCAAGGTGCTGGAATATTTGCAGCGGATGTACTCCTATGTTGTGGTGGATACATCCTCCATTTTGACTGATGCGGTCATCTCTGCCTTGTATATCAGCGACCTGATCGTGCTCGTCACCACGCAGGAAATCCCCTCGATAAAAAATGCGCGCCTCTTCCTTGACCTGCTGGAGCCGATGACCATCAGCAAGGACCGCATCCTTTTTGCGATGAACCGTTACGACAGCCGCCTTGCAATCACTCCCGAGCGGGTAAGTGAAAACCTTAAATTTGAAATAACCACCACAATTCCGCTCGACGAGAAGGTTGTTAGCAGGGCGGTCAATCGGGGGGTGCCGTTCATGCTGGACGGCAGGTCGCAGCCGGTTGGACGGGGCATCTTCTCTCTGGCAGAAACGGTTCGCGCACGGCTGGCATCGTTGGAATCTGAAAATGAAGCGCCTGTCAAGCGTTAAGGAGTTTAAACATGTCATTGCTTCGACGTATTGAGCAAGGCCAGAGCGGCAGCCAGCAGGAAGGCGCGCCTTCCTCCGTGCCGCAAAAGCCCGGCATTCAAGGCCCGCCTGCCAGCGGCGGCGGAGATTCCTCACGCCTTTCGACAATGCAGGCGCGGCGGGTCAGCGCCCCGATCACCTCCCCGCAGGCCGGCTCATATTTTGATTTGAAGACCCGCGTTCAAAATAAATTACTGGCAGAAATTGACCCGTCAATGGATGTTTCAAGGACAGACGATGTCCGGCGGACGATCCAGGGCTTGTTCGAGCAGATTCTCACCGAGGAAAATATCGTTTTATCGCGGCCTGAACGCGCGCGTTTGTTCGAGCAGATCGCCGCGGAGATTCTCGGCCTTGGGCCGCTGCAAGCCCTGCTCGAGGACGATACGATCACTGAAATCATGGTGAACGGGCCGAAGAATATTTACATCGAGCGGAAGGGTAAACTGCACCGCGTACCGGTCACTTTTGAAAGCAACGAGCATGTCATGCGGATCATTGACCGCATCGTTGCGCCGCTGGGGAGGCGCATTGATGAGTCCAGCCCATATGTGGACGCCCGCCTGCAGGACGGCTCGCGCGTCAATGCGGTCATCCCCCCAATTTCGCTGGTGGGGCCTGTCTTGACGATCCGTAAATTTTCAAGAAACCCGATCACCATTGACCAGTTGATTCAATTCGGAACGATCACAAACGAAGCCATGCAATTCCTCAAAGCTTGTGTGGAATCGCGTTTGAATATCGTTATTTCCGGCGGTACCGGCTCCGGGAAAACCACCCTATTAAATGTGCTCTCCGGCTTTATCCCGGCTGACGAACGCATCCTGACAATCGAAAATGCCGCCGAGTTGCAATTGCGCCAGGAACACGTTGTGACTCTAGAATCCCGCCCGCCCAATATTGAAGGACGCGGCGAGATCACCATCCGCGACCTGGTCATCAACGCCCTTCGTATGCGCCCCGAACGGATCATCGTGGGGGAATGCCGCGGCGGTGAAACTCTCGACATGCTGCAGGCCATGAACACAGGTCACGATGGATCGATGACGACTGCACATGCCAACTCTCCGCGGGATGCGCTCGCGCGCCTCGAAACCATGTGCCTGATGGCCGGTATGGACCTGCCCGTTCGCGCGATTCGCGAGCAGATTGCCGGCGCGGTGGATGTGATCTGCCAGCAGGAACGTATGCGCGACGGCTCGCGCAAAGTCACCACCATTGCCGAAGTCAGCGGTATGGAAGGCGACGTGATCACCATGACCGATATTTTTGTCTTCGAACATACCGGCACCGAGAACGGCAGAATCATCGGCCGCACCAGGCCGACCGGCTTGCGGCCAAAATTCATGGACAAGATCGAAACTGCCGGCATTCACCTGCCTCCATCTATTTTTGGCATTGGCGAACGTCACCGCTATTAATATTTGGGCTCATATGCAGCGCGGCACCGGTGAGTGTCGCGTACGCGCCCACGCAGCGAACATTTGAGAATATTCGCGCATGGTTTACAGATGAGCCAGGATTTGAAATGAATGGGCATTTGCCGATGACAAGGCTTTCAAGAAACCTGCATTTTGCCCGCAATACTCAGAGTAAGGCTTGAATACGAGACTGGCGATAGAAGGATTAAAATGACTTCCTCGAGCATCATCATCATTGGCGGCTTGATCCTAATCATCCTATTGATCATCGGCGTGATCGTTTCCTCGAACAGTGAGCGCTCCATTGTTGAACAGCGCCTCAGCCAGTATTTGGATGATGACAGGAAAAATGTCGACCGCGATGCACAGCGCTCAGTCATCACCGACTGGGTGTCGAAAAAGGTGGAGAAAACTTCCATCGGGGATCGAATCGCCCGCGACCTGGCCCGCGCAGACATGAAATTTAAGGTGGCTGAATATTTTGTCCTGATCGCGGTCAGCATACTGCTCCTGGGGCTGGTCGCCTGGTTCCTGGGGAACAAGCACCCGATCTCGGCCATGATCGGCGCCATTACCGGCGCCATCGCCCCGGGCTTTTATGTCAAGCGCCAGCAAAGACTGCGCCTGCAAAAATTCAATGACCAGTTATCCGACATGCTGAACCTGATGGTCAACGGTCTTCGCGCGGGTTATTCCACCATGCAGGCCATGGAAGCCATCAGCAAGGAATTGCCATCGCCCATCAACGATGAATTCCGCCGCGTCGTACAGGAAATGCAGATCGGCATCCCGATGGAGACGGCCCTCGACAACCTGTTACGCCGCATCCCCAGCGCAGACCTGGATTTTGTGATCACTGCCATCAACGTGCAGCGCGAAGTCGGCGGTAATCTTTCGGAAATTCTGGATAACATTTCGTTCACCATCCGCGAACGCGTCCGCATTAAAGGCGAGGTGCGCGTGTTGACCTCGCAGGTGCGCACCTCCGGGACCGTGCTCTCCCTCATTCCCTTTGGCCTTACCATCATCCTGTGGTTCCTGAATCCGGATTACCTGTTGTCCATGACGCAGGGCGGACCCATTTGCACAGCGGCCATCATCTGCACTGTCATTTTCCTGATCGTGATGAGTTACTTTATCATGATGCGAATTGCCGACATCGAGGTATAGCATGAACACAATGACCATTATTGGAATAATAGTTGCAATTGTGATTGTGGGCGGTGCGGTCACGCTTGTTTTGGTGGGGATGCGCTACTCGCGCCAGAACCAGCAGGATGAAAGCGACCCGGTTATGGCGCGCCTGGCAGAAGCCACGCAGCGCGGCGAGAATGTATTCCTTGAAGATATTGAACTTCAGCAGCCGTTCTCGGAACGCGTGGTGATTCCGTTCATTAGGCGGGTTGGAGAAATTTCCACCCGTTTCACCCCACAGAAATTACTTGAGGAAACCACACTCAAACTTGAACTGGCCGGCAACCCCGGCCGCATAGACGCGGCAACCTTCCTTGCCACACGTTTTGTCGGCGCGGCATTATTTGGCGGACTGTTATTGTTGGTTTCCTTCCTTTCCACCAGCAAATGGCCGCTTGGAACAGTCATCCTGATAGTTGGTATTTTTACGGTCCTGGGATATTTCTCGCCGCAGATGTGGCTGCAAAGCCGCATCGTTCGCCGGCAGACCGAAGTCCGCAAGGCCATGCCGGATGCGCTTGACCTTTTAACGATCTGCGTGGAAGCCGGCCTGGGTTTTGACGCGGCCATGGCCAAGGTCAGTGAAAAATGGGAGAATGAGCTCTCGATCATGTTTGGACGCTGCATCCGTGAAGTGCAGTTAGGCAAGCCGCAGCGCGAGGCATTGCGAGACATGGCAGACCGCCTTGGACTGCCCGAATTGACGAGTTTTGTGGCAGCCGTCATTCAGAGTCAGATTTTGGGTGTCAGTCTCGCGAAGGTGCTTCGCATCCAGTCTGACCAGATGCGGATGAAGCGCCGCCAGTTCGCAGAGGAATTGGCGCACAAGGCTCCTGTAAAAATGATCATCCCGATGGCCTTGCTGACCTTCCCGTCCATTATGATCATCCTGATGGCGCCCGCCGCCTTCCAGATCATGGGCGCTTTTGGTCCCCTGTTCGGAGGTTAACAGCAATTCCCACAGAAGAAATACCTGCCGCTTTCGGGAGAGGCAGAATTGAATAACCTACCTTACTCATTGTACCGATCACTTTGGAGCGCGCTCGATTTGCTGTATCCCCCTGAATGCGGAGGGTGTGGAAAAAAGGGCGCCTGCTGGTGCGTGCAATGTCAGGAACAGGTGAAAATACTGAACGGGGAACTTTGCGAAGTGTGCGGTCTTCCGCTTGAAAAGACAGGTGTCTGCGATACCTGCCGCGCGGACAGGCCGCGTTTTCGCGCCTTGCGGGCCTGGGCGGTCTTTGAAGAACCGCTTCAATCGGCGCTGCATAACTTGAAATACCGCCGTAACATGTCAATGGGAAATGCGCTTGCCGTACACATGGCTGATTTTGTGCAGGCATTGAACTGGCCGATTGATGTGATTGTGCCCGTTCCGCTTGGAAGGAAAAGGCGCAGGGAACGGGGCTATAATCAGGTTGGAATGATCGCTTTGCCGCTTGCCCTGGCATTGGAGGTGCGATATGTGCCGAAAGGATTGGCGCGTCGAAAAGAGACGCGCTCGCAGGTGGGCTTGTCCAAACAGGAGCGCAGGGAAAATGTCCGCGAGGCGTTTCAAGCCGCGGCGGGAATGAGCGGGAAAAACGTCCTCGTGATGGACGATGTCTCGACAACAGGATCAACTTTATCGTCCAGCGCCGAGGCGTTATATTTTTCGGGCGCAAAAGATGTGTATGCGTTGACGGTCGCCCGCGCGCTGCCGCACCATGGTTTGCAGCACGCGTGAGCGTTTTGTGCAGGAGATTTTCATCCCAATAAGGAGGACGCATGTCCAACAAAGTGGAAGTTCAAACACGAAATATCCGGTTGACTGAAAAGATCGAAGAATATGTAACCAAAAAGGCAGGGAACTATGACCATTACCTTGCCACGATTGAGGAGGCGCGCGTGGAGTTGACGCATTACAAGGCCGCGCGCAACGCCACCGACCGCAATTCGGCGCAGGTCACCGTGTATGGCAAGGGCTTCACACTGCGCACCGAGGAGCGCGCAGATGAGGCGCTGGCTGCGTTTGACCTAGCGCATGAAAACATGCAGCGGCAGATCGAACGATACAAGGGCAAACATCAGCTTGGCCGCGGCGACGGGCGTTCTGCCGCCGACGCCGCCGAACCGATCTTCGACGATGCCACCGGCGAACTCTCGCCGCTGGTGGCGCGCAAGAAGAAGTTCGTGCTTTACCCGATGGATGAGGAGGAGGCTGTGGTGCAGATGCGCAACCTGGGCCACGATAACTTCTTTATCTTTTATAATGCCAAGACGAGTAAAATCAACGTGCTGTACCGCCGGCGCAATGGAAGCTACGGGTTGATCGAGCCTGAGCTTGGTTAATCTGTGCTGAAAACTGGCCTGGCGGCTGCGGCTGTCAGGCCAGTTTTTAATTTTAAATTCTGCTGGAGAAAAAATGGAATTTGACGATGTAAGCGACAAGGAATTAAACAACGGCAGCATGGACGACCCTTCGATCGAGGGCGCAATAACTCAAATATTGAACGCGGTCGGAGAAGACCCGCAGCGTGAGGGATTGCAATTCACGCCGCGGCGCGTGGCGCGCATGTATCATGAACTGCTCGGCGGCTACACAATGGATTCAAAAGCCATGATCAACGGCGCGCTGTTCGACGTGCAGT
>Ga0233425_10010458_pt1 | contig 11284 bp, 10 predicted proteins | sample Watercolumn_Towu_2_FD_181712 | JGI IMG/M metagenome (GOLD analysis project Ga0233425, IMG submission 181712) | Freshwater microbial communities from Lake Towuti, South Sulawesi, Indonesia - Watercolumn_Towuti2014_140_MG | ecosystem: Environmental > Aquatic > Freshwater > Lake | place...
ACGCATTTCACGTATCGTCTTTTTCCGGCGACGGCGAATAGCGCATCGCCGGCTGGCATCAATGCGTTGAGCGAACGCGACGATGTCGAAATGATCTGGTACGATGAGCCGGTGCACACGATGCTCGATGCATCCGTGCCGCTGATCGGTGCGCCGCAAGTGTGGCAAGCCGGATTCACCGGCAAGGGCATCAAGGTCGCGGTCGTTGACACCGGGATTGATCAGAATCATCCCGACCTGGTCGGACGCGTGACGCTGTGGAAAGATTTTACCGGCGAAAGCGAGACCGACAAGAACGGACACGGCACGCACGTCGCGGGAACGATTGGCGGAACCGGCGCGGCGAGCAATGGCAAATACAAAGGCGTCGCGCCCGAGTGCACTTTGTTTGCCGCGAAAGTTTTGCGCGGCAATGGATCGGGAAGCACGAGCGGCGTGATGGCGGGCGTCGAGTGGGCGGTTACACAAGGCGCGCAAGTGATCAATCTTTCGCTCGGTAGCGACGGCGCGTGCGATGGCTCGGACGCGTTGTCGCAATTGTGCGATGCCGCGATGGATCGCGGCGCGGTGATGTGCATCGCCGCGGGCAATGCTGGGCCCGGCGCGAAAACAGTCGGTTCGCCGGGTTGCGCGAAAAAAGTGATCACAATTGGCGCGACGTCCAAGACCGATCAGATCGCGAATTTTTCATCGCGCGGTCCGACGAGCGATGGCCGCGTTAAACCGGATGTGTGTTTTCCGGGCGTGAGCATCGTCGCGGCGCGCGCATCGGGCACGCAAATGGGCACGCCGGTTGATCAGAATTATACGAGCGCGTCCGGCACTTCGATGGCGACGCCACACGCCGCCGGAACTTGCGCGCTGTTACTCCAAGCGAATCCTGCGCTCACGCCGCAACAAGTCAAAGATATTTTGATGAACACCGCGAAAGATTTGGGTCTTGACGCGAATACGCAAGGGAAGGGACGCGCGCAAGCATTCGAAGCGTACAAAAGTGCGATTGGTGAACCGCCACCGCCGCCACCGCCACCACCGCCACCGCCTCCACCACCACCACCTCCGCCGCCGGGTGGATGTCTCGAAACGGTTAAGAACATGTTGTCTGGTCGTTAAGCAAAGACCCGAAGGGTTCGCTTCGCGAAACTTCTTCGGGTCTAATTTTTGAACAAACGTTTGACAAATCCGGCGGAATAAACTACAATCTTTCCAATGCGCGAAGCCGCGCATGTGCTACGGGTAATGCTCGTAGCGCCTGGTAACCTAAATTTCCTCAATGGGGGGCAACAATGGCGAGTGTCACGTACGATCACGTAACCAAACAGTTTGGCGAAGTCAAAGCCGTCAACGATCTGAAATTGGATATTCAGGATAAAGAATTTCTTGTCCTGGTTGGTCCATCGGGTTGTGGCAAAACAACGGCACTGCGATTGCTCGCCGGGCTGGAAGAAATTTCGGCGGGCAACATTTTGATCGGCGACCGCGTGGTCAACGATGTCGCGCCGAAAGATCGCGACATTGCGATGGTATTTCAATCGTACGCGCTGTATCCGCATATGAGCGTGTACGACAACATGGCGTTCGGCTTGCGTTTACGCAAAACACCGAAATCCGAAATTGATCGCCGCGTGAAAGAAGCCGCCGAAATTTTGGGCATCGGCGGATTGTTGGATCGCAAACCCAAGCAACTCTCCGGCGGTCAACGCCAACGCGTCGCGCTCGGTCGCGCGATTGTGCGCGAACCCAAAGTGTTTTTGATGGACGAGCCACTCTCGAACCTCGACGCGAAATTGCGCGTGCAAACGCGCGCGGAAATTTCCAAACTGCATCAGCGTTTGCAAACGACGTTCATCTACGTCACGCACGATCAGACCGAAGCGATGACGATGGGTACGCGGATCGCGGTAATGAAAGACGGTTTGTTGCAACAACTCGACACGCCGCAACATTTGTACGATTATCCGGTCAACACGTTCGTCGCCGGCTTTATCGGCAGTCCCGCGATGAATTTCTTTGAAGCGAAAATCACCGGCTCGCGCGAAGAAATGTTTATTGACGCCGGTTCGTTCCGGCTCCCCGCGCCGAAAGATCGCCAGGAAAAAATCGCGGCGTACCTCGGCAAGTCGGTGATGTTCGGCGTGCGGCCCGAAGATATTCACGATCGGAATTATGTGCCGGGCGCAATGAGCGGTGCGGCAGTAACCGCCAAAGTGGATGTTATCGAACCAATGGGGAGCGAAATTTATCTCTACCTTTTGAGCGATTCCCACTCGTTCATCGCGCGCGTGGACCCGCGCAGTCAAGGCAGACCGGGCAACACGCTCGACCTGATGTTCAACCTGGATCACATTCATCTCTTCGACAAGGAAACCCAGCAGGCGATTCGCTAAAAACAGATACCCGTTTTCCCCGCAGGGTGAAAACGGGTATCTTACTTTTCGGAGTCAATCATGCAAATTCGTTTAGCCGAACTCGCCGATCTCAATGCCTGCATCGCGTGGGATGATGCGTACGAAACCGAGTATGTGTGGCAGATGGAAGAACGTGCGGAACCAAACGGCATCGCGATTCAATTTCGCCAAACGCGTTTGCCGCGCCCGATGCGCGCGAGCGGCAACATTGCGCGCGAACAACTGCTCGCGCATTTTCAAAATGGCGACCCGGTTTTTGTCGCGGACGATGGCGAGCTGTGCGGTTTTCTCGTGTTGATGCCCTGGCACGCCGATCAAATCGTGTACGTCAACGATTTGCTTGTTGCGCCCGCGCAGAGACGACGCGGCATCGCGACCAAGTTGATGCGCGCCGGGATCGAGTGGGCGCGCCAACAACAATTTCGCGTGATTCTGCTCGACACCTCGACCAAAAATTATCCGGCGATTTGCTTTTACCAAAAGCTGGGGTTCACGTTTAGCGGCTTCAACGACCGCTTGTATCCGAATCGCGATATCGCGATTCTGTTCGCATTGAATCTCCGGTAGGGGCGAAGCATTTGTCCGCGCACTTCGCGGACAAATGCTTCGCCCTTACATTTGCACCACATCCGGCTTGTTCGTGATGATCGCGTTCACGCCCAACCCCGCAAGCCGTTTTGCCTCGTTTGGATCGTCCACCGTCCACACATTAATTTTATAGCCGCGCGCGCTCATGCGCGCCGCGTATTCCGGCGTAACCATCGCCGCGTTCGGGTGCAACGCGTGCGGTTGCGCGACGCGCATCAACCACGCGCGTTTCAAATAGATCGGCAGAGTCGTCGAGTACAGCAAGCCGCGCGACAATCGCGCGTTCAGCGATTTGGTTTTGCCGAGCGCGAACGGATTAAAGCACGACAGTAGCACGTTTTTTTCCGCGTGCATTTGTTCGATCACGGCGACAACTTTTTCTTCGAGCGCGGTCTGCTCGCGCAAGCGCAACAAAACCTGCACCCAAAATTGCGCGAGTTGCCAGCGCGATACCTCATTCGGTTTTGCGGGCCACGGGCGCAATGCCTCCGTTTTTAATTCGATGTTGACCAGCCCGCGCGCGCCAATCGCGGTGAGTGTTTCCGCGAGCGTTGGAATTTTTTCGCCGCGATATTTTTCGGCGAACCACGCGCCCGCGTCGAGTTGCTTGATCTGCGCGAGAGTCATTTCCTTGACCAAGCCGCGCCCGTTCGTCGTGCGATCCACCCTGTCATCGTGAATCACGACCGGGATGCCGTCCTTTGTCAGCGTTACATCAAGTTCGATTCCGTCCGCGTCTAATTCAAACGCGCGATTAAACGCGGCGAGTGTATTCTCCGGCGCGTCCGCGCTCGCGCCGCGATGTCCGATGATCAATGATTTCATTTTTGGGATGCCTCTGTTAAATTATTTCTTTCCACTGACGGAAAGGAACACGGAAAATTTTATTGTCCGTGTTCCTTTCTGTCAGTGGAAAAATTTCATTCTTCGTCAACGATCTTTCGCAACACCTCCGGCGCGTTGCTCATAATCGAATCTACGCCGAGCGCGACCTGGCGGCGCAGTTCGTTTGGATCAATCGTGTGCCAAACGCTGATCGCGTAACCTTTTGAGCGCGCCCACGCGACGTACTCGCGCGTTACAAGCGGATATTGGAGATGCAGTGCGGTCGGCTGGGCAATCGCGCGAAATAATGGATGCGTAATCGGCGGCGGCAACGTCGCGGAATAAATCAAGCCGCGCGGATAATGCGAGGCGATTTTCATTACGCGTCGCAGTCGGACTGGCTGGAACGACGACAAGATGACCTGGTCTTGCATCCCGGCAGATTCGATCACTTGAATTGTTTTTTCTTCAATGCCGTTGTTCTCCAGTGTCCAATCTTTGATTTCGACATTGACAATGCCGCGCTTGTTCACGAGTTCGAACACTTCTGCGAGTGTTGGAATTTTTTCGCCGCGAAACTTTTTGCCGAACCAACCGCCGACATCAATTTGTTTGACTTGCGCGAGTGTCATTCCTTTCAGCGATTTGTAGCCGTGCGTAGGATGTTGCGGATCCATTTCGGGGTGGAACACAACCGGGATACCGTCGGCGGTCAGCACGACATCGAGTTCGATGCCGTCTGCGCCCAATTGAAATGCGAGATCAAAACCGGTGAGTGTGTTGTCCGGCGCATACGCGGGCGCGCCGCGATGTCCGATGACGAGTGGTTTCTTCAAAGAAAAACTCCATAGTGATTTTTTACTACGGAGTTATTGTATGCGATTCGATTGAAAATCAAAATTTTGAATTGGTAGGGATGAAGCACGCTTCGCGTGAGCGTAGTCGAAGGACGCTTCGCCCTTACACTTTACGCAAACGCTTTCACACTTGCGACATCGCCCACGCTGATCGCGTGCGCGTCTTTGTTGATGCGGCGAATCAGTCCGGCGAGCACATCTTTCGGACCAATCTCGACAAATTTCGTTACGCCTTGCGCGATGATATACTCGACCGATTTCGTCCACAACACGGACGAGGTGAGTTGCGCGACGAGTTCGAGCCGAATCGCGTCAACGGTTGTCAACGGCAACGCGGTTACGTTTGAAATCACCGGGATCTGTGGTTCGCGTATTGGCGTCGCGTTGACCACGTTCGCAAATTCGCGCGCCGCCGGTTCCATCAACCGTGAGTGCGACGCGATGCTGACCGCGAGCGGTACGATGCGTCGCGCACCGCGTTCCTTCGCGAGCGCGATCGCGCGGTCGAGCGCGTCTTTCGCGCCGGAGATGACGATTTGTCCTGGCGCGTTGTAATTCGCGATTTGCGCGCCCGCGTCATCGCACGCGGCTTTGAGCGCGGCGTCATCCATTCCGATCACCGCCGCCATCGCGCCCGGCATTTGCTCACCGGCTTGCTTCATCAAGCGCCCGCGTTCGCGCACGAGTTTCACCGCGTCCGCGAAATCCAGCGCGCCGGACGCGACGAGCGCGGAATATTCGCCGAGCGAATGTCCGGCGGTGAACGCCGGAATCGCGCCGGGGTCAATCGTTTGTAAAACGCGCAATGCCGCGATGCTGTGCGTTACGAGCGCGGGTTGCGCGTTGATCGTATCGGTAAGGAGCGCGTCGGGTCCGGCAAAACAAATTTGCGAAATCGCAAATCCCAGCGCGGCATCGGCTTGATCGAATACCGCGCGCGCTTCGGGATAATGCGCGACCAGGTCTTGCGCCATTCCGACGAACTGCGATCCTTGCCCGGGAAAGACGAATGTAGTTTTCAAGGTGGCTCCAAATTGGAGATAGAAGTTAGAAGTTGGAAATTGGAGGTTAGATGTTGCTGAGCCAACTTCCAACTTCCAATTTCCAACTTCTAGTGTACACAATAACCTGAAATGTTCCGCGCGATTCTATTTCTTGCGTGTTTTTTTTGCTTCGACGACGAAAATTTGCTCGCCTTCGTAATAACCGCAGTGCGGGCAAACGTGATGTGGTTGGCGCGGCTTGTGGCAATTCGGGCACGCGGTCAAATTCGGTTCTTTCATCGCGAGATGACTGCGGCGGCGATCGCGACGCCCTTTCGATAATTTGCGTTTGGGTAGAGGTGGCATTGTGAAACCGTTTCCTTTCGGTGAATAAATTGTCATTCTGAGCGTAGCGAAGAATCTTTCGTGTGATTGGAGATCCTTCGCTCTGCTCAGGGTGAGGGAAAAATTATTTATCGAGTAATTCTTTCAACTTTTCAAAACGCGGATCCAGCGCATCGGGCTTGCAATCGCACGGACCGTCGTTCCAATTCTTGCCGCACTGCGGACACAAGCCCGCGCACTGCGAGCGACAAATCGGATGCGGTGGCAACGCGAGCAAAATGTTTTGACGCACCACTTCGCTTAAATCAATTTCGTGATGCGCGTCAATCGCGGTCGCCGGTTCGAAATCTTCCGTGCGCGGTAAAAAGACGCCGGTGTGAATGTCGAGCGTCGCGCGAAATTCTTCTTCGAGCGTAAAGCGCAGTGGAAACGCGAACGGCTCGAGACAGCGCGCACACGCGAGTTCGAGCGAGCAATGTAATTTGCCGGTTACCAACACGCCGTCGGTCGTGCGAATCAGATGAATCGTTCCGTCGAGCGCGCTCAACGGAACAATATCTGGATCGAGTCCCTCGATCTCCTCGTGCAACGTGTACTGCCGAGTTTCGCCGGTATGTTCTTTGAGTAATTGGGCGATATTGAAACGCATAATTCTTCCGCTCGTGGCGCGGGCTTTTAGCCCGCCAAGTGTCGGGCTGGAAAGCCCGACCCACAGAGCGCGCCCATTATAATCATCGGCGCGGATGTGTCAAGAAACGTTTGGATTTGTTTCCGGCGGCGTGTCGGCGGATTTGCGTTGGCTACCCAGCACCTCGATCCCGTTCGAGACCTGAGTTTGCAAATGCGCGATCTGTTGCGCGACCGTTGCGAGTTGCGTTTGCAAATCGGCGAGCGTTTGCGCGGCATACGCGTCCGCGCCGACGCGCGTCGCGAGCGCGGCATCGCGCGCTTGCTTTTCGATTTGCGCGGCATGATCCTGCGCGGTTTTGGAAACGCTGTGCTCGTTCATCAAACGCGCGGCGTCTTCCTTCGCCATTTCCAAAATGCGCGTCGCCTCTTCCTGGGATTGCGCGATCACGCGGTCACGATCCTGCACGATTTTTTTGGCTTGACGGATTTCTTCTGGAATCGCGATCCGCATTTGATCCACAATGTCCAAAAATTCATCTTCGTCAATCATCGTCTTGGAAGACATGGGGACCCGCCACCCTTTTTGGAGTAGGGCTTCCAAGCGATCCACCAGGTATAAAATGTCCGTGGCTACCATCCCCTTTCTGTGGTGGTAATTGGTAATTTGTAATTAGTAATTTGGCAGAATGAATGACCAATTACCAATTACTATTTACTCTTGCAGTGAAACCATCTTGATCTTGTCGCCGCGATCTTCGCCGAGTTGCGCCAACCGCGCGCGTAAAGTTTTTTCGACGAACGGTGGCACCATATGCGTAATCATTCCGCCGTTGAACGCGACTTCTTTGAGAATCGAAGAACTGACGAATGCGTATTTGAGCGAGGTCATCAAGCAAACCGTGTCAATGTCTTCGGCGAGTTGGCGATTGGTGAGCGCGGTTTGATATTCGATTTCGAAATCGTACGTCACGCGCAAACCGCGCACCATCACTTGGACGCCGCGCTTGCGCGCGTACTCGACGGTGAGTCCGCCGTACGAAACGACCTCGATGTTCGGAATGTCTTGCACGGCTTCGCGCATCAGCGCAAGGCGTTCGTCGGTGTTGAACATTAAATTCTTGAGCGGGCGATCAAACGCCGCCCAGATCAACGTATCGAATAATTTCGCGGCGCGGCGCGCGATATCAATGTGCCCGTAGTGAATCGGATCGAACGAACCGGGATAAAGCGCAATCGTCAACTCAAGTCTCCTTTGGCTTGCCAAAATTCGCGCACGCGTTGCGCGAGGATTTGATGCTCGGCGTTTTGCAAATCGGGATCGCGTTCGAACAATGTTTGCGCGATGCCACGCGCCTCTTCCAAAATTTTCGTGTCACTCAATTTCGCGATTTTCAAATCGGGCAGACCCGATTGGCGCGTGCCGAAAAACTCGCCGGGCCCGCGCAATTTCAAATCTTCTTCCGCGAGCAGAAAACCGTTTTGCGTAGATTCGATCACGCGCAAGCGGTCGTCCGCGACGCTCTCTTTTTTCTCCGCGAGCAGTAAACAGAACGATTGATGCGCTCCGCGTCCGACGCGTCCGCGAAATTGATGGAGTTGCGCCAAGCCGAAACGATCCGCGCCTTCGATCAACATCACCGTCGCGTTCGGCACGTCAATTCCGACTTCGACGACGGAGGTCGCGACCAGAATATCAATTTCGTGATCGCGGAATTTGTTCATCGTGTCATCTTTTTCGCTGGGGCGTAGTTTACCGTGAATCAAGCCAACGCGCAACTCTGGGAAAACTTGTTTGCGAAGATTTTCGTACTCTTCGACCGCGGCTTTGGCGTCAATCGTTTCCGATTCTTCGATGAGCGGGCAAATCACAAACGCCTGGCGTCCGTCCTTGATTTGATTGCGAATGAACGCGTACGCGCGTTCGCGTTCGAGCGGTTGCAACCATTTTGTTTTGATCTCTTGGCGCCCGGGCGGCATTTGATCAATGATGCTCAAATCGAGATCGCCGTAAATCGTCAACGCGAGCGTGCGCGGGATCGGCGTCGCGCTCATCACGAGAATATGCGGATGGTATCCTTTCGCGCGAATGATGCCGCGTTGTTCGACGCCGAAACGATGTTGCTCGTCAATCACCGCGAGCGCGAGATCGCGAAATTCGACATCTTCTTGAATAAGCGCGTGCGTGCCAATCGCGATATCCACCTCGCCGTTTTTGATTTGTTCGCGCGCGGTTTCCTTGTCGCGATTTTTCATACTGCCAATCAAACGCGCGATGCGCGGCGGATTCGGCAAATTCGCAAACACCGCGGACAAGGTTTTGAAATGTTGCTCCGCGAGAATTTCGGTCGGCGCCATCAGCGCGGCTTGCGCGCCGTTCGCGACTGCCATCAACATCGCGCTCGCGGCGACGACCGTTTTGCCGGAGCCGACATCGCCTTGCAATAACCGGCTCATCGGCGCGGTTACTTGAATGTCGCCCAGAATTTCTTTCAACACGCGATCTTGCGCGTCGGTCAACTTAAACGGCAACTGCGCGAGAAAATCGCGAACGCGCGCATCGTCCACGCGCAACGCGCGCCCGGGTTGCTCGCGCCATTTGCGCCGTTGTTGCAAAACGCCGATTTGAATCGCGAGAAATTCATCGAGAATCAACCGCCGTCGCGCGTGCTCCATTTTTTCGGGGGTCGTCGGAAAATGGATTTCGCGCAACGCGGTGTTGAGGTCGGGCAGTTGCGCGTCCGCGCGAATTTTTTCCGGCATCGGGTCGGGCACTTTGCTCGCCCAAAATTCGACGACGCTGTGCACGAGTCGGCGCAACCAGCGATTCGTGATGCCTTCGGTGAGTGGATACACGGGGACGATGCGCGCGGTGTGCAACAATTCTTTGCTGAGCGGCTCCCATTCTGGTTGTTTGAAAACCAGGTGACCCAAATCTTTATCCACGCGTCCGCTCACGACGATGCGGCGACCGGTTTGAAATTGTTTTTGCAAAAACGGTTGATTGAAAAATGTCGCTTGAATCGTGCCAGTCGTGTCCGCGAGGACGACGCTTGTTACCGTCAACCCGGCGCGCCGCGTTTCGCGCGTGAATACTTCGCACACGGTCAACAGCACGGTAACTTCTTCGCCGTACATCAATTGGCTGACCGTTTTGAGTTGACTGAAATCGTCGTACCGTCGCGGAAAAAGATACAGCAAATCGTTGACAGTGTAGACGCCGAGTTTCTGTAATTTTTTCGCGTGCGCGGGCCCGATCGTTTGCAAACGTGTGATGCTCGCGTCAAGTCCGTACCCGGCGACGGGCGTTGTGCGCGCCGGTTTCGCTTCCGATTTTGACGCGGCTTGGCGCGTCGGCGCGATGGCTTCTTCATCGTCCGCGTCGTCAAATTCGTCGAGCGGTTCTTCGATTTGATTCGCGGATTCGGAATCGCCGCGCAGTGCCGCGAGCGCGCGCGTAATCATCGCTTGGCGATCATCCGGTTTCGCGTCGCTGTACCCTTTTAACGCGAGCGCGATGGCTTGCGCGCGTTGCGCGTCGCCGCTCTGCTTTTGCGCGCCGCTCCAATTGTTAATGAACTTTTCCAATCCGCCAATGACCAGGTGATCGGCGCATTTTTTTTGTTCATTGACGAGCATCCGTTCCAATTCACCAAGCGATAAAGCCATCCCATCCTCAAGGTATTTATGATTTCAGATTTCAGATTGCAAATTTCAAATTTGCAATCTGAAATCTGAAATTAAAATTTGCCGGAGACCCACGCGATGCCCGCGCCGCCCGGACCGGTGTGCGCGCCGAGCGCGGGGCCGGCTTCGCTGACAACGATGGATTCTTCGGGAAAAGTTTTCGCGAGCATCGCGCGCAAGCGCGCCGCGTATTCCGGCGCGGCGGCGTGTAACACGGCGAGCTCTTGAATCGGGCCCGATGACAAGACGATTTCGACGAGGCGTTCGAGCGCGCGATTCGTCGTGCGAACTTTTTCGATGGGCTCGACGATGCCGCGTTTGAGCGAGATGAGCGGTTTCACGTTGAGGGTATCACCGAGCAACGCCGCGCCTTTGCCGAGTCGTCCGCCGCGTTTCGCGTACTCGAGCGTGTCGAGCATCGCAACGATGTGCGTGCGCGGAATCACATCTTCGACGACGGCGTACACGCGGTTGAGCGACGCGCCTTCCTTTGCCGCGCGCGCCGCCATTATCGCGACCCAGCCCAACGCCATCGAAGCAAGCGACGAATCCACCACTTTGATTTTCGCGCCCATCGTTTGGCGCGCGGCTTGATGCGCGGAGTTGAGCGTGCCGCTCAACTCGCCGCTGACGTGAAGCGAAAGTATTTCTTTGTGATTGCGCGCGAGATGCCGGTAAATCTCCATAAATGCCGCAGGCGATGATTGCGATGTTTTCGGATGCACCGGCGAACTCACGAGCCGCTTGTAAAAATCGGTGGGCGACAAGGACACGCGATCATAAAATTCATCGTTGCCAAAACGCACGATGCAGGGCACGATCGTAATGTCGAGTTCTTCCAAAATCGCCGGGGGAATATCGGCGAGACTGTCGGTGATAATTTTGACGTTTGCCATTGGGATTCTCAATTTGATGTGGCGCGGCTTTTCAAGCCGCGCGATGCGGGCTGGGAAGCCCGCGCCAC
>Ga0233425_10010459_pt1 | contig 11284 bp, 5 predicted proteins | sample Watercolumn_Towu_2_FD_181712 | JGI IMG/M metagenome (GOLD analysis project Ga0233425, IMG submission 181712) | Freshwater microbial communities from Lake Towuti, South Sulawesi, Indonesia - Watercolumn_Towuti2014_140_MG | ecosystem: Environmental > Aquatic > Freshwater > Lake | place: Indonesia...
AGCAGGGCACGGTGGCGGTCAACGCCGGCCAGTCAGCCCCGATGCGCGCTCCCGGTCATCCCGTTGCCTCGGTCGGCATCGAGGCCGCGCTCGACGACCTCGCCGTCAAGCTCGGGTTCGATCCGCTCGACGTCCGCATCCTCAACGATCCCTTCGAGGTCCGGCGGAACGAGTACAAGCTCGGGGCGGAGAAGATCGGTTGGAAGCAGAAGTACCGCAAACCAGGCACGTCGCCCGGGCCCGTCAAGGTCGGCCTCGGCTGTGCCGGAGCCGCCTGGGTGAACCGCAGCAACGTCACTCACGCGGAGGTGCAGATCAACAGCGACGCCACCGTCGAAGTGCGCGTGGGCACCCAGGACCTCGGCACCGGCTCCCGCACGGTCGCCCGGGTCGTCGCGGCGGAAATTCTCGGCCTCGAACCGAAGAACATCACGGTCAGTGTCGGCGACACCCGGCTGCCCACCTCGGGTTCGAGCGGTGGCAGCCAGACGACCGCATCGGTGGCTCCCGCCGTCTACGACGCCTGCGAAAAAGCCGTCGCCGAGCTCGCCAAGGTGAGCGGCGTGGCCGATCCGCGCGGCGCCAACTGGGCGGGCGCGTGCAAGAAGATCGGCGCCGGCCCCCTGCAGGTCCGCGGCCAGTGGCGCGAGGGCCTCTCCGCTGGCAACGCGGGCGGCGTGCAGTTTGCCGAGGTCGAGGTCGACACCGAGACCGGCTTCGTAAGGATTCGCAAGATCCTCGCCGTGCAGGACTGCGGCGCGGTCGTCAACCGGTTGACTTGCGAGAGCCAGGTCAACGGCGGCGTTATCATGGGCATCGGTTACGCCCTCTACGAGGAACGGGTGATGGACCGCGCCACGGGCGTTGTTCTCAACCCGAACTTCGAGACCTACAAGCTGCCGGGCGCCGCGGACATCCCGGAGATCGACATCGTCCTGCTCGACATGCCGGAGCGCGGCGTGATTGGGGTCGGCGAGCCCTGCACGATTCCCACCGCCGCCGCCATCGCCAACGCCGTGGCCAACGCCCTCGGCGTGCGCGTCACCAGCCTGCCAATCACCCCGGACAAAGTGCTGGCGGCGCTGGGCAAGGCGCCGCCGGCGGCGCGTGGCGCCACCGCTCAACTCGAACTCAACGACGCCTTTCGCCGGGTGGCGCAGATGCCGGCCGCGGCCGGCGGGGAGATGCCGACATGAACGCATTCGCCTACGTCACCGCCCGCACCCCCGAGTCGGCTGTCGCCGCGGTGCGCTCCGACGGCCGGTTTCTCGCCGGCGGGATCGACCTGCTCGGGGAGATGAAGGAATCGCTCGCGACCCCGACGACGCTCGTCAACATCAAGGCCCTGCCGGGCACGACCGAGATCCGCAGCGAGGGCGGCAAGTGGCGCGTGGGCGCCAACGTCACGCTCGCGGCACTCGCCCAGCACACGGAGATGCGCCGGCTGTTTCCCGGCCTCGTCGAGGCGGCGGGCGAGGTCGGTTCGCCGCAGATTCGCCATGTCGCCACGGTCGGAGGCAACCTCGCGCAGCATTCGCGCTGCTGGTACTACCGCCACCGCGACGTCACTTGCCGCAAGAAGGGCGGCACCACCTGCCTGGCCCGCGAAGGCGAAAGCAAGTACCACTCGCTCTTCACCGGCTGCATGTGCATCAGCCCGGTCTGCTCGAATCTGGCGATCGCGCTCGCCGCTCTCGACGCCCGGGTCGGCGTGCACCGCGGCCGCCGCGTCGAAGCGCTCACCGTCGCCCAACTCTTCGAGTCGGCCTGGAAGACCCCGACCGATCACCATTCCTTGCGACCGGAGGATCTGATCCTGCACGTCGAGCTGGGCGCGCCCGCGGGTAGCCGCAGCGCATATCTCCAGCTGTCAGAGAAGGCCGATTTCGACTGGGCCTTGGTCAGCTGCGCCGCCGCCGGTACGGTTGACCGGGGCACGCTGCGCGGAATCCGCGTAGTGCTCGGGTCGGTCGCCCCCATCCCCTGGATGGTCGACGAGGCCAATGCCTATCTGAACGGCAAGCCGCTGACGGCTGAGCATGCCGATCGCGCCGCCGAACTAATCCTGAAGGACGCCCGGCCCTTCACCGGCAACGCCTACAAGGTGCCGCTCGCCCGCGCGCTCATCCGGCGCACGCTGCTGAAACTCGCGGCGTAGGCTCCCGGCGATCCGCCGCCGCCGCCCGCCCGCGAAGCTCCGCGCCGCGGCGTTTACTGGCACGCTTCGCAGGTCTCGCCGCGGCGCATCGCCTCGAGCGAGCACGCCTGCTTTTGCTCCTCCGTGTAGGGGCGCCTCGCGCCGGCCTCCGGCGCGACCCCTGCGGCCGGCCGTGGCCGGTCGTCGCCCCCGGCGGCGACGCCCCGCACTTCCTTCCGCGCGGCCACCGTCGCCTTCTCGATGTTCGACGCGCCGAGACTGCGCAGGTAGTAGGTGGTCTTGAGACCGGCATGCCACGCCTGCCGGTACATGTGGCTGAGCGTCTTCAGATCGGGCGTCTTGATCCAGAGGTTCACCGACTGCGATTGATCGATCCACTTCTGGCGGCGCGCCGCCGCCTCGATAATCCACTTGTAGTCGATGTCGAAAGCGGTGAGGTACTTCGTCTTCAGGTCGGCGGGGATGCGATCGATGTCGCGCAATTCCCCGTCAAAATATTTCAGGTTGTCGATCATGTCCTGATCCCACAGGCCGCGCGCCTTGAGGTCCTTCACCAGGAACGGATTCAGCACGATGAACTCGCCCGAGAGGTTCGATTTGACGAAGAGGTTCTTGTAGGTGGGCTCGATGCAGGGCGACGTCGCGGTGATGTTCGAGATGGTCGCGGTCGGGGCGATCGCGATCACGTTTGAATTGCGCATGCCCTGGCGCGCGATTTTCGCCCGCAGGGGCGCCCAGTCGAGCCGGCCGCCGCGCGGCACCTCGACGGGGACACCGCGCTCGGTTTCCAGCAGGTCGAGGGTGTCCTGCGGGAGCAGGCCGCGATCCCACTTCGATCCGCGGTAACTCGAGTAGGGGCCGCGCTCGGCGGCGAGGTCGGAGCTCGCCTCGTAAGCGTAATAAGCGATCGCCTCCATGGCCTCGTCGTTGAATTCGACCGCCTCGGGCGAGGCGAACGCGTGGCCGCGCAGGTAGAGCGCGTGGGCCAGGCCCATCACCCCGAGGCCGATCGGCCGGTGCCGGAGATTCGAGGTCTTCGCCGCGACGGTCGGGTAGAAGTTGATGTCGATTACGTTGTCGAGCGCGCGCACGGCCACCCGAATCGTCTCCCGCAGGCGGGCGTGATCGAGCGAACCGTCGGGCTTGAGGTGCGTGTCGAGGATGACCGAACCGAGATTGCACACCGCCGTCTCATCGTTGCTCGTGTTGAGCGTGATCTCCGTGCACAGGTTCGACGAGTGGATCACCCCAACGTGGTCCTGCGGGGAGCGCAGGTTGCAGGCGTCCTTGAAGGTGATCCACGGGTGGCCCGTCTCGAAGAGCATCGCGAGCATCTTCTTCCACAGTTCGAGCGCCTCGATCTTCTGGCCGAAGATCCGGCCCTCCTCCGCCAGCCGCTCGTACTCGAGGTAGCGCTGCTCGAAGGCGGCGCCGTAGAGTTCAGGCAGATCCCGGACCTGGTTGGAGCGGAAGAGCGTCCAATGCTGCCGGGCTTCCAGGCGCTTCATGAACAGATCGGGAATCCAGTTGGCCGTGTTCATGTCGTGCGTGCGGCGGCGGTCGTCGCCCGTGTTCTTGCGCAGCTCGAGGAACTCGAAGATGTCGTTGTGCCAGGTCTCGAGGTAGGCGCAGCCGGAGCCCTTGCGCTTGCCGCCCTGGTTGACCGCCACGAGTTGGTCGTTGTGGAGCTTGAGAAACGGGATCACGCCTTGCGACTCCCCGTTGGTGCCCTGGATGTGCGCGCCCGTGCCCCGCACCGCCGTCCACGATCCGCCCAGCCCTCCGGCCCACTTGGCGAGGAAGGCGTTGTCGGCGATGCCGCGCAGCATGATGCTCTCGAGCGAATCGTCGACGTAATAGAGGTAGCAGGAGGAGAGCTGCGAATGCAGCGTACCCGCATTGAAGAGGGTCGGCGTGCTGCTGCAGAAACGGCGGCTCTTGTAGAGTTCGTACAGGCTGGCCACGCGCGCTTCGCGGTCGCCCGGCTCGTCGAGCATCAGCCCCATCGCCACGCGCATCCAGAAGAACTGCGGCGTCTCGATCCGGCGTGCGGGCGTCTTCGTCTTGTCGATGATCAGGTAGCGATCGTACAGCGTCTGGATGCCGAGGAAGTCGAACTCGAGATCCGCCGAGGGATCGAGCCCGGCCGCCAGCTTCGGCAAGTCGTACTCGAGGAGGCGCGGGTTGAGACGCCGGATCGCCACGCCGTGTTCGAGGTACTTCCGGAACGCCCGTTGGTGCGCCGCCTTGAGCGCCCCGATGCCGTCGGCGGCGATGTCCCAGCGCAGCACCTCCTCGTAGATGTAGGTGAGCTGGATCCGGCCGGCAAACCGCGCGAAGTCGGCGTCCTTCTCGATCAGGGTCTTCGAGTTGAGGATGATCGTGGCGTCGAGGTCCTTCTGGGTGATTTGATCGTAGATCGAGCGGCGCAGTTCGGCCTCGATCTCGTCGTTCGAGAGGTGCAGGTCGAGGCCGATGCGGGCGAACTCGATCCGCTTGCGCAAGTCGGCGCCGTCCCAGAAGACGTTCGTGCCGTCCGCCTTCTTCACCACGATCATCGAGGCCTGCCCGGGGGCCGTCTCCGCGGCGGCAAAGGGCGCGGGCGTGTCGACGCCGGTGGTGAGGCCCAGATCGCGCACCGCGGCCCGCTGCGCGCGGAACAGGATGTAGGCCTCGGCCACCTTGTAGTGACCGGCCTTCATCAGTTCCTCCTGCACGATATCCTGAATCTCCTCGATGTGGATGAACGACTGTTTCGAGGAATGCACCCGCTCGGAAACCGCCCGGGTGATGGCCACGGCGGGCGCGGAATCGCGTTGCAGCGAAAGGAAGGTCTTGCGCACGGCGATCTCGACCTTGTGCTCGCTCCACGGCACCACGTGGTTGTTGCGGCGGATAACCCGCAGCGTCGACGAGGCGACCGCCCGATCCACCGAGATCTTCCGCGCGCGGTTGAGCAGGAGGCTCTTGGCGACGAAGTACGCGTTGTTATCGACCAGCGTCTTCTCGAGCAGCTCGTACAGGCCGTTCAACGAGAGGCGCACCGGCGACTGGGTGCGCGCCAGCTCGCCCAGGTTGGCGGCCACTTCCAGGCAGATCCGCTTCACCCAGGCCCGGCTCGCCTCGGTGAAGATCTCCTTGTCGCCCCGCGCGAGATGCACGTTGGTCAGCGCCTTCCCGAGCGTGTCGGCGACTTCGGCCAGCACGAACCGCTCCTCCCCGTGCGGGCAAAGCAGCACCACCGGCGGCACCTCGATTGGCTCGTCCGCCAGGACATCGCGCCAGGCGAAATGGGGCTTCTGTTCGATCGGGGCGTGGACGGTGCGCTTGAGGGCGAGATCCTGCGCCAGGGAAGGATGGCTCATGGTGAAAGAAGAAGAGGGCGGGGAAGGGACGGCGGTGCCGCGGAGAGACGAACCGGATGCCCCGGGACGGCGCCGACGAGGTGCGACCGCGTGCGGGGCGGGAGATGGGTGGGTGGCGCGGTGGGGTGGGCGCGGATGACTGGCGGGAAGTGAGCTGGAGTTGCGAACCCGGAAGCGCCGCGGAACGGCAGCCCGCCGGGTTCCGAAATCAGAGTTCGTCGTCGTGCGCGACCGCCAGCGAGGAGGCCTTCTGGTACTCGGTCACCCGACCCTCGAAGAAGTTCTGCTCCTTCTTGATGTCCATCATCTCGGCGAGCCACGGCAGCGGGTTGCGCACCCCGGGCGCCAGCGGAGCCAGGCCGCAGCTTTCCAGCCGGCGATCCGCGATGTAGTCGATGTACGTCAGGAAGTCGTCGGCCGCCAGGCCGATCGAATTCACCGGCAGGCAGTCGCGAATGAACTCCTTCTCGAGCTCGACCGCTTCGCGCATCAGGCCGCGGAGCTCCTCCCTGAACTCCGGTGTCCAGATCTCGCGGTTCTCATCGACCAGATCCATGAACAGGTTGCGGAACACCTCGATGTGGTTCGACTCATCGCGCAGCGTGTAGCGGAACATCTGGCCAATCCCCGGGAACTTGTTCTGCCGGTAAAGCGACAGCACCATGCCGAACAGGCCATAGAACTGCGTGCCCTCCATGCACTGGCCGAAGATGAAGATGTTCTTTGCCAGCAGCTCTTTGTTTTCCCGGCGCGTGAGGTCGAGATCGCGCCGCAGCGCGTGCGAAGTCCGGGTGACAAACTCGTTCTTGCGGACGATCGTGGGAATGTCCTCGAACATCGCCTCGCACTCGTGCGGGTTGATCTGCAGCGAGGCGATCATGTAGAGCAGCGAATCGGCGTGGATGTTCTCCTCGTGCGCGTGGCGACCCAACACGAGCTTGAGTTCCGGCGCGGTCACCAATTCGCGCACGACATGCTGGATGTTGTCGCCCACGATGCCCTCGGCCGCGGAGAAGTAGCCGATCCCCATCCGGATGATCCAGCGTTCGACGTCGGACACGATTTTCGCGTCGCGCCACTGCTCGATGTCCTTGCCCATCGGGATGTCCTCCGGCTCCCAGTGGTTGGCCTTCATCTTGCGATATAGGTCGTACGCCCACTGGTACTTGAGCGGCAGGAGGTTGAACGTCATGGTCTCGCGACCGTTGATCACTCGCTTGGCGGCAAACGCGGCCTCGGCCTTGGCTTGGTCGAGCACGAACGTCTTGGCGCCGACTTGAAAGGTCTTGTACATGGATCCGGCGGGAGTCTGGAAAAGAAGGTACGTGAATGGTGGGTGAAAACAGGACGGGAAACGGGCCTTTTCGGGGTGGGCAGGCCCGCGAGCAAACAAAAGTTGTTGGGAGTTATCGACGCGTTGCTGACCACAACAGGATGTGGTCCCTCTCCGCGGCGACCACAACGGATGGGAACCCGCCCCTTTTACGTCAATGAGTTTGTGCTTGGTCGGCGGAAGATATTTCCCGATTTTTTTCTTGCGACGCTGCACGCGCAACGTCTCGCCCCTTCCTTTCCGCCGTTCCGTTCGTGCCACGGGCGGCAGCACCCGGGGATCCCCCAGATCGCCGGCTACAGCGGTTTGGCCGACCGGAGGACCTGTTCGAATCGCGGATCGTCTTTCAGCCGCGACCAAAGCGGGTCCAGGCGAATCTCATTGGGTGAAAACCGGGAGATCCCCTTCATCAGCTCCCGCAATCTTGCCAGGGCGTGTTCAGTTCGGCCGAGCAAAGCACTCGTTCGCCCCGCCTCCAGAATTGCCAGCTGGCCGCCATACGCGTCCAGCTGCACCGCTGTCGCCACCGCCTCGTCCACCGCGCGCATCGCCTCGTCGACTTCTCCGGCCAGTGCGCGTGCCCGGGCAATGCCCAGATTGACAAACGGCAGCTGCCGCGGCGTCCAGCTCTGCCGCCGGTACTCGTGGAGGGCGGCTTGCGCAAACCCGCGCGCGTCCTCCCGTTTTCCGCGCAGGTGCGCGACGAGGGCCCGGTGCAAGGCCACGGGTTCATTGACCGCGCGCTGAATGTCCGTGATGCCGGTCAACCTCGGGTCGGCCAGCACTTGTTCTGCCGCTGCGAAGTCGTGCGCCCACATCGCCCGTTCGTACTCTGCGCGCAAACCCGCCGGATCCCGTTCCTCGCGCGGCAGGCGGGCGAAGGCCTCGAGAAACGCCGCCCGGCTGCCGCCCAAGGCAAGTTCGACCCGCACCAGCACCTCCCGCGCCGAGTAGTCTTCGGGAAACAGCGCGGCGAACCGCCTCGCCACCTGCCGCGCCGCCTCGTAGCGCCGGTGCTGGAACAGAAAGGCAGCCAGCTCGGTCGCGTCGTATAAGTTGCGTGGATTCAGCACGACCGCCCGTTCGAGGTGCCGCAGCGTCTCCGGCCAGTGCCCGAGCCGGCGGTGCGCGTAGGCGATGACCCCCGGCAGTGCCGCGTCGTTCGGCAGGCCGCGTTCCGCCTTTTGGTAGTGCTCCAGCGCCCGCTCCCAGTTGTTCTCACAGAAATAGGCCACCGCCCCGCGCGCATAATCGGTTTCCGGTGCCTCGGGCGCGGTGCGCACCGCGGCGCTCAGCGCGGCCTCCGCCAACGCCCGCCGCGCCGGCGTGGGATCGATGTAGCCGAACCAGTACATCCGGGCCTGGCACAACGTGAGCTGCGCGTGGGCCAGCGCGAAGGCGGAATCCTCCACCACCACGCGCTGATACGCCGCCGCCACCCGCTCATAGTGCTCCCGGCTCGACCGCGACGTCAGGCCCTCCTCTTCGGCCCGGGCCCGCAAATACAACTCGTAGGCCACCGGATTGCGCGTCGGCCGCCGCTCGAGCAACGTCCGCTCGCCGGCCGTGAGCGTGGCCTTCAGCGTCGCCGCCACTTCCTGGGCGATCGCCGCTTGGATTGCGAATACGTCGGTGAGTTCCTTTTCGAAACGGTCGCCCCACAGTTGCCGGCCGGTCTGCGCCTCGACCAATTCGACCGTGATTCTCACCTGATTCCCGACGCGTTGCACGCGTCCCTCGAGCACGCTGGCCACTCCGAGATCGGCCCCAATCTGGCGGAGGTTGCGTTTCTTCGCGTCCGCGTACGGCAGCACCGCGGTGCGGCCGATCACGGTCAGGGCGGAAACCTTGCCCACGGCGGTCAGCACTTCGCCGTGAATCCCGTCGGCGAAGTACGCGCTGTCGGGTTCGGCACTCTGATTCTCGAACGGCAGCACGGCGATCGCCCGAGCGGAGGCTGCGGTCGCCGCTTCCGGTGCCTGGCCGCCGGTTCGGGCCGTCCTCGAGTCTCCCGCAGACGCGGCCGTCCAGGTCCGGAGGGCGAACACCCCGGCCACGACCGCGGCGGCGAGGCAAAAGCCAAGGGCCAGCCACGTCGCCGGCGAAAACCGCCGGCCCGCGCGTCTCGCCGCCGCTGGCGCGGCCTCCGGTCCGCCTTCGCGGGCGTCGATTGCCGCAGAAGCCGGATCCACCGAGCCTCCCGCCTCTCCGGTCAGCAGCGCTTTCACCCGTCCAACAAAATTGCCGGAGACCTCGCCAGCGGGGAGCCGCGACCACTGCACGGCGAGAAAAGACTTCGGCACCAGGGCCCCGCGTTCGCTGGTGGCATCGATCGCCACCGGCAGCAGGAACGGTGTGCCCTCGGCCATCAGGTGGGTGCGCTCGTCGGCCAGTCGCCACTCCAGTCGGAAATACCCTTCGCGCCGCGCCTGCGTGGCGGCCGAGACAATCGGCACGAACAGCGCGCAATCCGCGATCTGCTGGCGGATCTTCTGATCCCACGCGTCGCCGCCCACGAGTTCGTTCTGATCAAACCAGACCTCGAGGCCCGCCGCCCGCAGCGCGGCCCCGATGCGCGCCGCCGCCGCCAGATCGTCGCGGGCGTAACTGAGGAAGATCGCTGACTTCGAGGTGTCCGGCATGTGGGGCAGGGTCGCAATCTCGGCGCAAGCTTGCGGCGGACGGAAGCTTTTTTCCGTCGGTCCGCGTGGCCCGGCGGCGTGCGCCGGGACGTTATCCCTGATCCGCGCGGCCCGGCCGGGCGCCCGCCAGCACTTTACCCATGACCTTCGGCACCACCAGCGGCGGGAGATCGCGCAGCTGCTCGGCGAGCCCGATCGCGTCAATCAACTGAATGCGGTGCAGCGTCGCAAACGCCTTCGCATCAGGGGTGAAGCCCGCCGGGGCAACGAACCAGGCCGACTCCACCCCTTCCGCCGTCATCGTTGCAAATAGTTCCCGCACCAACTTGGCCGTGACCACGCCGGTTTCGCACCCGGCGCAGCAGATCAGCATGTTGGGAGCCTCCCCCGTCTCGGGCCGCAGGACGACATCCTTGTCTCCTCCCGCCGGCTGCACCTGCGCCACGTAGCCCTCCGCCTCGAGCAACGCCGCCACCAGCTCCGCCAGCTTCCCTCGTGGCCAAGCGAGCAAATCCGTCTGCGACGGCAGCCCGCCCGCCGCATCCGAGATCCGCAGCGCCATCTGTCCCTCGGGAGCACGGCGCCAGGGAGCCCACCGCCGCCAAGTCAGCCAAGCCAGCGCTCCGATGAGCCCCAAGCCGAGAATCAACGCCGTCATGAGCAGCCAGCGGGCGCGAAACAGCGACGCCACGAGCGCGACCGTTTTGGGCGAGGCGCTCGCGGAGCCCTTGGGCGCCGCTTTCTCGCGCAGCACCAGGGCTGCCATCGCCTCGGACTCCCGTTGGGCAATCCGCAGCTTCGCCTCGGTCACCGCGGCGAGCACTGCGGCGGCCGGGCTGTCTCCGGCCGCGAACGAGCTCACATCCACTGCCTCGATCGGTTCACCCTCCGGCGAGAGCAGCAACAACGACGGAAACGCCCGCACCGCCAGCTTTTCGGCCCAACGACGGTTCTGTTCCCGCACGTTTGGCTCCACCGTCGCCCGCGCTGCCAACTCGATCCGCAGCAAAACGAATTCCGCCGCCAGGGTGTCTACCACCGTGCGATCGCGTGCGACCGCCTCGTCGAACAGCTTGCTCGCCGCCGAGCTGTCGGCATCTGCGAACAACCCAAGGATCCGCACCTTGCGCTCGGTCGCGAGCCGCCTCGCTTCGTCGATTCCCGCCAGCCACTCGGGTGGCAGCGGCGCCGGCTGCTCGACCGCCCGCACCGCCCAGGGCGGGCGCGGTCGCGGCGGGGGCCAGGGCGGTTTCAGGGTGAACGCAATCGCCTCGAGCCGGTCCCGTTCGAGCGTCACCGTGCCCTGGGGATAGGACAGGATTTCCCTCGTGCCGGACCACGATTGCCCGGTCGGCCAGCCGTAGGCGTCGATGACCTCTTCGCGCGTGGCGCCCGGCGCCAGGAGCGGCCGCGCCTCTCCGGCGAAAATCAGTGCGACGCCGGCCAGCGCCGCGCACCAGACCAGGCGAGCCAGTCCGCGTCGCGCGGCCCCTTGCTGTCCGAGTCTGTTCATCGGGCGACCCCGCCCATGGAGGGCCGGCCGGTGCGGGGCAGGTCGCAGCCGAGCCGTGCCGGGGAGAGAATCGTCGGGGCTGGCATGACCGCCAAAGTACCATCGGAGCCCGGCGCGACGAACTTTTTCGTCGGCAGCCGCCCCCGAAGCCGCCTTGCTTCCGCCCCAGTGCCTGACCTCGCCGAACTTCTCAGAACTACCTTCGGCTTCGCCTCGTTTCGCCCGCTGCAGCGCGAGATTTGCGAGGCCTCGCTGGCCGGCCGCGACGTTTTC
>Ga0233425_10010460_pt1 | contig 11284 bp, 11 predicted proteins | sample Watercolumn_Towu_2_FD_181712 | JGI IMG/M metagenome (GOLD analysis project Ga0233425, IMG submission 181712) | Freshwater microbial communities from Lake Towuti, South Sulawesi, Indonesia - Watercolumn_Towuti2014_140_MG | ecosystem: Environmental > Aquatic > Freshwater > Lake | place...
GCGGCGGCGGTCGCGGCGGCGCAGGCGCAGTGGCTTGGCGGCACGTCGGCGTCGGTGGAACGCGCGGTGGAACGGGTGAAGCCGGCGTTGGTGCGGATCGAGGTGGTGTGGACGGAGTTCGAGAACGGTCGCGCAGTGAAACACGAGGCGGCGGGCAGCGGCGTGATCATCCGTCGCGACGGGTTTGTGTTGACGAACCATCACGTGGCGGGGCACGCGACGCGGTTGGTCTGTATTTTGTCGAGCAACGAGGAGATCGAGGCGGAACTCGTCGGGACGGATTCGTTGTCGGACCTCGCGGTGTTGCGGTTGAAACCGGTGAAACCGCGCGTGTTTCCGACGGTGCCGTTCGGCGATTCGGACGCGCTCGCGGTCGGCGACCCGGTATTGGCGATGGGCAGTCCGCTGGCGTTGTCGCAATCGGTGACGCGCGGCATCGTGAGCAACACGAAATTGATCATGTCGCGCGCGATGGAGGCCGGTGGTCGTTTCACGCTCGACGGCGAGGATGTCGGCAGCATCGTGCGGTGGATCGCGCACGACGCGACGATTCTACACGGCAACTCGGGTGGGCCGTTGGTGAATTTGCGCGGCGAGATCATCGGCATCAACGAAATCGGTTTCGGTCTTGGCGGCGCGATTCCGGGGAATCTGGCGCAACGCGTGAGCGCGGAACTTATCGAGCGCGGCGCGGTGCGGCGGGCGTGGCTCGGCGTGGAGTTGCAGCCGTTGTTGAAGTCCGGCGGCGCGACGGAGGGCGCGTTGGTGTCGGGCGTGATTGCGGACTCGCCGGCGGCGCGCGCGGGACTGGCGGCGGGCGACGTGCTGGTGAAATTGGCGGGAGAAAAAGTGAACGCGCGTTACGCGGAAGAAGTGCCGGTGTTGACGCAGATGATTTGTGGAATGTCGGTCGGCGCGGAGATCGAGGCGGTCGTGTTGCGCGGCGGGCAACGGAAAATTGTGAAGTTGACGACGGCGGAGCGTCCGTTGATGGAACCGAAGACGCGGGAATTGCGGACGTGGGGCGTGACGGCCCGGAACATTTCTTTCATTGCGGCGCGTGAAATGCGGTTGACCGACACGAACGGCGTGCTCGTGACGAGCGTGCGCAACGGCGGACCGAGCGGCGAAGCGAAACCGCCGTTGATGCCGGGCGACGTGGTGCGCGAAGTTGCCGGCCACCGCGTGAACAACGTCGCGGAACTTGTCGCGGTATCGGAAGAAATCACGGCGGGGAAAAATACGCCGACACCGGCAATCGTGTCGTTGGATCGCCGTCGCGACAACGTGGTGACCGTCGTCAATATCGGCGTGAAAGAGTTGGACGAGCCCGGCATGGAGGCGCGCAAGGCGGCGTTGTCGGCGTCGGTGCAGGCAATCAGTCGCGAGTTGGCGGCGCAGTCCGGGCAAAAAGAGATTACCGGCGTGCGCGTGACGCAGGTTTACCCGGACAGCGCGGCGGCCGCGGCGGGGCTGCGCGTCGGCGATTGGATCGTGTCGCTGGACGGCGAAAAAATTCCCGTCAGCCAGCCCGGCGACGAGGAGACGTTTGTTCAGATGATCCGTCAATATCGGATTGGCACGAAGGCCGTGTTTGGCGTCTTGCGTGGACAAAACCGTTGTACGTTGACGATCGAGTTGACGGCGGCGCCGAAGCCCGAACGCGAGATGCGACGGTATCACGACCCGAATTTTGAATTTACCGCGCGCGACCTGACGTATCACGACCGGCTGGCGCGTCAACTTGCCGAGACCAAGCCGGGCGTGATTGTGATTGAAGTTGTCGGCGGCAGTTGGGCGGCAGTGGCGCAGTTGCGCGGCGGCGATATCATCGTCGGGGTCAACGGCGAACCCGTTAAAGACGTTGCCTCGCTGGAAAAGAAATTGAAGCAGCTAGTGCGGCAGCGGAGCAAGGAAGTGGTTTTACACGTGCAACACGGCATTCATTCGCGTTATCTCGAACTGCAACCCGACTGGAACCACAATGGCTCCAGCGCCACAAAAGGAAAATCATGAAACGCTTGTTCTGTTTGTTGTTGATCGCCGGACTTTGCGCCGGGGCGTCGCGCGCCGACCATGTCGCGGACGCCGGGCGAGCGATCTTGAAGAAAAATCAGGACGCTGTCGTTGGCGTCAAGGTTGTCGCGAAAGTGGCGGCACCGGGACGCGAATCCATGCAGGAAATCAAAATTGACGTCGTCGGCGTCATGGTGGACGCGACGGGACTGACGGTCGCGTCGCTGCGCAATGTCGAGCCGAGCGAGGTGCTCAGCCGGTCGTTCGGGCGCGAATTGCAGGTCGAGATCAGCGACTTGAAACTTGTGCTTGCCGACCGCAGCGAAGTCAGCGCCGCGCTCGTGTTGCGGGACAAGGATCTCGACCTCGCGTTCTTGCGTCCAACGGAAAAATTGCCGAAGCCGGCCGCGTTTGTTTCACTGGAAGATGCCGGCAAACCGGAACTTTTAGACGAAGTCATTTTGCTCACGCGCACTGTGCGAACGCCGCGGTTGGACCCGGTGCTCGATGACGCACGCATTTCCGCCGTCATTGACAAGCCGCGTTTGTATTATGTCATCAGCGGATTGGGCAGCCCCGGCCATGCCGTGTTCACGCTCGACGGAAAATATATCGGGCAGTCATTCTTGCGCCGATCGTTGAAGGGCGATGTGTGGGCGGTGATTGTTCCCGCAGCCGACATTGCTGAGATCGCAAAACAAGCGCCCGCCCAGGCGCCGAAACCAGCGCCGGCTGAGGAAAAGAAACCGGCAGAGAAGAAATCCGGCGCCGCCACGCCGTAATCAGCGCGTTCGTTCTATTAGCTCAATGCGTTTCGGGTCGCACTCGCCGAGACCGAGACGGGTTGCCGAGATGATGTGTCCCCCGCGTTCACCGAGTTGCGTGACGTTGGCCGCTTTACGCTTCTCTTCGATTTGTTGAAGGCAGACGGTGTCGAGCGCCACGGGATCGAGACTGAAGTAGAGTGTGCCCGGTTGCCACGAATACTGCGGGCGAAACGCCGGGCCGCCGGCGTAACCGGCAACGAGCGCGTCCATCACGTTCAACACGAGTTTGCGACGCAGCGCGGGCATCGCGCAAATTTCCGCAATCGCCGGGTCGCCATTCTGGTTGTGCAGATCGAAGCGTCGCGTGTTGTCCACCATTGCCAGCGAGAGGTTGTGAAGGCAACCGCACAAGCCGCAGTTGTCATGGCTTTGCAGCGCCGGCGCGTTGATCAATTTCGTGATTGTGCGTGACACAAGCTTCGGCAGATGCGAACGCGTGCTGATCTCCTGGTCGCTCCTTCGGAACAACAAATCGCTCCAGATTAATTTCCCGACGAGTTTGTTCTCGTACACGGCTTCCGCGTCCCAGCCGGTCTCGCCGATCACGCCGACCTCTTTTACGCGTGGAGTTGTTCCGGGTTTGGCAAAACCCGCCGCCCGCATTTTGTCCGGGTCGCGGTCGAAGATGTAAATGTTTTCCGACGGAACACCGACGGAACATAATCCATCCACGATGGCGTCCACGACCGCGCGGTGTGTTGCGAACAACGGCGCGGCTTGCGTGTTGATTTTGATGCCGACGACGTCGTTGCTGCCGACAAACGCACGCCACGCAGCAGCTTCATCGCGCGGCCCGGCAAGAGCCATGATGCCGGAGGCGACCATCGCGCGCACACAGGAGCCGTCCGTTACCGCGCGCGAATCGGTGACGGCGATGACGCGAGTTTTTGTGGTTGTGTTCGTTGTTGGCGCGGCCCCAGCGCTTGCCATAACCAGCATGAGAAAACCAAGTGCCGCAAACGTGATCCATCGGTTCATGTCATGATGATGCGCGGTTTGGCGGTTGAAAGCAAGGGCGGAGACAGCGTAGGGGGTTCCCTTACGCTAGAATCAGGCCGCTCCCCGATTGTTGGATGCGTTTGGATTCGTTACAAGGCAGACAAGATTAGGAGGATTAAATGGAAACGAACGATATCCAGGGAAATGAGCATGACAATATGGTCATGTTCATTTGGATGTTGGTTGGCACTGTAGCGGTGACAACAGCAACCATTTTGTGGATTTTGCGATGACAAGCAAAAACGATATGCTGATTGGTTTCCACAGCAACCAGTCAGTTGGAAACGGGTGTGCCGCAGTCGGGTGTGCGCTTTTCTCTCCTGGTATAGCGCTCCTACCTCTTGCGCATAACCTCACCGTGTGCACGCACGATACGCGGCGCCCGTTTCATTTTCGTAATCCGCAATGACGGACAAAGGGAACCGGTAGGGTGTGGGTTGCGGGTGTGGGTGGGCGATGACAGGCATCGCCCGGGAATTTAAGGGGCGAGGTTCAATCAGAACCTCGCCCCTCCTGTTTTCAGGAACCAGTCGGTTCAGAATTTCATCGAAAGCAAAAACTCGGCGTTCGATTTTGTTTTCTTGAGTTTCTCGACGATCAACTCCATCGCCTCGACCGGCGGCACGCCGGCAAGCGCTTTGCGGAGAATGTAAATACGGTTCAACTCGTCGGGATGATAGAGCAACTCTTCCTTGCGCGTGCCGCTCTTCTCGACGTTGATGGCCGGGAAAATCCGTTTGTCAACGAGATGGCGGTCGAGGCAAAGCTCCATGTTGCCGGTGCCCTTGAACTCCTCGAAGATGACTTCATCCATGCGCGAGCCGGTGTCCACGAGCGCGGTCGCCATGATCGTGAGCGAACCGCCTTCCTCGATATTGCGCGCCGCGCCGAAGAAACGTTTCGGCTTGTGCAGCGCGTTCGCGTCAACGCCGCCCGACAAAATTTTCCCGCTGTGCGGCGCGAGCGCGTTGTACGCGCGCGCGAGGCGCGTGATCGAGTCGAGCAAAATGACGACGTCCTTTTTGTGCTCGACAAGACGTTTGGCTTTTTCCAACACCATCTCCGCGACCTGCGCGTGGCGTTCGGGTTGTTCGTCAAACGTCGAGCTGATGACCTCGGCGTTGACGGTGCGCTTGAAGTCGGTGACTTCCTCGGGCCGCTCGTCAATGAGCAGCACGATGACGATGCACTCCGGGCTGTTCGCGAGAATCGCGTTCGCGATTTTCTGGAGCAGGATCGTTTTGCCTGTTCGCGGTGGCGCGACGATGAGGCCGCGCTGTCCCTTGCCGATCGGACAGAACAAATCGAGCACGCGTGTATTGACTTCCTCCGCCTTCGTTTCGAGGATGAAGCGCGACGTCGGGAAATACGGCGTGAGATTGTCGAACATGACTTTCTCTTTCGCCTTTTCCGGACTCTCGTGATTGACCGTCTCGACCTTGATCATCGCGAAGAAACGTTCCTTGTCCTTCGGCGGGCGGACTTGTCCTGAAATCACATCGCCCGTCTGCAATTCAAACCGACGAATTTGTGACGGCGACACGTAAATATCCTCGGGGCACGGCAAATAATTGTACGCGGGCGAGCGCAGGAAACCGAAACCGTCCGGCAACACTTCCAGCACGCCGTCGCCGAACATCGTGCCGTTGCGCAACGCGTTCTTCTTGAGGATGTCGAAAATAATCTCGTGTTTCTTCAACACCGCGAGGCACTCGACGCACCACAAGCGCGCCTTCTGCTGCAACTGCGACATGCTCATCGCCTGCAAATCACCGAGCTTCATCACCTCGCCTTGCGGCAACTTATCGAGTAACGACTCCGCCGGGGGATGCGCGGCGTTATCTACCGGCAACGTGCCCGGATCAATCGCCACGGGCGCGGCGCCGGCGTGCGACGCGGTCACTGGCACGGCGGTCGGCGCAACCGGAACATCGGGCGGCGCCGTCACCGGCGATGGCGCGGGTGCGGCATCCATCACATCATCCGGCTCCGGAATATCCGTCGGCAAAAACTCCTTCGGAATTTTTTGTTGCTTCGGCCCCTTCATTCCCATTCGGCCTCGTCTGTTTCTATTTTGTCGGCCTCGCGGCATGGCATGTCTCCTTGATGTTGTTCCAAATTGTGTCGGCTTGTTGCGCCAGCGTCTGGCGCGAACCGTCATTCCAAATCACGTAATCGGCGCGGTCCATCTTCTTCGCCAACGGCCATTGCGACGCGATCCGCGCGCGCGCCTGCGGCTCGCTCAAGCCTTTCGCCGCGAGCCGGGCCAGTTGCGTCGCCGCGCTGCACGCGACCGTCGCGACGCAATCGAATTCCTTTTCCTCGCCGACTTCGTACAGCAGCGGAATCACCGCCACCGCCACCGCGTCGGCGCCGCCACGTTCGAGCTCGGCAAAAATCTCCTGTCGTTTCTGGCGGACGGCGGGATGCACCAGTCCATTCAACACCAACCGCCGTTCCTCGTTGCGAAAAACGATTTCGCCGAGCGCCGCGCGATTGATCGAACCGTCCGCGTTCACAACGCCCGCGCCGAATTCCTTCACCACCGCCTCGTGCGTCGGCGTGCCCGGCGCGAGCGCCTCGTGCGCCAGCGCGTCCGAATCAATCACCACCGCGCCTTTCGCCCGCCACAACTCCGCGACAGCGGACTTGCCGGCAGCAATGCCGCCGGTCAATCCGACGCGGAAAACGCGGTGAAGCGATGAGGTCATGGGTGGATGACTGAACTGGGTTGGATGCTTGGAATACGGCTTGAACGACGGCGGCAGAATACCACGCGCCCCGGCGGCGTCAAGCTTTTGCTTTCCGCCGGCGCGGCGCTTGCGGTACACTGCCGGCATGGCAACTCTCCACGACGACATCCAAAGCGTGCTGCTTTCCGAACCCCAAATCCAACGTCGCCTCGACGAATTGTCCAACGCACTTCAAACCGACTACGCCGGCAAAGACCTCACGATGATCGCGCTGCTGACCGGTAGCGTCATGTTCGCCGCCGATTTGTTGCGGCGGATACCGGGACCGCTGCGACTGGATTTCCTCGGCGTGTCGAGTTACCACGGCCAGACCAGCTCGTCCGGCGATGTGACGCTGACCAAAGCGTTGCACCTCGACGTGCGAGGGCGCGACGTCCTTGTCGTTGACGACATCCTCGACACCGGGTTGACGCTCGTCAAAGTCCGCGGCCTGATCGAATCGTTGCAACCGCGCAGCGTGAAAAGTTGTGTCTTCCTCGAAAAAGAAATTCCGCACGAACAGAATTTCCGCGCCGACTACGTCGGCTTTCGGATCCCGGACAAGTTCGTCGTCGGCTACGGCCTCGACTACCGGGAGCGTTACCGGAACCTGCCCTACGTCGGCGTCCTCAAGCCCGAAGCCATTGAACAGTGTCCACGCTGATCAGCCCCAGAGTTTTTCGGGATACGCGCCCGCGCTGATGAGCGCGCGCACGCTGGCTTGAACCTTGGGTCGGTCTTCCTGATAGGTGACGCCGAACCACGACGACTGCGTCGGGAGCACTTTCAACGTCGCGCGTTTGCTCGTGATCAGCGTGTTCACGACCGACGGGATGAGGCATTCGCTCTTTTCCTCGCCGCCACGCGCACGGAAGAATTTGTCGAACTCTTCGCTGAGGAAACCGAACAGCGTCGGCGTGAAGCCCCACATGTTCATCGAGCAATACTCGTCGCCGGTGAGCGGTTGGATGGCGCCTTTTTCGTCGGTGTTGTGCGCCGCGTTGCCGTCGCGCGCGATCTTCAGAAGTTCGACGACTTGTTTGACCATTTTCTTGTCGTCAACCTGGCAGACGCCGCGCGAGACGGTGCCGTGTTCGCTGAGCGTTTTGCGGAGGACGAAGCCGACCATGGAGTAATCAACACTCGTCACTGAGGAGGCCGACAAAAATGCGCCGAGTGTGCGGAACGAATCGGTGCCGTAAAAGTCGTCGGCGTTGATCATCGCGAACGGTTCGCGGATGACGTCGGCGGCCATCAAAATCGCGTGCGCGGTGCCCCACGGTTTTTTCCGGTTTGGCGGCACGGTGAAACCGGCGGGAATCTTGTTTAATTCCTGGAAGGCGTACTCGACGGGCAGGCGTTTCTCGAAACGCGCGCCGACGGCCTCGCGGAACGGCGCTTCGATGTCGTGTCGGATGACGAACACGACTTTGCCGAAGCCGCCGCGGATGGCGTCGTAGATGCAATAATCAATGATGGTCTCGCCGTTGGGGCCGACGGGATCAACCTGTTTCAGTCCGCCATAACGGCTGCCCATGCCGGCAGCCAAAACTAAAAGTGTCGGTTTCATGCGGCGCGTTATACGGCGAATGGCTTGGAAACGCAAGATTCCACGAGGGATTTTTCGCGGCGCGGCGTATCACCAAGTGATGAACAACGACGACCAACTTGATCAGCTCCTCCGGCAATGGAAGGAGATCGAGCCGACCGCCGATTTTGACGCGGCGGTCTGGCGCAGGATTGCCGGAACATTTCCGGAACATAAACCGAGCTTCGCCGACTGGCTTCGCGACGCGGTGCGCGCGTGGTTGCCGCGTCCGGCATTTGCGATGGCGGCGGCGGTCGTCATCGGCGCGGGCATCGGCGTCGCGAGCGGAGTCTTTTCCGTCGCGCCGGAACGCGGGTTCGGTTTTCTTGCGCCTGACACGCTTGCCGGTGGTTACGTCCGTATCGCAGCGAGGTGAACATGAAAAATATTTATGTGTTACTTGTCGTTACGGCGCTCGTCGCGTCGGCGGCGTTTGGCATCGCGCGCTGGCGCCGGTCGCGTCCGTTGGAACTGCGCGACGTGGCGCGGTTGCGGCGCGAGTTGAAGTTGAGCGACGCGCAGGCCGCCGAGGTTGCGAAGCTCGAAGCCGTTTTTCAAAAGAAACTCGCCGACTATTGTACCGCGCACTGCGCCGCGCGCGCCGAGTTTGCCGGGTCGCTCAAGGACCCGACGAAGGCCGCCGAGGCCTGCCAGCGAATGTGCGCCGCGCAAAACGATTCCGAGAAGGCGGCGCTGGATCATATGTTGCGCGTGTTCGCGTTGCTGACGCCGGAGCAACAGCAGCGCTACACGGCGATGATTCAAAAACAATTTTCCGGTGCGTGCACGATGCGAATGCAACCGGCAAAAGACTGAACGCCCGACAGTAATTTCGGGCGTAACGAAACAGAAATGAAAGGAGTCACCATGAAAACAATTGGAGTCCTCGTAGCGGCGCTGGTGTTGAGCGCGTCGTTGTTGTGCGCTGGCTGCAAGACCTGTAGCTGCTCGAAGTGCAGCTGCAGCAAGGCAGAACACAAATGCTGCTGCCAGCCGTCGTGCGGAAATCCGTGCGCCAACAAAGACTGCAAGTGCGCGAGCTGCACAACGCGGAAGTAACACGCTGTCCGTAAATCACGCCACACCCGGTAACGCTTCGCGTTGCCGGGTGCGCTATTTTTAAGGCGGACGAAATGTTCCGGAAATGTTCCGGCGGGCAAACGGCTTGACCGGAAATTTTTCGGCGGCCATCCTCGCGGACATGAACGGGGATTTTTTTCGATGAAGCCGTTTGATTTCGGCGTGGTCCTCCAATCCTGTTCGTTCGGGCTGAGCTTTGTCTTCCAACGCCATCTTCTCCGAAAAACACCGCCGCTCATCCGCGGCCTCGTCCTCACCAACCGCTGTAACTTGCGCTGCCAACATTGCCGCGTCGCGACCCGTGGCCCGAACGCGTTTTTTTCCGTTTGAATAGAAGTTATGGCGGCGCGTCGGAAGGCGTGCAACGATTTTACAAACGCAACCCCGAAAGGATGTTTCTATCATGATTAAAGTCGGTATGGATCGCAGGCAATTTCTTGTGACGGCCGGTGTGGCCGCGGCCGGTCTCGCTCTCTCGAAGGCGCCGGTATTTGGCGCGCGCGTTGAGCCGAAGCGAAAACATTTTTGCGCGTCGGACCGCAAGTTGCGGGTCGCGTGTGTTGGTTGCGGTGGCAAGGGCGACAGCGATGTCGAGAGCGTGAGCGGGGAAGAGCTTGTCGGTTTGTGCGACGTGGATTGGGATCGCGCGAAGAAAACTTTTGAAAAGCATCCCAATGTTCCGAAGTTCAGAGATTACCGCGAGATGTTGGAGAAGCTGTGCGATAAGATTGATGCGGTGACTGTTTCGACGCCTGACCATATGCATTTCCCGGTGGCGATGATGGCGATGCAGATGGGGAAACACGTGTATGTGCAGAAGCCGATCGCGCACACGGTGTGGGAGACGCGGCAGATGACGGAGGCGGCCCGTGAGTTTGGTGTGGTGACGCAGATGGGGAACCAAGGACATTCGCACGAGGGCATTCGTCTGGTGAAAGAGTGGATTCATGCCGGCGTGATCGGCGACGTGCGCGAGGTGCATGTCTGGACGAACCGCCCGATTTGGCCGCAGAATATCAAGCGTCCCGCGACGGAAGACCCGGTGCCGGAAACTTTGAAATGGGATTTGTGGCTCGGTGTTGCGCCGAAGCGCCCGTACAATAAGTGTTATTTGCCTTTCCATTGGCGCGGCTGGTGGGATTTCGGTTGCGGCGCGATTGGCGACATGGCTTGTCACACGATGGACGCGTCGTTCTGGGGATTGGATTTGGTTGCGCCGATCAGTGTCGAAGCGGAAGTCGAGGGCGGTAATGAAGAGACTGCGCCGGCAGGTTCGATCATCACATACAAATTTGCCGCACGAGGAAACATGCCGCCGGTAACGTTGAAGTGGTACGACGGCACGAAGACGGCGCCGCGTCCGCGAGACCTTGAAGCGGATCGCAAAATGTCGAAATCGGGTCAGGTGATTGTCGGTGACAAGGGAACCATTATGGACACGACGGATTATTGCGACAGTCCGCGTTTGATTCCGGAATCGCGGATGAAAGATTTCAAACGTCCAGACAAAACCATACCGCGTGTGCCGGGCGCCGATCCGCATAAGGAATGGATTCGCGCGTGTAAAGGTGGACCGATGTGTGGTTCGAATTTCGATTACGCCGGATTACTGACAGAGACGGCGTTACTTGGCAATGTAGCGGTACGGAGCCGGAAAAAATTCCTGTGGGATGGAATGAATCGTTGGGGTGTTAACATTGCTGGACAACCGGAAATTAATCGTTATTTGCGGAAATCATACCGGCAGTATTAGAAGGTTGGAATAGTTTCGATGGATTGCAAGGTGTTGTAATTCAAGTTGTTAAAATGGCGCTCCTGGTATTTTGAAGATTTCTTAAAAAAGTTCTTGCATGATTTTTGAGGTGTCTGTATTTTGCGCGCCCACGTTCGGAAAGGAGCAACGCAAAAACGTTGCGAAAAATTTCTGAAATGATGGTTGACAGAAACGGGGTGTGCAAGTAGATTGCGCGCGCTTCCGAGGGAAGGAAGAAAGTTCTTTAGGAAAAGCAGATGATAGTTCGCCCGGTACGAGCGGTCGGCAG
>Ga0233425_10010461_pt1 | contig 11283 bp, 12 predicted proteins | sample Watercolumn_Towu_2_FD_181712 | JGI IMG/M metagenome (GOLD analysis project Ga0233425, IMG submission 181712) | Freshwater microbial communities from Lake Towuti, South Sulawesi, Indonesia - Watercolumn_Towuti2014_140_MG | ecosystem: Environmental > Aquatic > Freshwater > Lake | place...
CATTCTCTTCTCAGGAATGTCTGCGCAACTTCTTCGGACACTGCAGGAATTCTACGGACCGGCGAAAAGTAAGAAGCTCACTCTCCGCGAGGTCTTCCTCAATCGGTTCGGTCCTGTTGCCGTCGGCCAGATCGTGCCTCCACCGCTCAAGTCGGCCTATAACGATTACGAGTCGTACATCTTCATGACAAGGCGAGTGTATCTTCGGTCCCTCGAAGCAGACAAGATCGTTCTCGTCGGTGTAGATGGCTACAACAAAGGTCGTGAGCAGTCATTCGGGAATATCAACGGCAAGTCCGGGCTCATTCAGGAAAAGGTGACGTTGACGCCAAAAGGAATCGTTCATGAATCTGAAAACTGAACCTGGAGCGACCTCCGGTCAAAACGAGCCGAAGTCGTTCACAAATGCGTTTCTGCTTCAGATATCGGTCCTGGCGCTGTTCGCCCTTCTCGTCATGATCTTCGCCGAACGCTCAGCACCATCGGCGTACCGCAGGCTTCTGATTAATGATCCATTCTTGCTGACGTGGATCGGGGCTGTCAATTCCATCTCGTGGCTTGATGAGCCCGGAGTGCTGCCGCTCTCAAATCGGATTATCATTTTCTCAAGCATGCTGCTGAGCTTTGTTGTGCTTCCGACATTCTTTCTCTTCGGATGGCGAAGTCGCCGGCTCGATCAGTCACATCGAGTGGCAGCGCCTTCGCGGTCACTTGGAATCGGCTCGATCGCATATGTGTTCAGCATGATAGCGACAATGTTCATAGCCGTTGTTGTCGGACCCCTGACCGTCTTCCAGCAAATGCGCCACGTCTCCAGCTGCGAAAACAACAATGCGCGCCTGCTTCGGTACAAGGTTCAGCACGAGATAGATGTCCTTACGGCGAGTGCGTTTCAATATCGGATACTTCCGAAAGCTGAAGGCGGGGGAGGGGGATCGTACCTCGGGTACGGGATTCCGGATACATTGGCCCGGACTGAAATAGCCGAATACACCGCCCAGGTGAGCGCGGATACCGTATCGTATGTTGCAGAGTCGGCATTCTGTGAAACGGATCGCATGACGGTAAAACTCGACCCCAACGGGAAAACACCTGTTCAGTTAATGCAGGGGAATTGGGGGTCTGGGTGATAAGGCGCGTGGGCGCCGGGTGCGCTCCCTCGCAGCTCAGTTTGTATCTCCCCGAATAGAAACAAGGAGTGCTCGTGAATAAGGTTGGCGATCAGCGTCCTGTCTTTGATTGGCGATGGTTGGTTGTCGGATATTGCGCGCTGATTCTGTTTCAGTTGTTTCCGTCGTATGCGTTGTTTGGAATGAGGCGCACACCTGTTTCAGCAATGACCGGGATCTACCTCATCTGGATGGGCATTGGCGTTGCCATCGTGGGAGGATACATTGGTTCGAGATCCAAAGGATATCCAATGTTGGAGTCATTGTCTATCGCGGTTCTGTACATTCTGACGGTCATTGGCATCTATCGGGGAAGTGGCAAGGCCCTTCTGCGCTTCGTACCGTCATTGCCCCTGAAGCTCATGTATCTGCTCCTCTTCTTCAGTCTCTGTGCGGTTGGCGTGGTCATTGGAAAAATCGCGAGGATACGGAGGGAAAAGAAAGCCAGCCTACAGACCTGATGTTTCCTGCGTTTCAAAAGACCGTTGCCGTCCAGGATTTTCGATCCGTCTCTTCCACCCCTCATTTCACAGCAACTTTTTGCTTCTTGATGTGTCTTATGACAAAATCCCGCCATCATGGGGGGTTCTGAAGGTCCCCTTTGGAAACACAAACCGACGAACAGCTTGTGCACGCTTTGCAGCTAGGCGATCGTGAGGCTTTTGATGCTCTCTACCGTCGATATAGCGAACACATCTATGCCTTCTGCCTTAAACTGACAGGCGCTCACTCGCTGGCCGAAGATGTTACGCATGACACTTTCGTAAGTCTCTATCGCAACATCGATGAGTTACATGACGCCAAGCGTTTCCACTCGTGGTTGTTCACGATTGCCCGAAACAACATCTACAATCAACTTCGTCATAGTCGGAGAAACGGGTTCCTGGACGTAGAGTCGGTTTGGGACGACGAAACGCCGTTTTCTCTCGTTGAGCAGGCGGACGCCAAGGAAATAGTTTCGAATTGTATTGGCAAGTTGAAGATCGAGTATCGAGAGGTTCTGTTTCTGCGGGAATTTGAGCAACGCTCATACGAAGAGATCGCGGATATTACTGGCACAACACAAAGCTCGGTGAAATCACGCCTGTTCAAGGCCCGACGTGCTCTGGCAGAGAAACTAATACCGTACTTCAAGGAGTAGAATGATGGAACATTGGAGACTTCAAGAGCAAGTCAGCCTCCTCATTGACGGACTGATTAATGATGATGATTCAATCATCGTTTTTGCACACCTGGCGGAGTGCAGGGAGTGTAGAAATATGATGAAGGTAATGAAGCGGGTCCGATCTCATTGGAGTGAGGAAAGGCTTCTGCGAGTGCCTCGATCCGTGGAGCAGCGCATTGCGACCAGCATTTCAGAAAACCGGGTCGCGTCCGAACGTAAGCCTTTGCATACAACGCTTTGGTTTTCCAATGTCTCTATCCCGTTGCCTGCCGCGGCTTCAATTCTCCTGCTGATTATCTTCAGCAGCCTGCTGCTGTCGCCGTTTGTGGCGGGAGGTCAATCTCAGACGCGTGAACTTCCCCCCGAGCTAAATCACGGCGTGTCACGCTTCCTCCAACAACCCTTCTAACCGTTAGGGAGAACATTGGAATGGAGAAGGAAACTATTACATTCGAAATTAAGCAGGAAGTCTCGATAACACTTGTCTGGATTGTTGCAGGAATGATTATTGTGACCTCTACTTTTCTGATCGCTTCACAATCAGTGGATCTCTGGCCGTCAGTAAATGCAGGCGGCATCGCGGTGATCTTGTATCTGATCGCGCTCGTTGGATATTCTCTCAGGAAACCGGTTCCACGCAAAACACGAATCGCTGTCGTCACGGCAACTGTTGTGGTCCTCCTGATCACCGTATTCGCCTGTGTGCGAATGGAAGATCAAACGCGCTGGCAGGCAGGGATGATGTCGGACATTCGGGCTAACATCGGAAGAGGAATCATGCGGTCGGAGATGTCGAAGCCCCTCCTCGTAACGCTTGACCAGTACCATCGGCAGGGTCGGAACAAGAAATCTTCATTGGCCGACGTATTCAAGAAGATGCACTCGGGAGTCGTGGTAGGCGTCAACATCTATCAACCAAAGTGGAAAGGCGATTCGATGTCAGTCGTCGTTGAGACACTGAATCCAGACCGCATTGTCCTGGTTTCACAAGAGGTCTATGTCAAAGGAAAGGAGCCGCAATTCCGAAATCTCAATGGAAGAGTCGGGATGGTTCAGGAAAGGTTCATTCTTACCGAAGGGGGGCTTGAGCATGTCTCAGACAACTGACACACCTGAATTTGCCCGCGGATTTCTCTGGCAAGTCGTCCTCCTCTGTATCATTGCACTAGGACTTGTATTCCTGCTGTCTAGCTGGTTTCCTCTGAATATCCATATATATGGATCCAGGGTTGAGACTACAACTGCTCTATTACCATGGATAGTTGCCGGGGGCCAGACGATCGCAAACGGACTGTCAGATTTCTCAGGCGAACAGCCGGTCATTCTGGCTGTGACGAAGGCGAAGGCGATCGTCGGTCTGCTTCTGTTCGTTGTCGGTCCGACGGTGGTTTTTCTTGGGTTGCGGCGTCGATCTATCGGAGAGAATCTTTGGCAGCAACTTCAGCCCTGGCATATCTCGCATGTCCTTTTCGGTCTGTGCACGGCTTTCGTGCTTGTATTTGCATGTGCGATCCCGTACATGGCGATCAGAGGTGAGGAAGTGCGACATAGTCTGCGTGAGGCGCAGGCACCGCAAAACAGCAGAGACCGGATCATCAATGAAATGAACTTGATCAGCATCGACGCCGCCCAGTTCTTCGTGTTGCCAGAGGAGTTGGGCGGTGGGAACAGAACACTTTTGAGCTATCAATTACGTCCTGAGTTGGCAGAGTCGGCTGAGGCGATGTACACATCAAGAATTGAAGCCGCCAACATTCATGTACGTGCTGTGTCCCGACGCTACGCTGACAGTTGGGTCGAGGTGACCATCGACAGTGCAGGACGCCTGAACGGATGGATCTTTGGTGGAAAGTTCCACTAGAGTTACTCTTGAGCTATACTAATCCGAGGATAGAGTATGCAATCGATTCGAATGCTGTTCAAGACCCGTGTTGATGTTCGGTGGTTGACGGTCACGTACTGTTTCTTCGTTCTCTTCCACCTGTTTCCCTCATTCCTTTGCGGCTTGCCGATAACGTTCTTTCGGGGAAACGATATTTTTTTCAGGGGATATTCTGCGATATGGCCTATACTCCTATGGCTGGCTACTGGCATTGTGTTCATGAGCGCATATGTAGGTTTTCAGTCCAGATCCGTCACAATTATTGAGTCTGGCGCCGCATCTGTATTGTACGTGCTTACACTTATGGTCGGTACCTCAACATGGGCAATCTTGCCTCCTAAGTTTCGGGTTCTCCTTGTCCTTCTGTGGCTCGTTCTCTTTCTGCTTCTTTCGTTTCTGCTCGGATGTGGAGGAGCAGCATTTGGGGTGTGGCTGAAAGTGAGGAAAAGATCTGGCGATCAACGTTAGTCTCTCTTCTCACCCCCCAAAAAGATTCGATATCAAGGCACTAGCAGCGGATCTTCGCGTTATCGGCACATCTTTTCATTTTTTCTCTCCGATTTTACCTACATTAGTCGCATCGATTTCGTTTTCCATACGCATCCCAGTGCAAAGGACACCTATGAGGGCTTCGCTGACAGGGCTGATGTTGTTCGCCGCGGGCACATTGCTTGCTGGCCAGGAAACCATCATTTCGGGCAAGCTCCTCGGCTTTGACAGGAAGCCGATGCCGATCGCGCATGCTCACATCCTCAAACTCCCGAATCCAAAACCAATTGCCCAGGCAGTGGCAAAAGAGGACGGATCATTCGAAGTGCGCACGAGGGAGACAGGTACGTTGATTGTCGAATTCACGGGAGTGAACCACAGGGCTCTCGATGTGCCCCTTATCATTGAGAAACCAACGAGCCTTCAGGTTGCTGTTACTCTGCAGACGTACGAGTATCTCAGCGATTTCAAGGAAGTAACGGTGTTGTCCGACGTGACGGACTTTGCATTCGAAAAGGCAGAACGAATGACAAAGCAACCCGATGGTTCATACATGCTTACCCTTCAAACCCCGCGGGCAAAGGTCGCATACCAGCTTTTTGGCGTTGAAGGGACGAATCGTGCCATCAACGGCACCCAATCTGAATCGTATGAATTTGACGATGCCGGAGACTACCGATCAATTGTTTCTGCCAGGAACGGAAAGGCGAGGATTGTGTTCGATCCGAGGAGACTCGTCCGATCGTCCGTCAAGTACTCCATTGTCTTTCGGGATCAGGACCATCCCGTCGCCAAGGTAGCACTCATACAGCTGGGGATGCTGACACGAGCGGAACTTCTGGCGTCCGGTCGAACAGATCCCAAGCCCGACTGGTCGGGTCAACTCAAATCAATCGTCGCTCAGTTGAAGGCCGAGAAAGCTGCACTTGTGCGGCAAGCATTACTCCTCGACTATCTCGACATAGCGGCGAGGAGCGGAACGGAGGGTGATCCGGCGATTGGGACGCAGGCGCTGAAAGAAATCCCGCCCGACTCAAAACTCTGGATGGCCCCGACAACTCCGCTCATCAAGGTTGCCGGTGACCTGGCGAGAGACATGAAGCTCTATGAAGCTTATCTTGGACGGTTTATCGACAAGCACCCAAGTGAATCACTCAAGCAGGGCTTCTTGATGAACGCTCTTGTGAGTGCGAAGATGCAGGGGGATGAGAGGGGGTTGCAGCAACATTACGATCTCGTCATGCAGCACATGGGGGAGACGCCGTTTGGAATATCGGTGAAACAACAGTTTTCGCGAACGCTTCGCATCGCGCTCGGAAAAACTGTTCCGGCATTCCGTGTGAAAGCACTGGAAGATCCATCGACCGTATACACAACTTCCACATTCAAAGGCAAGGCGGTCCTGTTCGACTTCTGGGCTGTCTGGTGCGGGCCCTGCGTGGCAGAGATGGAGAACCTTCACAAGGCGTATGAGCGGTTCAAATCAAAGAACTTCCAGATTCTCAGTCTCTCACTCGATCAGAAACCGGAGGACGTGAGGAAATTCCGCGCCGATAAGTGGAACATGCCGTGGCTTCATGCGTTCGTGACGAACGACAAAGAGCTCACAAGCGCGTTTGAAGTTGTGGCCATACCCAGGCCCATCCTCGTTGATGCTGATGGAAAGATCGTGGCGCTCAGCGCCGACCTCGTTGGCGACCAGCTGGAAAAGACTCTGGAAAAATTCGTCAGGTAAACCTGGTGATCCCCTTCTTTTCACGGCGCGCCAGTGACGGGAACACAGAGATCTCACAAACCATGACCCTCCGACCCTTCATTCTCATCCTCTGCTTCCTGCTCGTCAACGGTTTGACCTTGCAGGCGCAGCCGCGCGGTTCCATAAAGGGTCGCGTTCTCGATGACTCCACCCGCTCGCCGCTTCCGCTGGCGAACATCTTCATCTCCAACTCGACGATCGGCGCTGCTTCAAAGGATGATGGGGCGTTCGAGCTGAAAGGAGTTCCGATCGGTTCTCATCAGGTCGTTGCTTCTCTTGTGGGTTATCAACCTGGAATCGTGGCAGTTCGGCTTGTCGACTCGACGCTCATGACGGTTGAGATCAGGCTCAAGCCCCGCGCTGTTCAGTTGCCGGGAGTTGAAGTTGAAGCGAAGGATCCGGCAGAATGGAGGGAGCAACTTGATGATTTCCTCAAGGAATTCATCGGCACGACGTCAAACGCAAAGAAGTGCAGAATTCTCAATCCGGAGGTCTTGGACTTCTTTGAAGAGTCGCCCCACATGGTTGCGCGTGCCCGGGAGCAGTTGGAAATAGAGAACAGGGCGCTCGGCTACCATATACGTTGCGTTCTCGTTCACTATGGCTTCTCGCGGACATCGATGCAGTTCATTGTTCTCACCTCGTATCAGAATCTCGTTCCGAAGGACAAAGCTGAGGAGTCAGAGTGGAATGAAAACCGCATTGTTACCTTTCGGGGATCGCAGCGGCATTTCTTTCTCAGCCTCCTGAGAAAGAATACAAAGGTGGAAGGATTTGAGGTCAACCGCATCAAGAAGAACCAGGCACACAACGCGTTCGCCCGGCCGATCGGATTTGAAGTCGATGCCGATACACTTCTAAAATCGGGAGAACATCCGTTTCAGAGCATCCTTTCTTTTCCCGATATCCTGCAGGTCATCTACTACACAGGCAACATCCCGCAAGTCTCGCTTATCGAAATGAACCGACCGCGGTTGGTGGTGTATCCCAACGGTCACATCGAAGATCCGCTCGGTCTGTGGACATACGGCTACTGGTCGACCCAGCGCTTTGCCGACATGTTGCCGATCGATTTTGAGCCGAGATAGCGTCTTTCGAGGGTTCTCCTTGCCGTTGCTTGGACCTTCGAAGGGCTGCAACAGATGACCAAGTCAGCGCGACTTTTCCTACCGATCTGCATCTTTAAGCACTCTTTCCCTCACCGTGAGGTTCGTTTGGATCCAGCAGCTGAGCAGGCTCTGATAGCAGAACTCAAGAGCGGCAGCCAACGCGCGTTGGACCTTGCCTATCGGCAGTACAGCGGTGGAGTTCTTGCGTATTGCCTGAAGATCCTGGGGGACCGTCAGTCGGCGGAAGACGTGGTGCAAGAGACGTTTATCAGGGTCGGACAGAGCGCACAGTCGGTTCAAAACCACGAATCATTCAGGTCGTGGATATTTCGTATCGCTCGCAATGAAGCGCTGATGCAAATCCGGAAACGCCAGCGCAACGGCCAGATTGATGAAAGGGATGTGTGGGACGAAGAGACGCCGCATCATCTTCTTGTTTCATCGGAGAGATCGGAGATGGTGAACAGAATGTTGGATGGTTTGAAGCATGAATACAAAGAAGCGCTCGTGTTGTTGGTATACGAAAACATGTCATACGCCGAGATTGCGGCGGTGACGGGTGTGACGGAAAGTTCGGTGAAGTCGAGAATCTACAGAGCGCGAAAGGCGATGGTGGAGCGCCTGAAGGGGCTGGGTTAGGGTTTCGACCCCTTCCAAGGAGCTGCCACACATGTCACTTCGTTCAGAATGACGTTTGCCTTTTTGGGACAGCCCCAGGTTGGTTCAAATGAAAGGTGAGGCTATGGGACATGAGAAAATGGAAGAGGTGGTGAGTGCGTTTATGGATGGGCAGATCGATGTTGAGGCAGAGACCCTTTTGTTCGCACATCTGGGCTCATGTGCGGAGTGTCGTGAGTTTTTCAAAGGTTCATTAACACTTCAGAAAGATATTGGTCAAACACGGCCGAGTGTCTCACCATCATTGAAACCTGCTCAATTGTCCCCGCTTCGCTTGCAGATCTGGCGAAAGAGCGTCCCATTTCCGATTGCGGCACTGATTGCGATGGTTGCACTCGTCAGTACTATTGCCCTGGGGACGTTGTGGCTGCGGCCGAACGATGAGTCTGCAAAGTCAAAACAAGAGGTCGTGTACATACAGCGACTACCAGCCATACAAGTGGTTGGGTTCTATCCTCCGAACGCACAGGTGAAAAAGTAGGGGAGTCGACAATGAATGCGCATCGCGCTCAAACGAGTACGCTAGTCCACACTCTTTTGCTCATCGGAATCCTCGTCGCGGCTGCAAGAGGGCAAGAACGCCCCAGAGAGATCTATCTCCAAGGTAGAGTGGGTGACTTCGTGACGAATTCCTTCATAGATGGAGCTGTTGTGGTTGTTGAAGAGATCGACCAGCGCCAAACGTCGGATGCGAAGGGGTACTTTCGCTTCGAGGGACTGTCCCCCGGTTCGTATACAATTCGCATCACACATCCTTCCCATCGTCCGCTTGTGCACAGGAACTTTCAGTTCACAAGGGGAGGAGTGTATTCTTTCTTTCTTCTAAGGTCGGGAAAAGGGACTGATCAGCCGTACGTAGCTGACGGTAAACCACAAGGGCAGTTCGTTATCGATGAGGACGCCGAAGTCATCCAGAGACAAGAACCGAAATATCCGGAGTCTGCACTCAACGAAAAAGCCGAAGGTACAATTCTCCTGTGGGTAAATGTGGATGCTCAAGGAGAGGTTGCGTCGGCTTGGTTCAAAGAGGGATCAAAACGGAAGGACCTGCTCGAAGCGTCAATGGAGGCCATTCAGTATTTCAAGTTCAAACCGGCAAAAGTCAAAGGCAAACCCGTCGGGGTGGCAGTCACCGTGCCGTTCAATTTCAGGCTTGCTGACAAGTCAGCGCAGTTCCCGATAAAGCAATCTACAGGTGCACTGAGCAACGAGGACATCATGGATGCCCTCAACTACCTGGGTGTAAGAATGTATAGGTTCAACTACGAACTTCCTTATAAGCACGAGCTTGTTGTGCGTATGATGCAACGCTCTGACGGTGGGCTGATCGGTGAAGCAAGAATGGACCTGGTGAAAATGGAGCCGGGAAAGAATGCTCTCGTGCTCTACAGACATGAAAAAGAAGGCGGAGTGGAGTTCACCATCAGCTTGTCAGGAGTCGCCAGCAAAAAGAGCATCCATTGGCCCCGAATCTCAATTGCAGAATTTCCTGCACGAGGGGTCGCTCGAGTACCAGAAGCTCAATTACAGTCAGGTCTAAGAGTTCCCATCTACGTAGAAGCTCTGTCAAAGGGCGGATTCAACTTCGGGATTGATGAGCCAATTGAAAAGATTGTCGCCCGCGCTCCTCGATCTATTGCTGTGTATGTGGAGTTGAAGCTGGAGAATTGAGGGGAGTCCGAGCTGAACGAAACGGCGTCTCATGATCGTTGAATAATCTCGTCAGGGCGTATGGCTATACGCCCTGACGAGGTACGCCGTTTCGTTTCTGCCGACGCTACTTCTTCCGCCCCTCGAGCTTCTGCAGTTCCTCAAAGTACTTCCGTATCAATTCCTTGTAATCCTTCGAGTAACCATGTTCGAGTGACTTCAGGAGGTCCTCGAGGAGCTTGTTCCTCCCCTCAAGTGTTTCGCGGTCCAGATCGCCCGGACTGCGGCGGGTAATCTCAGTTCCTGTGGTGGCTTTTCGCCTCTTCTCAAAGTCCCTCTCACGCATCGACTTCGAGGCATCAAGCAGACGTGAAAGAATCCGCTCCTGTTTTTGAATCGTTTCCGGATTCACATTGTTCTGCTGAAGACTCTGCACGACCTCTTTCATGTCCTGGGCAACCTTGTCGAGGTCGCCGAGCAACCTCCTCTGCTCACCGCTCGCCTGCGCTTCTTTGTTCAACTGCTCAAGCGATTTGCGAACAGCTTCCTGCTCCACAGCCAGCCGCGCAGCCTCCGCTGCAGCCTGCATGCTCTGCGTCTGCATGTTGATCGATTGTTGCTGCCCCGCCATCATCTGCAACTGGGCCATCAGGCCGCCCATGCCGCCGCTTCCTTGCTGCTGCAACATATTCTGCATCGCACCCTGGATCTGCATCGCCGATTTGTTCAGTGACTCCATTGCCAGGCCCTCTTCCTGGGAAGCCATGAAACCGTTGCGGGTCTCGAGCGCGCCGATGGCATTCTGCATATGCGCAAGAGCTTCACCGATGGAGCGTGCCATTTCAGGTGTCACGGCAAACGAGCGCTTTGATAATTCGCTGAGGCCGCGAATGACATTCTGCAGGTCCTGCATTACCCGCATTTGATCCTGGGCATTTTCGCGGAGTTGCGGGGAGTTGAGCGGAGCACTCTGCGCATCCTGCTTCAACGATTCCTGGCGTTTCGACAACTCGAGCATGTTGTTTGCCGCCCGCCGAAGTTCGTTGAGGGTGTATTGCATTTGTTTCTGCAGCATCGTTTGCTGAATCGACTGTAATTGCTTTGACTGGGACTGCAGTTGCCGGGAAAGCCGTTGCTGCGTTTCCTGCGCCCCCTGCATCTGGCCGGCCTGAAGCTGATCACCGGCCTGATCCATCTGCTCATCAAGCTTCTGTTGTTCCAGCTGGGAGCTGAGCTGGTTCATCTGGTCAGCGGGCATTTCTGTGAAGAAGTCCTCCATCCGCTTTGCCACGTCGCGTGTCGACTCTTCCAGCTGTTTCTGCTTCCGAGCGAGATCACGTTGCTTGTTGGCCAGTTCGGATTTTGGCTGACTGTTTTCGGATGCC
>Ga0233425_10010462_pt1 | contig 11281 bp, 6 predicted proteins | sample Watercolumn_Towu_2_FD_181712 | JGI IMG/M metagenome (GOLD analysis project Ga0233425, IMG submission 181712) | Freshwater microbial communities from Lake Towuti, South Sulawesi, Indonesia - Watercolumn_Towuti2014_140_MG | ecosystem: Environmental > Aquatic > Freshwater > Lake | place: Indonesia...
ATGGGCGAGTTTTGTAAAAAAAAAGATTCATGACACACGTTTAGTTATAAAAAAACAGGATATTTTAAGTGTCGATTTTGAAAAAGAACTAGTGTCTCATGTGCCGTGGGTATTATTAGCAAATTTGCCATACCAGATAACGTTTCCATTATTATTTCTTATTGCTAAACATAAAAATTTATTTTCTGAAGGCGTAGTAATGATTCAGGAAGAAGTAGCGCAAAAGATTATTGCTACACATGGGCGTACTTTTTCACCCACTTCTATGTTTTTACAGTATAATTTTTATTTAGAATTGCTTGATAAAGTTCCACCAGAATCTTTTGAACCCGCACCTAAGATTTTTTCAAGAACTGTTTATTTTAAGCCAAAATTTAATACTCAAGAGATTAAAAGTGAAGATGAATTCTGGAAATTTTTAAAGTTATGTTTTAGATTTCCAAGACAGACTTTACGTAATAATTTAAAATCAACAAAATATCTAGAGCTATTCCCTGAAATTTTCACGCCAGAGCTGCTTAAGTTACGGGCCCAACAGGTGTCTTTTGATGATTTTAAAAAAATCTGGGATAAAATAGTTAGTGTTTTTTAGTGAGCCAGGCTATTGTGTCATTATGTATTATCTTTAGCCCAACAGCTTGATATTCAAGCATTTTGGTTGGTCTAGAGACCCAGTTTATAATATCAGGCTCTCTAAAAAGAAGCCCGTAATCTGCAACAGAAAGATATTTTAAGAGCTCACTGTGTTTTATAGACAAGACTCGATAATTATTTTCAGGGATGTTAATAGCTTTTAGCTCTTGTAAAAAAATCTCTTTATCTTGTGTGTAAATAACAAGAATAGAATTTTTGTTATTATTATACTCTTGTGAGAAATATTTTATTGTTTGCTTTGCACACTGCCAAGATTTAAAAGACCCACTGTAGCAATAAACAGTAAAGTTTTGTGGGATATTTAATTTTGTTCTAATCTCATGTCGCCAGTTAGTAATTTGTTGTTTATCAGGGGCTTTTGGGATGTCTTTGGTGGCTATTATAATTTTTGAACCGTCAGCACGAAAATTATTTATTAAATATTCTTTTAGTGCAGGGCTTACTGATTCTATCGTTATATTACTTGGGTAATCTGTTTTTCTTTTATTTCTATAAACCTTAAATTCTATATCTTTTAGAGAAGAATAAATATATTTTTGTATAAACTTTTTAATTATATTAGTGCGCGTGAATTTTTTGTCATATCGATACTCTTCTGCACATAACCCGCGAGCTTGAATTATAAGTTCTGGGAGCTTTTCTGTACTTTCTAGTCTTAATAACTCTGGCTGTTTTTTGGCTAATTTATTAAGTGCGTGTATTGCTATATAACCGGCCAGTGGCCCTCTTGTAATTATTTTATGTACAGTTGTGAGTTTTAGAAGTTTTATCAACTGGTATGTAGCTAATTTTAAACTTAATTTCCCAAAAAATATTAAACGTCTGCACATGATAAAGTGTAGTTTATCATGTGCCGGTATTAACGATATAATCTTCTCGTTTGTAGGGCGTGTTTTTTCGAAAGATACAAGCGTAACGTCTATATTTTCATGTTCATTAATAAGATTAAGTAAAGGGGTAAGAGCCTGACTTGTAAAGACAGAATTACCAATACCATCGTAAATTATAAACATTATATGTTTATGCATTGTTGTTCCCATTAAAAATGTTGTGATATACTTGCGCAAATAAAAGTTAAAATTTTTTTGCGTGTAAGGATATAGTTTATGAAATTTATAAAATTATTCGAAGAGATTAGTATAAAAGATATAGCTTTAGTTGGTGGTAAGAACGCTTCTCTTGGTGAAATGATTCAAAATCTTTCTTCTGAAGGGATAATAATACCGTCAGGTTTTGCTATAACTGCTGATGCCTATAAATATTTTTTATATAAAAATAATTTTGAAGAAAAAATAAAAAATTTACTTTTAAAAATAGATAAAAGTAATTTAGAAAATTTTGCACAAATAGGGCATGAGATTAGATCACTTATTCGGTCAGGGAATATTCCTGATGATCTTATTAGTGAAATTTGTGCTGCTTATAGAAACATAGAGAAAAGATACGGTGTTTTATGTGACGTAGCTGTAAGATCTTCTGCGACAGCAGAAGATTTACCAGAAGCCTCTTTTGCTGGGCAACAAGAGACATATTTAAATATCAAGGGTGAAGACGAATTATTACGAGTTTGCCCCGATGCATATGCCTCTCTATTTACGAATAGAGCTATTTCATATCGCATTGATAATAATTTTGATCACATGTCTGTCTATCTTTCTTTAGGTATACAAAAGATGGTTCGTTCAGACAAAGCAAGTGCTGGTGTTGTTTTTACTTTAGATACAGAAAGTGGTTTTAAAGATGTAATATTTATAACTTCATCTTATGGGCTTGGTGAAAATATAGTTAAAGGAACTGTAAATCCAGATGAATTTTATGTTCATAAGCCAACACTGCAGCGGGGGTATAAGTCTTTACTAAAAAAACGTAAAGGAAGTAAGCTTGTAAAGATGATCTATGGTGATGGGGTGCGTGTTTCTACAAAGAATATAGATACTTTAAAAGAAGAGCGAAAAAAATATTCTATTTCTGATAGCGAAGTGCTTGAGCTTGCACATTATTCTATAATTATAGAAGATTACTATACGAAACAAAAAGGAAGCTGGTGCCCCATGGACATAGAGTGGGCAAAGGATGGGCTGGATGGAAAGATTTATATTGTTCAGGCTCGCCCAGAGACGGTACATTCTACACGATTGCATAAAAATATTTTTGAAGAATATTTAATTTCTAAAGATAATAAGATAAAAGATAAAATTATAATTAAAGGAAAAAGTGTTGGTAGAAAAATTTCTTTTGGTTTAGCTCGAGTTATAGATTCTGCTAAACAGATACATCTGGTACAAAAAGGGGAAATTCTTGTAACAGACATGACAGATCCTGATTGGGAACCAATTATGAGATTGGCTTCAGGAATTATTACTAATCGTGGAGGACGTACTTGTCATGCCGCTATTGTGAGTAGAGAGTTGGGGATCCCTGCTATTGTTGGGACCTGCTATGCTACTTTAAAAATAAAAACAGGACAAGAGATTACTCTTGATTGTAGTAATGGGGAAGAGGGAATAGTGTACGATGGAAAAATCCCGTTCGAGATTAAAAAATTAGAAATTTCTTCTCTTAAGAGACCAAAAGCTTCACTTATGATGAATGTTGGAAATCCAGATGAAGCATTTTCACTCTCTTTATTGCCGGCAGATGGTGTTGGGTTAGCTAGAATGGAATTTATTATAAACACTGCTATTCAAATACATCCTATGGCACTTGTCCATTTTGAAAAGGTTACTGATGCAAGTGAGCGCAAACTTATTGAAGATTTAACATACGAGTATGAAGATAAGAGACAATTTTTTATAGATAAGCTTGCTCAAGAGGCCGGAACAATAGCTGCTGCATTTTATCCAAGAGGTGTAATAATACGTTTTTCTGATTTTAAGAGTAACGAATATAGGCAATTAATTGGTGGAAGTTATTTTGAGCCCCCAGAAGAGAATCCAATGATTGGTTTTAGGGGGGCCTCGCGTTATTGTCATGAGCGATATCAAGAAGCATTTGCTCTTGAATGTAAAGCTATGAAAAAAATAATAGAAGAGATGGGTTTAAATAATATAAAGCTTATGATCCCATTTGTTCGAACTGTAAATGAAGCAGAAAATATATTTTCACTTTTGAAAAATTATGGGTTAGTGCAGGATAAAAATAAATTAGAGATTCTCATGATGTGTGAAGTTCCATCCAATGTTATACTTATTGATCAGTTCAGTAAGATTTTTGATGGCTTTTCTATAGGATCTAATGATCTTACACAACTCACATTGGCTGTAGATAGAGATTCAGCGCTTGTTGCCCCTGTTTTTGATGAACGTAATGAGGCAGTAAGGCGCATGTTAAAAATGGCTATAGAGGGAGCACATAAATGTGGGAAGAAGATAGGAATTTGTGGGCAAGCTCCTTCTGATTATCCAGAATTTGCCCAGTTTCTTATTGACCTTAAGATAGACTCTTTGTCTCTTTCGCCTGATTCTTTACTTAAAGAGTATTTACTATTAATTAAGTGAATAAGTTTATTAATAGTCACCTATTGTTATACTTTCAATGTGTGTTCCCATAATATCACAATAAAGAGTTCCATAGGTTGACGAACATGATGCTGTTTCTGCTAGAGGGAATTTTATTTTAATTATTTTTTCGTATGGCCATCCTGATACGGTTGCACATGGGGAAAATATATCAATATTATGGGATGTTCCATTGACATAGGTTTGTTTTTCTAATATAGAGGCTGTTGCTGTTGATACGTCTGCAGATTGAACCCATATTGTCATGTGTACAAACAGATTCTTGCCAGATATTCCGGAGCCTATTTTCCAATTTGTATGGTCACCCTCGTAATGAAAATCTAAATATAGTGGTAAATCATTTTCCATAGAATCTAATTTTATTATAAGTGCACCATTACTTAGCGCCCCAGATGTTGAGCTTGTGTTTATACCTAGTTGAAGTAGGTGCCTGTTGTTAATATCGATCGTTTGAGTATTTACGCTTGATGTTACTGCTTCGCCTGTTTCTAAAGAAGATGCTGAAAGCTCCCCACTTATATTTGTTTTATTATAAATTTTAGTTTCCCCATAAAGCGTTGTACACCCTTTGACCATTAAATCATCTGAAAGAGACAAGCTTGTGCCTTCTGTGCTTGCTTTGCCACCAGATGATATTGGCTCGCCATTAACTGTTAGTTCACCGTCTATATTTAGATTCCCATCTATTTGTGCTGAAGATGCTACAGTAAGTAGTTCATTTAAAATAGTATCACCATCAACTGTGAGGTTTTTGAGTGCGTATAAATTGGTTCCTATTGTACTTGTGCCATTTTGGTCAAATTTTGTTTCATTAAGTGTAAGTATTCCACCAACATTAATATTTCCATTGACTGTAGCTGTCCCACTGATTGTTGTGTCTTTTAAGATGTTAATATTATTATAAAAATGTGCGTCATTACAGACCATTAAAGCCCCAGATAAACAAAGATTTTCAAATGACTTACTCGTTTGAGATTCTTGGTCCATAAATTCTTTTAATGATGATTCCCCAATAGTTAAGTCTCCAAATAAATTTATTGAGCCTGTTATAGATATATCTCCACCTATGCGTGCACTTTGTAACACATTAAGTGTTCCTGATAATGTTAAATCTGTTCCTGTTGCGCCTATTTGATAGACTGAAAGAGGGTCGCCATTTATAGTGATTGCACTTCCAATATCAAGCCCTCCAATTATGTGCACATCTCCATTAGCATGTAGCGAGTCACAGTTTATATTTGTTAATTGTGCATCACCAGTTACATCAAGTTTTCCAAGTGCAACTAAGTTGCTATCACAATGTATATCTCCCGCACAATTTATCCCAGGGTCAGATATAAAAATTGGTCTACCTGAATCGTCGTATTTTGTGTTTTCTAAAATATTAAGAGTCCCTTGTGTTATAGTTACGTCTCCCCCAAACTTACTTTCGCCATGTACCTGTAGCCCCGCCTCTTTAGAAACTTTTCCCTCTTCTGTTAAGCGAGGGTTACTATAAATTCTTAAATATCCATTTGCTAATGTTACATCTCCTTCAAGTGTTGTATCGCCGTTAACAATAAGGCTTTTTGGCATTTCAATGTCCCCTTCTGATGTAACATTAGGGGTGCCATAGATGTGTACATTACCTAAAATTCGAGCATCTTCTTTTACTGTAAGATTCCCTTTTACAACGTCTGATAAGTATCCTTCTTCAAGCCCCAAAAGAGCTCCTTTAAGAATTAAGTCCCCCTCAACTAAAATATCTCCTTTCGATGTAAGTGCATTAGTAGTTGTAGATCCTGAAACATTAAGATCTTCTGATATAGATAATGTTTTTGCGGTTAAATCTTCTGGTATAGATACCCCGAGTGAATCGAAATCTATTTTGTTATCTTTTATATAAAGATCTCCAGCAAGATAGAAATTTTCTCCAACGCTAAGAGTGTTATTAATAGATAGAGAATTATTAATCGCTGTTTGGCCATAAAGATTAGTTGACCCTGTGACATTAAGTTCTTCTGTGATTAGAGCAGTGTCCAGCTCTATATCATTTGGGATAGACGCTGACAGTTCATCGAAATTAATTTTTTTGTCGTTTATATAAAGATCCCCATAAAGATATAAATCTTTGCTTACAGAAAGTGTATCTGTAACTGTTAAAGAATTACTAAGCATAACTGGGCCATTTATAACAACAGGCCCATTGGCTGTAAATGTTTTACCATAGTCAATACTTGTAGGATTTTTTATTGTTATTTTGCCATCTCCATATCCACTACCTATTTGTATATTATCGAATGGATCTATTATAAGTCTGTTGTATTTAGTTAAAGCAGTAGGATTTTCTTTATTAAATTTCTGTATAGAAACTGTCGCTTTTGGGCCAACCTTTAGATAACGAGTTTCAAGTGCACCCAGATGGCCAGGCGAAACGTCAAGCGATGTGAAACTGCCGTTTGTACGGGTCTTGGTAGTTTGCTTTGTGTTTTCTTGTGTTTTATGACAATTACATATGTGTGAATTTAAAAGTATAATAGATAGAATTAAAAACTTTTTAATCATGAGCTCTCCCTTTTTAAGCAAGCAAAAATTAAATAGATTATTTACTTATATGTCTCTATGTACTAACTTGTCAATTATTTTTTATTTGAGAAATATGGGACTGGAAAAAACACTAATAGTATTGTATGCTTGTATATATGCTTGTGTATATGTATGGGGGATAGGTAAAAAATAACTTTATTTTAGTTGATTTAATAAGTATAGGGATAATTATGGCATCAGAAAAAACATATATTCGCCCATTTGTAGCAATATTGATTTGCATTAACACAATGGTTGGGGCTGGGCTTTTTATTAATCCTAAACCGCTAGCAGCAATCTCAGGACCAATTGGCTTCTTGGGATATTTACTTTCTGCTGTTTTATTATTTCCAATGATCTTGAGTATTGCAGAGCTTGCGAAGTTACACCCTGTAGCTGGCGGGCTTTATGCTTATAGCAAAGAATATTTAAACCCATTTTCTGGATTTCTAAGTGGCTGGTGTTATTTTGTTGGTAAAACAACAACTGTAGCTATTCTTATGCATAAGATAGTTCAATTTTTTCAGAGTATTATCCCATATATTTCTAATATTAACACTCTAGTACTTGATTACACACTTATATTCTTTCTTGTTTTTATTAATGTTATGGGTGTAAGAGTTGGGGGAAAGATACAGTATTTTTTTACTGTGCTTAAAAGTATTCCAGTGATATTTGTCTTTATTATGGGAGCTTGTTATTTTTCGCCAAACTCTTTTGTTTTATATAATGAACACATGTGTGGGCTTGTTACAACAATTCCTATAACAGTGTTTGCTCTTTTGGGCTTCGATATAATTTGTGCCATAGGGCATCTAATAGAAGATTCTTCAAGAAATATAAAAAAGGTTATTATAACATCTTTTGTTTTAGTTACCTGTATAGCTATGTTGTTTCAGTTTTTAATTTTTGGAGTATTGGGGTTAAGCTTGGCTTCTATGGAAGCTCCTATTTTGGGATTTAGTTCAGTGTTGCCTATATCTTTAAGTATTTTAGCTCGTTTTGCCAATGGGGTTGTATTTGCAGCTTTTATTGCTGGAGGCTTTTCTATTTTGACGAGTAACTGTTGGAATCTTCACACGTTGGCGAATAATAATCATGTACCATTAAGATCTTTTTTTACTAAAGTTACGCGAAATAATATCCCATGGGTATCTTTAATTTGTGAAGGAGTTCTGGGGTGTATAATACTTGCTATTTGTTATGATCAGGTAGTTATGCAAAACATGTCTGTTTTCGCACAAGGGATATCTTTTTTGTTAAGCACTATTGCTGCCTGTGTGGCAGCCAAGAAGTTTTCTGAATTTAAATTAAAATTTTGGGTGCCGGTATTGGGAGTCGGAACCTGCGGGTATATTTTATATTTAGCACTTTCTAAGATTATGACAGCTGGGGTTTCTTTCTCATTTTTATCGATTATTATTTTTGGGATATGTACGGCTATTGTTAGTAAGTATTTTAATAATTAATTAAAAGAAAAGTCCCTGCGTTTTCGCAGGGACTTTTCTTTTTTTAGGCGTTAGTAAAGTTTATTGAATTAGATATTTTTCATGAGTTAATACTTTTGTTGGTATAAATAACTCTTTTTTAAACACACGTACTTTGTGTTCTTGCTGTCTCCCCCTGTTCCAGGCAGAAACTGGTACAAAATAACCAACTATACGTGTTACATGATCGACTATTTGTGATTGACAGATTGGGCAATTTGGGATTACACCAGAGACTGTTATGTGTCCCTGTGCACATTTACAAAAATTGTAATTCACGGCAAAGTGCTCACACCCACATCGAATAGCATATTCTATTAATTTTTTCATTTGGTTTGGATGTGTAAGTTTTTCTCCAATATTAAGATGAGAAATTCCTCCGCCAGTAAGTGTTTGTGAAAATTCACCGTCAAGTTTTATTCGTTCTATAATGTCACAATCTATCCATAAAGGAACAAATTGATTCGAGTACATTGTGTATGGCATGTTATAAATAAACTTATCTTTTTCAGCCAGCTTAATTGCCAAACTTTCACCAGGAACCTGCTCGATGTTAAACGGTGTTTTTGTTTCTCTAGTGGTAATAGATGCAAAATTTTTAATATCCCACATTAAAGAATTAACGAAATAACGTCCCTTTTGGGAAAATATATCGTAATTTAGTTCTTCTAAACATTCATAAATTCCGTTTATGCCTATAGTGCTGAATAGTCTTTCCATAGATATAAGCCCTAATGGGAAAAATCTTAAAAAGCCACAAGAGATTTTGTCTTTTAATAATTGTCTGTGTGCTATTAATAAATCTCTGGCGTCAATTAGCCATTGAGAAAGAATAGGTTTAATGTTTTCTGGTTTTTTTGCAATGTGCCCAAGACGAGCAAGATTTAATGTAATTACCCTATGTGAGCCAAGAGATATTCCACCATTACCAAAACTATCTACCCCAGAAAGATCTAAATCGTTTATTAACCTGCAACAGCTGGCGATTTTATTTCCTGAAGCTATATAAATATTAAAACAGCCCTTTTCTAAATTGATACGTGAAAAATAGTCAAAAGATTTTTTGTCTAGTATTTTTCTATTTTTGTCAATGCGGATATTGAGTGTTACGATTGGAAATCTATATGGTAGTCCTGTATTGGGGTCGCCCTTACAAAACCATTCGCAAAATATTTTTTGAATTTCTTCAACCATATCAAAATCTGGGCAAGCGCCATCAGGATATTTAAGTTCACCAAATAGTTGTTCAAGATTTGGCCTGTCAAATATAGAAAGGTTTGTAAATGGGGACTGACAAGAAGGTCTTAGTTTTTTGTTAAGGGTATGAATAAGCGATTGAAAATCATTTTCTATCTCTTTTTTATGTGCTGGATTTGAAGTAGAAAGTCCCTCTTTTTTTACAAAATAAGTATAATTAACAAACAGATCACCAATAGCTACAGCTCCAGCTACTTCTTGAGCTAATTCTATTGTTACCTCTTTTACTTGGTCCATAAAAGATTTTCTCCAGTGTGGGGGAAGCGAGTGTAATTGCCCCCACCGGCATCCTTCTAGCATAATTGATGTTGTAGAATATGCCCAACAATATGGAACGAGAAGCGATGTGCTATCGTGAAGATAATAATTTCCAGACCATATAGATTTTATAAGTGTACATGCACGAGTAGAGCCATATAGTTTTTCTAGTGTTTTGAAAAATTCATGATACCCCTGTAACTTAACCCATCCCTTTGATATTTCTGTTAGATAGTTTCCATAAGATTTAAATTCCCCTACATTAGCGTTATCGTCTATAGACATATCTATAACTCTATGATTAAAATAATTATCTGACATTAATGATATATCTAAGTGCTTTGGTGCGATCCCTTCGATGTCTAGAAGTGTTTCTGGAGTTTCTTGATAAATTTTTACAAAAGATGGGGAGAAGTTACTTAGCAACTTTGATAGTTCCATACGCCCTCTTCTTTCTTGTATATTCTTTGATTTGATGAAGCAGGAAATTTATTTGTTTTTTTGTCTTCACAATATGGCCCACATATTATAACGTCTATATAATTTTTTAAGTCACTTGAAAGATCTTCTATTTCTCGGCCTGTGTAAAGAACTTTCTCTAGAGAGATCCTGGGGCAAATAGAAAAAAGAATATCCTGTTGATCTGTTGGTTCTCCCCCAAGAAATACTACACTTTGGGCTAATGGATGATATTTTATCTGTAACAAAATATCCTGTGGTGACATTGGTATTCCTATCTGTTTATCCCACAAGATTTTGTTTTGGCAGCCAGTACACTTTATGCTGCAGCCGGCAAAGTATATAGCAATTGCGATTTTATCTGGTACATCTATAAATGACGTACATATACGTGCGATATAGCCATATGTTTTGGTGAAAAGCCCCTTGTTTTTTGTTTGTAGAGCTTGCTTTTTAGCCATATATCCCCCCTCCCGTATTTAGATATTTTTCTTTGACCGACACAAATATTAACAAAGAGTTGGGGATTGCTCAAGAGATAAAAATTTTTTTCTTCTCTTATTTAATTTTAAAAAATAAAGTGAGCCATAGACTGGATAAAAAATTTTTTTGCAACAAATTGTCACTATTTTTTTACAAAAAAACCTGCAGGAATTTTCCTGCAGGTTTTTTAACATAAGTTTAATTAATTTTTAGACACTTGTTTTTATAGAATTATTTTGAGCGTATGGCATTGCTTCGTTAAATTCTTTAAGTGCTTTATCTATTTTTTTAATAGTTTTTTCTCTTATATTTTTATAGCTCCAATCACCTATGATAAATTTAATTTTTCGTGCAAGAGGTGTGCCCCTATAATTTAAATACCCATTAGGTTTTGTTAAATTATCTATCTGTGTATTTAGATCTATAGAGAAATCTTTCCCGATTATATAGCCATTTGGCAAAGTAACTTTATTTCCAGGGATTAAATAGTACCCATATTTTGTCTTGATTAACTCGTAAAATTTCCCTTGCAACATTGGGTTTCTTTTTAAATATGGGCCCTTCCATCTATTTGAAAAAGCAAGGTTAATGCCACAGACT
>Ga0233425_10010463_pt1 | contig 11280 bp, 14 predicted proteins | sample Watercolumn_Towu_2_FD_181712 | JGI IMG/M metagenome (GOLD analysis project Ga0233425, IMG submission 181712) | Freshwater microbial communities from Lake Towuti, South Sulawesi, Indonesia - Watercolumn_Towuti2014_140_MG | ecosystem: Environmental > Aquatic > Freshwater > Lake | place...
GTCGAGGGCAATCTGATCTACCCCTTCATCCAGAAGCGGGCGGTGAAGCTGCCGCCGGTGCTCACCCTGTTCGGCATCCTCGGCTTCGGCACGCTGTTCGGCTTCCTCGGCGTGTTCGTGGCGACGCCGCTGATGGTGGTGCTGTTCGTCAACGTCCGCCTGCTCTACCTGCGCCGGACCCTGAACGAGGACATCGCCGTGCCCGGCGAGGTCACGCCAGGCTGAGCCGCGCGCTCCAGCCGTCGAAGCCGACTTCGACATTCGCCGGAACAATGGCCGACAACGTGCTGTAATCCATGTCGAGATGGAGATTGGTCAGCACCGCACGGCGGACGCCGGCGCGGGCGATCCACTCAAGGGTGCGGTCGAGGTGGGCGTGGGTCGGATGCGGCGCGTAGCGCAGGGCGTCGACGATCCACAGGTCGCAGCCGCGCACCGTCTCGAGCGCCGCCTCGTCGAGATCGGACACGTCCGGCGAATAGGCGACGCCGCCGAGCCGGTAGCCGACCGAGCGGATCGGGCCATGCCCCTGGTCGAAGGTGACGACCGGAACCTCACCGCCCGGGCCGTCGACGGACCAGGGGGTGGCGTGGGGCGGCAGGTCGCGGGCCTCGAGGATGGCCGGGTAGCCGTTCACGCTCTCGAAGATGTAGCCGAAGCGGCCGGTCAGGGCGGCGCGGGTCGGCCCGTCCATCCACGCCGGAAGCCGGCGCCGGGCGCGCAGGGCGAAGACCCGCAGGTCGTCGATGCCGTGGGTCTGGTCGGCGTGGTCGTGGGTGTAGAGGACGGCGTCGACCGCCTCGACCCGGGCGTCCAGCATCTGCTGGCGCAGGTCGGGAGAGGTGTCGACCAGCACCGTGGTGACCCCGTCGGGGCCGTGGCGGCGCACCAGCAGCGAGCAGCGCAGGCGACGGTTCCTCGGCTCGGCGGGATCGCAGGCGCCCCAGTCGCCGTCGCCGCGCGGCACGCCCCCGGACGAGCCGCTGCCGAGGATTACCACCTCCAGATCGCCCGCCGGTCCGCTCATGCGCCGGCCGGCCGTGGGATGCGGTCGAACAGGCGGAAGAAGGCGTCCGCAGTGCGCGCCTCGGCCTCCTCGCGGGTCCAGCCGCGAATTTCCGCCAGCTTGTCGAGCACATGGCCGACGAAGGCCGGCTCGTTCCTTCGTCCGCGATGCGGGACCGGGGCCAGGTAGGGGCAGTCGGTCTCGACGATGATGCGGTCGGCGGGCATGGCGCGGATCACCTCGCGCACCTCCTCGGCGGCCTTGAAGGTGGCGATGCCGGAAACGGAGAACCATGCGCCGAGTTCCGCCGCTCTTTCCGCCAGTTCCGGGCCCGAGGTGTAGCAGTGCATCAGGAACCGGAAGCCGCCGCGGGCCTGCTCCCCGGCGAGGATGTCGGCCATGACCGCGTCCGCCTCGCGGGTGTGGACGACCAGCGGCAGGCCGGTGCGGCGGGCGGCCTCGACGTGCTGGCGGAACACCTGCGCCTGCACCTCGCGCGGGCTGAGGTCGTAGTGGAAGTCGAGGCCGCACTCGCCGATCCCGACGACCTTCGGCCGGGCGGCGAGTTCGACCAGGCGGTCGGCGTCGAGGTCGGCGTAGTGGCGCGCCTCGTGCGGATGCACCCCGACGGTGCACCAGATGTCCGCGTGGGCCATGGCCAGGCCGTGGGTCGCCTCGAAGGTCGCCAGCCGGTCCGAGATCTCGACCATCAGGCCGACGCCCGCCTGCCGCGCCCGGGCGATCACCGCGTCGCGATCCTCGTCGAACTGGGGCGCGTGCAGGTTGACGTGGCTGTCGATGATCATCCGCGGGCGGCCTTGGTGCGCTGGAGGTCGGCGAGGGCGCCGGCGAGCACGTCGCCGCGGTCCAGGTTGATGGCGGCGGCGCGGTCCGGCAGCTCCGACAACCGGCTCCACAGCTCGGCCCAGCGGGCGCCGGCGGCCCCCTCCTCCAGCGCGCGCACCTTCACCGCCGCGATCAGCCGGTCCATCAGGGTCTCGAAGCGGGCCTGGCCCTCGGCGCCGCGGAAGCGCTCGGCGACGGCGAGCGCCTCGGCCCGGTCGATGTCGGCGGCGGCGACCCACTGCTGCGCCAGCTGGTCGGCCTCCAGGGTCGCCCCCGAGGCGAGGGCGAGGGCCTGCCCCGGCGAACCGGCGGCCATGGCGGCGATGCGCGCGGCCTCGGCCGGCGGGACGCCGGTGCGGTTGCGAACCAGCTCCTCGAGCGCGTGGACCGGCCAGACCGGAAAGGCCAGCCGGCGACAGCGGGAACGGATGGTGGGCAGCAGCCGCCCCGGCGCATGGGTGACGAGGAACAGCACGCCCCTCTCCGGCGGTTCCTCAAGAACCTTGAGCAAGGCGTTGGCGGCGTTGAGATTCAGGTCGTCGGCGGCGTCGATGATCGCGACCCGGGCCGGGGCCCGGGACGGGCTCTTGGAGAAGAACTCCGGCAGCTCGCGCGCCTGGTCGACCGAGATCGCCTTCTTCGTCTTGCCGCCCTCGACCGCCCGCTCCAGCACCAGCAGGTCGGGGTGGGACTGGGCCGAGACGAGACGGGCCACCGGATCGGCGGGGTCGGTCCCGAGCAGGCCGCGCGACGGGTCGGGCGCGGCCCCGAGCAGGCGCCGGGCGGCGCGGTAGGCGAAGGTGGCCTTGCCCGCGCCCTCGACCCCGCACAGCAGCCAGGCGTGATGCAGTCGTCCCTTGCGCTGCGCGTCGAGGAAGGCCGCCTCGGCGGCGGCGTCCGGGACGAGATCGAAACGGTCGCGCGGATGCTCGCTCACAGCAGCCGGTCCTCGACCGCGGCCCACACCCGGGCGGCCACCGTCGCCTCGTCCCCGACCGCGTCGATGATCACGCAGCGATCGGCATTTTCCTGTGCGATTTCAAGGAAACGCCGCCGCAATCTCTCGTGGAACGCCAGCCCTTTCGACTCGAACCGGGTCTCGAACAGGCCGCGCCCGAAAGCCCGCTCGAGGCCGACCTCGACCGGCAGGTCGAAGATCAGGGTCAGGTCCGGCTGGGTGGCGCCCACCACCGCCGCGTCGAGGCTCTCGATGAAGTCCGCGGGGACGCCGCCGCCCGCGCCCTGGTAGGCGCGGCTGGAGTCGGCGAAGCGGTCGCAGACCACCCAGCGGCCCGCCTCCAGCGCCGGACGGATGGTGCGCTCGAGATGGTCGGAGCGGCCGGCGAACATGAGCAGGGTCTCGGTCATCGGCGACCAGCGACCGGCGTCGCCGTTCAGGGCGATGGCGCGGATCTCCTCGGCGCCCGGGGACCCGCCCGGCTCGCGGGTCTGCACCACCTCGATGTCGCGCAGCCGCAGCCGCTCGACCAGGGTGGCGACCTGGGTCGACTTGCCGGCCCCCTCGCCGCCTTCGAAGGTGATGAATCTGCCCTGGCTCACCCGGCGCACAATGGCGACGCCGGGCGTCGAGGCAAGGTCTAGGGCCGCGATATCAACAGGGCGTCGGCGTAGCCTCGCGCGACCACCGCCTGGCGTGCGGTTTCGGCGGCGTTGGGATCGGGCCACGGACCGACCAGCACCCGGTACAGGGTCGCGCCGCCGCGATCCGCCGCGTCGACCGTGGCGCGGTCCCCGAGCCGATCCGCCACCTGCCTCGCCGCCCGACGATCGGAGAAGGCCCCGGCCTGGACCCAGTAACCGGCGGGCGCGGCCGTCGGGACCTGCGCCGGCGCCGCCCGGGCGTACTGCACCGGCGCGCCCAGCCGCGGCGCCCGTCCGAGATAGCGAACGCGCACCTCCCCCACCCCGGCCTGGCGCAGGCCGAGGGCGTCGGCGGCGCCCCGCGACAGGTCGATGATCCGGCCGTCGACGAAGGGGCCGCGGTCGTTGACCCGCACCACCACCTGGCGGCCGTTGGCGAGGTTGGTCACCTCCACCAGCCCCGGCAGCGGGAGGGTCTTGTGGGCGGCGGTCAGGGCGTTCATGTCGAACGGCTCGCCGGTGGCGGTCGGCCGGCCGTGGTGGGCGTCGCCGTACCAGGAGGCCAGACCGGTCTCGTCGTAGCCCGGCTGCTCGGCCGGCCGGTACCAGCGGCCGCGGATCTGGTAGGGGCGCATGGTCCCGGAGACGATCGGGGCGGGATCCGTCACCACCGGCGCTCCGCCGCGACCGGCCACGCCCGCGGGCCCGCCCGCGCAGGCGGCGACCAGCGACAGAAGGCCGGCGGCGAACAACATCCTGACGAGTCTGGCGATCATGCTCCCGCTCCGTTTGCGGAAAGCATGCCCGGCAGGATTTCCGCTTTGGTTAACGGACCGCTCTTGCGCTGTGCGGCCGGTCCGCGCGGCGCGGCGGGCTGGCCGCCTGGTTCAGGGCCGGCCGTGAGAGCTGCAGGGGTTTCGCCCTTGAAGACGACGGCCCCGGCCAATAGGAGCCTGTTGCAGCCGGTTCGCCTGACAACATTGCGGCCGGTGCGGGGCTTGAACCACCCCGCAGGCCTGTCCGGGCGACAGGCGAGACCGGGTGAGGAAGTGTGGCCGAGTGGTTTAAGGCACTGGTCTTGAAAACCAGCGACGGTGCAAGCCGTCCGTGGGTTCGAATCCCACCGCTTCCGCCGGTCTCCGACATTCTCCGCATCCGCCGTCGGACGACGGTCGAGGCGGCGCCGGCGGATGGCCGCGACCGCCTCATCGACCCTCAGGCCCCGAGCGCCCTCCCCCCCGGCCGGTCGGCGGATGTGGAGTCCTGGCCGGCGGGGCCGGCGCCTTCGATCAGCCTGTCCCGAACCTCGGCGGGGGCCGCCTCCGCCCAGGTGAGCAGCCTGTCGAGCACGGGACAGAGCGCCTGCCCCCATTCCGTCAGGCGGTACTCGACCTTGGGCGGAACCTGCGGGTGGACGATCCGGGCCACCACCCCGTCGAGTTCGAGCTGACGCAGCTGCTGGATCAGCATCTTCTGCGACACGCCGGGGATGGCCCGTTCGAGCTCCGAGAACCGCCGCACGTTCGAGCCGAACAGCTGGAACAGGATGACCAGCTTCCACCGCCCCTCAAGAATCCTGATGACGTTCTGCGCGCTCGAGGCCGCCGTCTGCGGCGTGTAGCCGACGCGCTCACTGTCAGGTGAGTACCTTACTTTTTCGCCTGTACTTGCCATACCTGCAGCCTAGTTCCAGCTTCAACCGGACGCAACCGCCGAACCGGAGACGCAGATGACGCCCGTCCTGCCCAAGCCCATCGCCGACTATGTCGCGGCCAACGCCCGGCTCGATCCGGACGGGATGCTGCAGCCCTTCGCCCCCGACGCCGTGGTGCGGGACGACGGCGGAGAACACCGGGGCCACGCCGAACTGCGAACCTGGATCCGGGACGCAAGCCTCGCCGCCCGCGCCGTCTTCACCCCCGACGCCTGCCGCGAGGAAGACGGCCAGGTGGTCGTCGACGGCCTGACCGCCGGCGACTTCAAGGGCAGCCCGCTGCGCTTCACCTTCCGCTTCACCCTGGCCGGCGACGCCATCCGCGCGCTGGAGATCGGATGACCATGGCCCGTCCCGATCCCGCCGAGTTCGAAGGCCGCCGCGTTCTGGTCACCGCGGGGACCAAGGGGGCCGGCCGCGCCACGGTCGAGCGCTTCCTGGCCGGCGGGGCCCGCGTCATCACCGCGGCGCGCGCGGCGCCGGACAGCCCCGGCGGCGCGGCCTTCGTCCAGGCCGATCTCACCACCCCGGAGGGCTGCGAGACGCTCGCGGCGGCGGCGCTGGACCGGCTGGGCGGCGTCGACGTGCTGGTGCATGTGGTCGGCGGCTCGTCCTCGCCGGCCGGCGGCTTTGCGGCCCTGACCGACGATCACTGGCGCGCGGAGCTGGACATCAACCTGATGCCGGCCGTTCGCCTCGACCGCCTGCTGATCCCCCGGATGGTCGCGCGCGGCTCCGGCGCCGTGGTGCACGTCTCGTCGATCCAGGGGCGGCTGCCGCTGCCGGAGTCCACCACCGCCTACGCCGCGGCCAAGGCGGCCCTGACCACCTACAGCAAGGCGCTGTCCAAGGAGGTCGGTCCCCGCGGCGTGCGGGTCAATGTGGTGTCGCCCGGCTGGATCATGACCGAGGCTTCAGGCCGGCTGCTCGAGCGGATCGCCGAAGGCGCCGGCGGCACGATCGAGGAGGCGCGGCAGACCGTGCTGGCGGGACTCGGCGGAATCCCCCTGGGCCGGCCGGCCGAGCCGGACGAGGTCGCCGAACTGATCGCCTTTCTGGCCTCGGACCGGGCCGCCGCCGTCCACGGAGGCGACTCGTCATCGACGGAGGCACGATACCGACCGTCTAGGTCCCGGCGGGACCCGGTCGTCAGCTGCGAATGAAGTGGGGCACGAAGCGCGAGGTGTTGCGGGTGATCCGGCCGGCGTCCTCCCTCAAGGCGATGCCCGCGGGCTCGTCGCCCACAACCCAGGAGCCCACGATGACGTGCTGGCCGTCAAACCGCGGCGGGGCGTGGACCGCCTGACGGATGTGGCTGCCGCCGCCGTAGCCCGCGTCCTCGCCCTCTTCCGTGGCGTCGCCCTCGCGGATCGAGATGTTCGCCCCCTCGCGGGAGAACAGCGGCTTGCGCACATAGTCGGCGCCCAGGGCGGCATGCCCGGGGTCGCTCTCGAACCAGGACTCCAGCAGATTGGGGTGGCCCGCGTGCCGCTCCCAGAGCAGGGGCAGGACGCCCTTGTTCGACAGCAGCGCCTTCCAGGCCGGCTCCATAACAGTGACCTGGGCGTTCGGCAGCGGCTCGGCGTAGTCGTCGCGCAGCATCTGCTCCCAAGGATAGAGCTTGAACATGGCCTGGATCAGCCAGTTCTCGTCGTCGACGAACCGGCCGTCGGCGTTCAGGCCGATCTGGTCGATGGCGACGAACTTCGGGTCCAGCCCGGCCTGGCGGGCCAGATCCTCGAGGAACCGCACCGTCTGGCGATCCTCGACGAAATCGGCGTCCGAGCTGAAATGCACGAAGCCGCCGTCCGGGAAGATGGCGCGGAAGCGGTCGACCAGCTTTTCGTGCAGGCTGTTGAACTGGTCCGCGTCGGCCGGCAGCGTCCCGTCGGCCATCCGGTCTTCCAGCCACAGCCACTGGAACACCGCCGTCTCGAAGATGCTGGTCGGGGTGTCGGCGTTGTATTCGTACAGCTTCGCCGGGCCGCGGCCGTCATAGGCGAAGTCGAACCGGCCGTAGAGGGACGGGTCGCCCCGGTTCCAGCTCTCGGCGACATAGTCGCGGGAGGCCTCGGGGATCTCCAGCAGGGCCATCAGCCGCTCGGACTTCACCGCATCGGCGACGAGGTCCAGGCACATCTGGTGCAGCTCGGCCGTCGGCGCCTCCAGCCCGTCCTCGATCTCCTCGAGCGTGAAGGCGTAGGCGGCGCTTTCGTCCCAGTAGCGTTCGCCGGAGTCGTGGTGCCAGGTGAAGCCCACAGCCTCCGCGCGCGCCTGCCAGTCGGGCCGGGGGTCGAGCTTCAACCTTTCCATGCGTCTAGGCCGGGTCCTTCGAGGCCGGGACCGAGGTCCCGATCTGCGGCGTCACCACCCGGACCTCCTGCGCCGTCAGACGCGCCAGCACGTCGTCGGCCGAGGCGTGCCCGGGCAGGATGCCGGCTTCCTTCAGCTTGGCGTCCAGATCGGCCCCGGTGCGCTTGTCCTCCAGCTCCTGGCCGGCGCGCAGCCGCTCCTCCTGGACCGCCTGGCGCTGCTTGATGCGCTGCAGGCTGTCGGCGGCCGAGCCGATGCGCGAATGCGCGCCGGCCGACTGCAGGGCCACGGAGGTCTGGGCCTTCTGCACCGAGTCATTGACCTTCACGATGTCGATCTCGCGCCGCAGCGTCTCGATCTTCTGGTCGGTGGCGGCGATGGCGGTGCGGAGGCGGGCCTCGGCCTCCTTCATGCTCTCGATCAGGGGACCCCGCGTGCCGATCTCGGTCTCCAGCTCGGCGATCCGCTGCGCCACCTCCCGGGCCAGGTCGGTCTTGCCCTGCGCCAGGGCGGTGCGGGCGGAGCTCTCGTACTTGGCGATCTGGTCGCCGAAGCTCTTGATCTCGTTCTCGGCCATGCGCCGGCGGGCCACCAGGCCGGCGAGGTCGTCGCGCGCCTTGCCCTGGGCGTTGTCGGCGTCGCGGATCTCCTGGTCGAGGATCTTCAGCGCATTGGCGTCGACCACCGCCTGACCGGCCTCGTGGGCCGTGCCGCGAAACAAGGCCGAGAGCTTTGCGAGCATGGACATGGTTCGTCTCCGTCGGATCAGGCGGCTTCGGCGCCGAAGGTTTCACGCAGGCTGCTGGCGTCGATGGCGTTCTCCGCCAGGGTGCGCAGCTCGATCAATATGGTCTGCAGCGTCGTCTTGCACGACAGCTCGCCCATCAGTTCATAGACGTCCTCGCCGGAGACGGTGGTGATGGCGAAGTTCGACAGCGGCACCACCCGCTGGGCCTTCAGCAGGAACTCGTTGAAGCGCGCTGCGTCCTTCTGCTCCGCCACGGGCCAGAGCAGGACCGAGGCCACGATCTGGGAGCCGCCGACGCTCAGATAGATCGGCAGGTCGCCGTATTCGTGCATGGTCGCCAGCAGGACAGGGTCGGCCCCCTCGAGCACGCGCAGGGTCATTTCGCCCTCGCGGACGAGCTCCGACGCCTCAAGCGCGGCCTTGATGGCGGGCACGGTCCAGGCGGTTTCGATCACGGCGTCCATGGGATGTCTCACTCCAGAAGGATCGTTCAGGGGGTTGCGGCGCCCCCGCCGGGCAGGGACGGGACCGCGGGTGGACTCGGTGACGACGGCGTGGACCGCCGCCCTCACATCGTCCCGCGTCGAGTGGGGGATCCAGAATTCCACCTTGATCATGCCGGCGTCGCGCCGGGCCTGGCGCCAAGCACGTATACGATCGTTCGCCGACGGCAAGGGATTTGAGGCGGGGTTACGCATGTTTCATGTAACGCGTAACAGGAACGGTTGACATCGGCTAGGGGTCTGCGATGTCTGGTCGCCGCCCCGGGGCTGGCCCGGGTCCTTGCGAGACGACATGCTGCTGCCGCGAATGAAGCTCGCGCGCCTGTTCGACCGGGCGTTCCACGCCATGGCGGACCTGCACTGGACCCTGCTGTTCGCCCTGATCCTTGTCCACGCCCTTCTGACCTGGGGCCTGATGGGGCTGGCCGGCGAGGCGGGCCTGACGCCGCCGGCCACCTTCTTCTACTGGTACGCCACCACCGCCTACACCGTGGGCTATGGCGACCTCAGCCCGCAGACCGACGCGGGGCGGCTGATCACGGCCTTGTGGGTCTTCCCCGGGGCCATCGCCGCCTTCACCACCATCGTCGCCAAGGTCCTGGCCGCCATCGGCGAGGTCTGGCGCGTGCGCCGCTCCGGCAAGGGAGACTATTCCAGCATGACCGCCTCGATCGTCCTGATCGGCTACCACCCCGCCCGCACCGCCAAGATGGTGGACGAACTGTGCGCCGACCTCGCCCGGGACCAGACGCTGGTGCTGCTCACCCGCCAGACGATCGCGGATCCGGATCCGCGCATCCGCTATGTGCAGTCCGAGACCCTGACCTCCACCGCGGCCCTGACCCGGGCGGGCGTGCCCGAGGCCAGCCGCGTGCTGATCTTCACCGATTCCGACGCCGACACCCTGGCCGCCACCCTGGCCGCCGCCGCCCTCGCGCCGGCCGACGCGCACCTGGTCTGCTATTTCGAGGACCAGGACCACGCCCGGCTGATCGACCAGCACTGCCCGGAGGTCGAGGTCATCCTGTCGGCCGGGCCGGAGCTCGTCGCCCGGGCCTGCAAGGATCCGGGGGCCAGCCAGGTCATCAGCACCCTGACCAGCCACCTGGACGATCACGCCACCCTGTTCAGCCTGACCTGGCCCGACCGCCCCCCGCGGGACTTCGGCGATCTCGCCCGCGACCTGCGCGAGCGCGGCGCGACCCTGCTGGCGATCCAGCCGGCGCGGGAGACGGCGCCGAGGTTCAATCCGGCCATGGACCGCCCGGTCGGCCGCGGCGACCGCCTGTTCTACGTCGCGGCGTCCCGACTCGATGCCGCCGCGCTGGCGGGGTAGGCTCGCGGCATGTTCAAACGCCTGTTCGGCTCCGGCGATAAGCCCGCCCCCGCCCCGGGTCTGGCGGAGGTGCGCAACATCACCGTCGGCCGCACCGTCTCGCTGGATCCGCTGGCCTGGCGCCGGCTGGGCGACGAGACCCGCTTCACCCTCGACCGCGACGCCCTGGAGATCACCGCCCAGGGCGTGATCACCCTCGACGGCGGCCAGTTCGTGCATCGCTTCTACACCGACGACCATGTGATGCTTCAGGCCATGAGCGACGATCCCGAGGGTCGGGCCGCCTATGACTTCACCCTGTTCACCCCGTGGTCGTCCGCCTATCCGCCAGGCGAGCGCGAGCGCCGGCTGTGGGCGGACCGGCTGTCCGAGCCGGTCTTCCACGGCGCCGCCGAGGACCTGCCCGACTTCCCCCGCCTGTGGTTCGCCGAGAGCGACGCGCGCCAGCCGCCGGTGACCCTGTGGGAAACGATCTATGACGACCGGGCGGCGACAACGCCCTATGCGCGCATATTCCAGACGTGCATGTTGTACGCGCGCGACCTCGCCGGCGGACGCGAGTTGATGCTGGCCCTCGAGATGCAGCCGGACGGGGGCGAGACCACGCACGAAATCATGATCGGCATTCCGCTGGAGATGGCCGAGTTCCGCGCCTAGGCGCACACCGAGGGGAAGCTCCACATGGACTGGTTCGCGTTTCAGACCGGGGCGACAGCCTTCATCATCGCCTTCGTGGCGGCGGTGCTGTTCTTCGTCGCCTTCAAATTCATCTATCAGATGGTCACGCCCTACCATGAGCGCACCCTGATCCGGGAAGGCAACACGGCCGCCGCCGTGGCCCTCGGCGGCGCCCTGATCGGCTACGTCCTGCCGCTGGCCTCGGCCCTGTCGCACACCGTCAGCCTGCCCGAGTTCGCGGCCTGGGCGCTGCTGGCCGGCGTCATCCAGATCGTCTCCTTCATCGTCGTCAGCCGGCTGGTCTACCGGGCGCTGGCCTCGCGGATCGAGGCGGGCGAACTGGCGGCCGGCGTCTATATCGCCTCCATCTCCATCGGCGTGGGCCTGCTCAACGCCGCCTGCATGACGGCGTGAGCGGCATGACCCAGGACACTCCCGCCGCCCTGCCCGAGACCACCACCCTGCGCCGGCTCAAGCGATCGCGGTCGCTGCAGGTCACCAGCCTGATGGCCACGGTCGGCTTTTCGCTGTCGG
>Ga0233425_10010464_pt1 | contig 11280 bp, 9 predicted proteins | sample Watercolumn_Towu_2_FD_181712 | JGI IMG/M metagenome (GOLD analysis project Ga0233425, IMG submission 181712) | Freshwater microbial communities from Lake Towuti, South Sulawesi, Indonesia - Watercolumn_Towuti2014_140_MG | ecosystem: Environmental > Aquatic > Freshwater > Lake | place: Indonesia...
GGGAGTCAACCAACCGAGGTTCGAAAGATGTCACGACGCATCGAACCAGTTGCTGCCATGCGATGACTCCACGATGAGCGGCACCTTCAACCGTGCAGCCGACTCCATCTGCGTAACGACCCACGACTGAGTGGTCGTAAGCGCATCCGCCGGAACCTCGAAGACCAATTCGTCGTGGATCTGCAGCAGCATTCGCGTGCGTTGGTACTGATCGAGACCCGCATGAATCTTCACCATAGCCGCTTTCATGATGTCCGCAGCACTGCCCTGCACTACTGAGTTGATTGCCATGCGCTCACCGAGCGCCCGCTCTGCAACATTGGGCGAGAGAACTTGCGGAATAGCACGGCGCCGCCCCGCCATCGTTGCGACCCATCCATGCCGCTTCGCATGCGAAACACATTCACGCAAGAAATCATCGATCCGGCGAAAGCGAGCTCGATACCCATCAATGATTTCCTTCGCGCGCGCAGGCGATGTCCCACCGCCAAGTCGCCGCGCCAAGCCCCACGGAGTGATGCCATAGATGATGCCGAAGTTCACCATCTTTGCACCGCTGCGCTGCTCGGGCGTCACGCTCGCCGGATCGATGCCATGCACTTCTGCCGCAACGGCAGTGTGGATGTCAACCGACTGCTCAAATGCTGCAATCATCGCTGGATCCTCCGCGAGATGCGCCAGCACACGCAGTTCGACCTGCGAGTAGTCACAGGAGAGCAGTTCACACCCAGCGGGTGCAATGAATGCTCTGCGCACATCTCGCCCCACATCTGTGCGAATAGGGATGTTCTGCATGTTGGGATCGCTCGATGACAGACGCCCCGTTGCGGTGCCTGTCTGATGGAACGAGGCATGGATGCGTCCCGTCGATGGTTCGATGGCCCCCTTCAGAGCCTCAAGATAGGTTCCAACCAACTTTCGGAGCTTTCGATACTCGATCATCTGCGCCGGCAAGTCGCTCATGACCGCTGGGTCCGCCGCCAGTTTTTCGAGCACATCAATCCCTGTACTCAGTCCGCCCTGAATGCGCTTCCCGCCGCGCAGGCCAAGACCTGGCTGCATGTCGTCTGGCCTGTTGAAGAGAACCGCAGACAACTGCTTGGGACTGTCGGGGTTGAACGGGTGTGGAGCCGACTCGACAATCCGCTCACGGAGTTCATCCGCCATCCTCGACAGCCGACTGCACTGGCGGTCGAGTTCGGCTCTGTCCACCAGAATGCCGTTCCATTCCAAGTCTGCGAGCACCTTGACCAGCGGAATCTCAAGTGCACGGTAGAGATCACCAAGCCCAGCCTCATCAACTCTGCGTGTGAGCAGGCGATCGAGCCGCCCCGCAATGTCCGCATCCTCAGCCGCGTAGGGAACGGCGAGCGCCAGCGGCACCTGATTGAAGGTCCGCTGCAACCGTCCGGATCCAACAAGCTCACTGAAGGCGATACAGGTGTAATCCAGTTGGCTCTGCGCGAGTCCGTCAAGTCCATGACTGGACCGAGATGCATCAAGCACATACGAAGCAACCATCGAGTCTCCGACGAGGCCATCGACTTCAATCCCGCAACGACGAAGCACTTGAAGGTCGAACTTGGCATTGTGTGCGACCTTTGGAATCTGCGCGTCTTCTAAGAACGGCTTGAGGAGTTGGACGACAGTAGCCGCATCGCAGTGCACATCTGGCTCAGGTGAAAGACAGGGGATGTACACCCCCTGCCCCTCCTGCCATGACAGACTCACGCCACACAACCTGCTCGTCACCGTGCGCAGTGAATCGGTCTCTGTATCGAATGCAATTCGAGCACCGAGCTGGGCTGCTGCGCGTGCTTCACGCAGTGCCGTTTCGATCTGTGCCTGGGTCGAAAGGCACTCGTAACCCGCCTTGAGGGCAGCGCGCTCCGGGGTCACTGAGGTGGGCGAGGCTTCCTCTGCATCTGCAATTGGCGCGAAGAGGGGAGCAGAGTCGTCGACCGAAGCGGACTTTGCGCGGCGTGCCCCGGAAGGTGATGCAGTCGCTTCGGACGCGCCGGATGTTGTCGAGACCTCGGATTGTGAGCGCGTCCTTGTGCTCGCAGAGTGGTCATCGATGGGACCCGCGAGAAGTGAATCCACCTCACTCTTCAGGCGTCCAAATCCAAGTTGACGGAGGAGTTGATCCACCTGTGAACGGTTTGCTCGTGCGAGATCGAGCCGCAGCGCATCGAGATCGACCTTGATGTCGCAGTCATCTTTCAGCGCCACCAAACGCCGCGAGAGATCGAGGGCTGCACGCCCCTTCTCGATCGCCTCCCGCCGCTTGGGTGTCAGATGCTCCAGATTCGCAAGCAGGCCATCGAGCGATCCGTAGGTCGTGATCAGCTGAGCGGCTGTCTTTACACCAATCCCAGCAACACCCGGAATGTTGTCCGATGCATCGCCCATCAATGCCAGCATGTCCGCAACTTGTTCAGCACGGATGCCCTTGGCTTCAAACAACTCCTCTGGCCCCACATCGGTACCCGCCTGTGGATCGAAGAGCGTCGTGTGGTCATCGACCAACTGTGCCAGATCTTTGTCCCTCGACACGATTCGGACACGCACCGTTGGATGATCGCGGCGTACTCTCCGTGCAATGGTGGCAATCACATCGTCCGCTTCAACGGACTCCACCGCGTAGACCGGGATACCGAGCAAGCGCACAAATTCGACGCAGCGTTCCACCTGCCCGTGGAAGTCGAGCGGCGCAGGTTGGCGATTAGCCTTGTACTCGGGATAAATCTGTGATCGGAAGGTGCGGTCGTCACCGGCAGCGTCGATCACGACTGCCACAAAGCCCGGGCGTCGCTCGCGCAGCAACTTTGCCAGCATCGAGACGAACCCGTACACCATGTGTGTCGGCTCGTTCGTGACCGCACTCGACATACCGCCACGAATCGCGTAGTAGGCACGAAAAAACTGCGCGTGCCCATCAACGATATACAGCGTGCCGAGGTCGGACGGTTTCTCCGTCACCGTGAGGAATGAAGGATCGTGTAGGAAAACTGGCCTGGATGATCAGCTCTTGCCACCAAGTGCCTTCAAGACCTCTGTTTTCAGCTTGTCGGTCAAGTCTGCGTGAAAGCCTTGGTGCACAGCAACCACCTTCCCATCGGTGCCGATGACAACAGTGGCGGGAATGCCATCGAAGCCGTACTGCTTGATCACATCGCCTTCAATGTCATCGAGGAATGGAAATGAGAACTGGTTCTTCGTCCAGTAGTCCTTGGCCTTCTTTGCAGCATCGTCTCCTCGCTCCCACACATTGATCCCAAACACCGCTGCATTGGTCTTGGACTCGGCCACCCACTTCGCGAGCGCATCGATGGTGGGCAGACCCTTGCGGCATGGGCCGCACCATGTCGCCCAGAAGTCAATCACGACCACCTTGCCCCGAAGCGATGCCAGATCAACCTCCGTGCCGCTGTTATCCATCAACTTGAATGTTGGCGCGTCTGCACCCAACGCGATCGCCTCTGGGCGCTCCGGTGTCAAATCACTCAGGCTATCCACCGCCTTGCGCTTCCCAGGGTCAAAGGTGATGGGCTTTTCGAGCTTGTCCGAGACCGTCGGATCCATCTTGAAGTCAATTGCGACGCGAAGGCCTGGGGGCGAGCCCGGCGGAGCCATGACGAGCGCCAGCGACTTCACCAGATCGGTCTTTGTGTCAGCCGAGATCTTGAGATCGCCTTCGCCATCACCGGTGAGGAGGATTTCAGCAACACCATCCTTGGCTTGATACCCCGCGACCTTTGGGAAGGCTCCGCCGGCAAAGCTGAATGCCTCGACCGCCTTGCCCTCGGTACTGCTGCGCAGACTAAGGTGCGGGCACGGGAACTCGATTCCATCAAGCTTGGTTTGCAGCGTGTTCACGACCGTGCCATCCACTTCAACCTTCACGAACTTGTCCGCGACCTGTTCATCCGCGAAGTAGATGTTGCCGCCCATCGACACCATCTTCATCGTTCCTGCAGTGATCTCCATCTCTTGGCCGCCACCGAGACGGACGGATATCGAATCCTTCTGCTCGCCGCCGGGAAACTTGACGCTCCACCAAACTGTGTCGCTGATAGCTGGCGCGGTGCGATACTTCGTGGCAATCTTCTCGAGAAGCTCGCTGCCCGACTTGATTGCTTCTGGCGTCCTGGAAGCTTCTGGAAAACTCTCGCCGTTCAGCGGAGCCTTTGGGAACATCTTCGCCAAGGCCGCCTCATCGAAGGGCGCATCTTGCATTTGACCCCCATCGTCCGCCTGTGGCGCGGCAGGTGCAGCCTCGGCAGGCGCGGGCTTCGCCGCTGGAGTTTGCGCCACCACGAATGGGCATGAAAGCCAAAGCGCTACAAGTGAGGACAGGGGAAACAATCGTGTCATTGTGCTAATCCTTTCGAGAGATCGCGAGAGCGCGGATGCTGCTCCAAGTCACCACCAAACACTTGACCGGGTCGCCACACGGCGATACCGAACGATGACCTCAGGCAAGACCCAGATGCTAGCAAACAGCCGGTTACCGGATGGCGCAGGTTCGGCGCAATCTGGAGCAGAGGCACAAGCACGAATGCCCGCTCGAGCAGCCGTGGATGCGGGACTTCGATTTCGGCTTCACGCCAGATTGATTCGCCATGCAGGAGCAGGTCGAGGTCAATGGTTCGCGGGGCGTTTCGCTCTGTCGCCACTCGCACTCGCCCAAGCCGCCGCTCCACCGCGAGAAGACCACGCAGAAGTTCAGGGGCTGAAAGCACCGTGTCTACTGACAACGCGCCGTTGAGATAGCTCGGCTGTGGCGGTCCGATTGGCTCAGTCTCGTACAGCGGACTCACAACACGCAGTTGCACGCCGTCGATCAAGCCTATTGCAGCGAGAGCCGCATCGATGGTCGCCTCCCGATCACCGAGATTCGCACCAAGACCGATGTACGCCCTCACACTCATGCGCGAACACTCTGCGTCGGGCGTTCCCACAGAAGCGGCACATCACCAACACCAAGCGCCGCAAGGCGAGCCCACTGCAGGCTGACCCGTGCGATGCGCTCTCGCACTGTCTCGCGATCGCCAAGCAACTGGAAACTTCGCGCCTTCACACTCGACTGGCCGCGACCACGATCGCAGAGACCCACCCACACAAGCCCAACGGGTCGCTCTGCACTTCCACCATCCGGTCCCGCTACGCCGGTGATGCTGAGTCCGAATCGACAGTTGCACTTCTCTGCTGCGCCTTGCGCAAGCGCGCGAGCCACCTCGTCGCTCACCGCCCCATGCTTCGCCAGCATCGCCTGCGGGACACCGCACAGGTCCCGCTTCAGTTCATTCGAGTAGGTGATGAATCCTCCTGCAAACCATCGGCTTGATCCCGGGACCGATGTCACGAACGCACCGAGACCGCCTCCCGAGCAACTCTCCGCAACGGCCAACATCGCACGCTCACGATGCAGCACCTCGCCGAGCGCCGCGGGCAGCGAGAGTCCATCGCGCCCAAATGCGTAGGGTGCCCAGGCGCGCTCCACTTCCTGCACCGCGCGTTCGAGCGCACCGTCCTTTGCAGCATTCCCCATGGCGCGAATGCGAGCGGTCACGATGGCCCCGCTGGCCGTTGTCCCAACGAGCGGATTTGCACCACGCTCCATCAGCGGACGAATGAGTTCCGCTGCGGCGCTCTCTGGCATGCCACAAGAGTGGACGCTCGCCGTTGCAATCTGCAATCCCCCCGCTCGCGCGGTCACTCCAAGCACAGCAGGTGCGACAACATCCCGGAACATGGGGCGCATCTCATTCGGTGGCCCCGGCAGGAGAAAGACCTCCGCATTGCCAAGTCGCGCTGCAATGCCCGGCGCCGTGCCATGCGGATTGTCGATGCACTGCGTGCCCACTGGCCGCAGTGCCTGCTTGCGGTTCATCGCCGGCATCGGTCGACCTCGGCGGCGATACAGATCGAGCAAATGCACCAAGGCGCGACCATCCTCTTCCAATTCCGTTTCAAGGGCGTCGGCGAGTGCTTCGCGCGAAAGGTCATCGTCGGTGGGACCAAGACCACCTGTGACAACAACGAGAGCCGCTTTCGATGCGAGTTCCTTCAGCGCCGAGCGAATGGCCACACGGTCATCGGCCACCGTGCGATGTTCCTTCACCATCAAGCCAAGTTTGAGAAGTTCTGCTGACAGCCATCCCCCGTTGCGCTCGACAACTTGTCCAAGCACCAATTCATCGCCTATTGAGAGGACCGCGGCCGTGGACATTTGACCTGAAGCGTAGTGGCGGATGGGTAGCATCTGATCATGCCTTCTGGGCAACAGCACCCAGCCGACCTTCTGTTAGCGGCCATCGATGCCGCGGGGGCACCCGTCTGCGTGGGGCTTGATCCGGTGGCAGAGCGCCTTCCCGACGAGGTCCGTGTGGGCACTGTTTCGACCTCTCTTGCACGGTTTAGCCTAGGCATCATCGATGCCGTGCGTGGGATTGTTCCGTGCATCAAGATCCAGTCCGCTTGCTTTGAGCGATACGGCCCCGATGGATTCAAGGCGCTTGAGGAGGTGATGGCGGCGGCGAAGTCGGCCGGACTGATCACGATCCTCGATGCCAAGCGGGGCGATATCGGTATATCGGCTGAACATTACGCAGCATCTCTTTTCGGCCACTTTGCAGCTGATTGGTGCACTGCGAATGCGTACCTCGGCATGGACGGAATCACCCCCTTCCTTGCACGGGGCGGCGTGTTTGCCCTCGTGCGAACCTCCAATCCGGCATCGGATGCGCTGCAGTCACTGCCCCTCCAGAGTGGAAGGACGGTTGCTGAAGCAGTTGCCTCTCTCGTGGCCGGTGCCGGAGCTGAATCAGTTGGCACATGCGGGTTCAGCAGTCTCGGTGCGGTGGTTGGCGCAACCAAGGCGCACGATGCGCTTGCACTCCGCACGGCCATGCCGCAGCAGTTGTTCCTTGTTCCGGGATATGGAGCGCAGGGCGGAACGGCCGATGATGTGCGAACTTGCTTTCGTGCCGATGGCAAGGGAGCGATCATCACAGCGAGCCGCAGCGTGATTTATCCGAGCGCGAAGCCGAGCGAGCACTGGAAGACTGCAGTCGAGCGGGCTTCGAGAAACTTCGCTGCTGAAATCCGCTCCGTGGTCGCTCCGGCTGCCGCCCATCCATGAGTCGCGCGGCAACTGGATTCTCCTTCGCTGCGGTTGTCGTGCTGGCGCTCGCACCCGCCGTCTTCTACCGAGGGGAGCAGCCTGCGCCTGGAGGTCGCATCGTGATAGTCATCAGCCCGCACAACGAGCAGATCCGCCATGAGTTCGCGATTGGCTTCGCGCGCTGGCATCGTGACCGTTTCGGCGAACAGGCTGAGGTTCGCTGGAACACACCAGGCGGTACGACTGAGATTCGCAGAATGCTTGTCGCTCAAACGGAGGCAGCTCTCCGAGCAGGCACTCCAGTCGGCGGACAAGCCGACATCGTCTTTGGCGGAGGCAGCTACGAGTTCAATGCGCTCGCTAAGCCTGTAGTCCTCCCCGACGATCCAACGCGAAGTGCAACCGTCCTGGCCCCCTGCGACTGGGTCACTCCCGCGCAATTGGCGGATTGGTATGGCGCGAACGAGGTCAGCGGCAAGCGGATTTACGATCCGAATCTCCATTGGTTTGGCGCAGCGCTGAGCACATTCGGCATCGTTGCAAACACAACGCGTTGCGCAGAACTGGGAATCGATCCACCGCGTCGCTGGGAAGACCTCGCACAGCCCGCACTTCGGGGCAGCCTGATCCTTGTGAATCCATCGCAAAGCGGATCAGTAGCCACCGCATTCGAGACGATCCTGCAGCGGCTGGACTGGAATCGCGGCTGGCAAGTTCTCCGCCGCGCGGCAGCCAACTCAAATCACATCATCGCCTCGAGCAGCGTTGTGCCAACGAAAGTTGGCAACGGTGAATCTGCTGCCGGCATCGCCATCGACTTTTATGGGCGGTATCAGGTGCAGTCGCTCGCGGACGCCGCCGAGACGACCGGACTGAAGTCCATCGCACGACTTCAGTTTGTCGCACCCGCCGGTGAGAGTGTCATTGATCCAGATCCAGTGGCCGTTCTTCGCGGCGCGCCCCATCCAGAGATGGCGCAGCGCTTTGTCGAGTTCTGTTTGTCGATTGAGGGACAGATGCTCTGGCAAGCAGCTCCCGGCGATGACAAAGCATGCGACTACCCGCGTCCGACGCGCTACGCACTGCGACGGTTGCCTGCACGACGCGCGGTCTACGACTGTTGCGGCGACTGCTTCGTCGACAAGATCGATCCCTTTGTCGAACCCCCGATGCCTGCGGAAAATCCCAACTACCGAGACTTCGTTTCGACCCTCTTTCTGCCAATGGCTATGAGCCACACCTCTCTCCTGCAGGCAGCATGGCAACGAATCATCTCGCATCCGAACTACCCCAAGAGCGATGCAATCGTCAGTGCCGCGGATGTGTCCGACCCACAGCTGAAGCGCTGGCTCGCAGCCTTCGACGCGCTGCCAACTGTTGCGAGCGACGACGACACCGAACTCTCTCTTGATCGCCCCTCCGATCTGGCACGAATCCGTGCGGGCTGGCTGAAGGGAGGGTTCAAGGGTCGAGGACTCTGGGAGGAGCGCGATGATCCGCGCACTTTGCTGCGCCGCCGATTCGCTGCATTCTTCGAACAGCAGTATCGCTCGATTGTCGACGATACGAGTCCTGCTGCGATGCGTTCGGAGGGTGGATGAACGGCGACCTCCCGCCGCGGCACATCGAACTGCGCCGAAGTGAAGGACTCGCCATCGTGTGGGCTGATGGCTCCGAGTCGTTTTACCCCGTTGCGATGCTCCGGCGACTCTCGCCGAGTGCAGATGCCCGGGCTGTGCGTGAAGCGCTCGAAGCGAATCCGCTGACGGTGCTGCCATCGACCGCCGGACATGGACCACTGCGCGCTGAGGCTGCCGAGATGGTTGGGAACTACGCGCTTCGTATCACCTTCAGCGACGGACACTCCACTGGCCTGTTTTCATGGCGTTACCTACGGGAGATTGACCCGTCGGGGCGCACGAATACCAGAGGCGGTCACGCATGACTGAGCGCGACTCGCTCTCTCCGATGCCTTATGAGGAGGCGATGGCGCCATGCACCCTGATGATCCCCTGCCGGAGAGAACCGCTCTCAATGAGGTGAATTTCTGTGGTCACGCACCATGGATGGCCGATAGTTGTGCGTGAGGGAGTTGAGCAGTTTCCCACACGCAATCGAATGTACGAACACGCATCCGCGCGTGCGTGTCATGATCATCTTTCTCCCCTCCGCCCTGTCGACCATAGTTACGTCGGCGGGGTTTTCTTTGACTCGCCTTCACCTTCGAACACGGAATGGAGTCGCCCGTGCAACTCTTGACCTTTCGATTCCGTATCCGTACATTGCCCACCATGAAGAACTTCCTCGCAACAACCCTCTGTGCCTGCTGCATCGCGCTCTGCGCGTGTGGCCCTGACTCCAACGAAACGAGCGACCCGGAAGCGGCTAACGCCAAGCCCGAGGGCACATCGAAGATCACGGACAGCGCACCATCAAAGATCGGGGTCACAGCGTCAAATGATGCGGCGACCAACGACAAGGAAGCTGCGACCAAGGGCAGAAAACAGAAGGATTGATGTGTTCGCTGGTCTGTGATTCGCCGGCCTGAACCCCGAGCAAATCGATTGCGAAAGGTTCCCGCGCCGTTGGCCGCTTCGGCATGCCTCTCGTTTTGAATGCCAACATCAACCAGATTTCAACACTTGCCGAATGACTTGAAGTCCTGCGGCAAGTTTTTCTTCTGGGGCGGCAAAGCTGATACGAAAGTGCGAGTCACGGGCACTGAACACATAGCCAGGCACCACAATCAGTCGGTGATCGATCACGCGACGCGCAAATGCAGTGCCGCTTCCACCGCCACGATCAGTCACTGGAATGAATGCATAGAAGGCGCCCTGCGGCACAACAATGTCGACCACTCCGCGCAGCGCGTCAACCACCATGTCGCGGCGGCGGACATAGCGGTCGAGCAATGGGGACAAGTCGACGCTGTAGCACTCTGCTGCAGCCACCTGCAACGGAGTAGGAGCGCACACGAAGAGATACTGCTGCAACTTCGCCATCTGCTGAATGAGTGCTGTCGGTCCAGCGGCATATCCAAGCCGCCAGCCCGTGCATCCATAGCTCTTGCCAAACCCACGAACGAGCAACAGTGACGCGCTCGTTCGTGCAGCCGAGGGACAGCGGCCGCACTCACGCGCATCAGGGAAGGTGAATGCGTCATAAATCTCGTCTGCAACAAGCAGCACATTGCGCTCTCGGCATAACCGAGCAAGATCGTCAAGTTCCTGCTGTGTCAGAACAACGCCACATGGGTTACTCGGCGAGTCGATAATGACCATCTTGGTGCGCGGCGTCAGGAGTGGTTCCACCCGCGCCGCGGTCATTCGAAAGTCGGGATAGGTATCGCAGAGCACGCTTCGACCACCTGCCACCTTCACCATCTGCGGGTAGGCAACAAAGTATGGGTCTGGCATGATCACTTCATCTCCGTCAGCCACCGTTGCAAAAATCGCGAGGGCCAACGCACCGGTCGTGCCCGATGTGATGATCAGATCACTTCCAGACTGTTCGCTCCAACCGACATCAGACTCCAAGCGCTTCCAAACTGCACTGCGCAGTTCCGGCACGCCCTGCGTCAACGAGTAGCCATTGAGGTTCTCCGAGACGGCGCGGATCGCGGCCTGCTTCACCCGCTCATCAACGGGGAAGTCCGGCTGCCCGATGGAAAGATTGATTGGATCCTTGAGCGAAGCACCAAGTTCGAACGCTCGGCGAATGCCCGATGCATCGATCGACCGCGTCCGATCCGTGATCAGGCGATCGACATCGAGCCCCGTGCCAACCCCAAGGGCCACCTCACGAGGATGCGTCATCTCACTTCTTCTTGCCAGCGTCTGCCTTGGCAGCAGGTGCAGGTGCAGCCGCAGCCTTGCCAGCCGCAGCCCCGGCAGCCCCGGCAGCGCCGACAGCGCCGGCAGCGCCATCAGCCGCAGCCGCTTCCTTCTTCGGCTTCTTGGCAACCGCAGCCTTGATCGACCTCACCTTGGGGAGCCCGAGTGCGGTGTTCTTCGCAGCATCGAACTTTTCAAGCTCGGTCAACTTTGCAACGCGCTCTGCGCGTGTCAAGACATTGCGGTGCTGGTTCAGTGCTCCGGACTTCTGCTTCAGACTGGAATGAATACTCATGTCGGGCCTTTGAAAAGCTTGGG
>Ga0233425_10010465_pt1 | contig 11278 bp, 10 predicted proteins | sample Watercolumn_Towu_2_FD_181712 | JGI IMG/M metagenome (GOLD analysis project Ga0233425, IMG submission 181712) | Freshwater microbial communities from Lake Towuti, South Sulawesi, Indonesia - Watercolumn_Towuti2014_140_MG | ecosystem: Environmental > Aquatic > Freshwater > Lake | place...
TGTCCGGTATCGGCGGTTGGGCTGGCGTTGCGATGAACCTGGGTATGACCAACGACACCGACGCACTGGGTGCTGCTGGTGGCTACAAAGAGTTGACCAAATACAACGCTGCTCCTGGCGGCGGTGCGTTGAACGTGTTCAGCCTGTAATTAGGGCGTCGAAAGACAACTAATTACTCGTTAATACGAGTTAGCTCACAAAACACCCTGCTTCGGCAGGGTGTTTTGTTACTTGGCAAATATTCTCGCCAAAAGGCAATAAAAAACCGCCATCAGGCGGTTTTTTATTGCTGCTAATTGCTTTTTACATTAAACATCCAGGTTGTTGACGCCTAACGCGTTATCTTCGATAAATGCGCGGCGCGGCTCCACATTGTCTCCCATCAGGGTAGTAAAAATTTCATCGGCTGCAATTGCGTCGTCAATCTGCACTTTGAGCAGGCGGCGTACAGCGGGATCCATGGTCGTTTCCCACAATTGTTCCGGGTTCATTTCACCCAGGCCTTTGTAGCGCTGAATATTGAGGTTGTGTTTAGCCTCGCCTAATAACCAATCCAACGCTTGCTTGGCGGTGGTAATAAGTTGTTCTTTCTCGCCGCGCTTGATAGTAGCGCCTTTACCCAATAAGCCCTGTAATAAAGCAGAGGTTTTTTGAATCTGACGATAGTCACCGCTGGCTAGGAACTCGCTATCGATCACACTGGCCTGAATATTGCCATGCACGATCTTATTGATTTCCAGACGATAAGTATTATCTTCCGGGTCTAACATCACATTGACTTGATTCGCATCTCCGCCCAATTGCGCGCGCAGTTTTTCGGCAACGTGATTAGCATTTTGTTCATTGCTCAGGTTGATTTCACCAATATCCTGTACTGCTCGCAAAACACTCTCGTCATACAGTGAAGAGATGCGGCGTATCACCGCTTCAGTCAGCACCATTTGCTGGGCAATATCGGACAATGCTGAGCCAGCAAGCACCCCTGTATTTGTTTTAGTATCTAAAGAAGCATCGCGTAATGCGGACTGCAGCAGATACTGATCCAACTCCTGCTGGTCTTTCAGGTAGCGCTCATCCCTGCCTTGTTTGACCTTGTAGAGTGGAGGCTGCGCAATATAAACATGGCCGCGCTCCACCAACTCCGTCATCTGGCGGTAGAAAAATGTCAGCAACAATGTACGGATATGCGCGCCATCCACATCAGCGTCGGTCATGATGATGATGCGGTGATAGCGCAGTTTTTCTGCACTAAAGTCATCCTTGCCAATACCCGTGCCCAGCGCAGTTATAAGTGTGGCGATTTCTGCTGAACCCAGCAATTTATCGAAGCGAGCTTTTTCCACATTGAGAATCTTGCCTTTAAGCGGCAGAATCGCTTGGTTCTTGCGGTCGCGCCCCTGCTTGGCAGAGCCACCCGCAGAGTCACCCTCCACAAGATACAGTTCGCACAACGCAGGGTCTTTTTCCTGACAATCGGCCAACTTACCCGGCAAACCCATTGTATCCATCGCGCCCTTGCGGCGAGTCATCTCACGCGCTTTGCGAGCCGCTTCGCGCGCACGTGCTGCTTCGATGATTTTGCCGCAAATGATTTTGGCGTCTGAGGGGTTTTCTTCTAAAAAGTCAGTCAGTTTTTGCGCAACAACCTCCTGTACAACAGGTTGCACTTCACTGGATACGAGCTTGTCCTTGGTTTGTGAAGAGAATTTAGGTTCCGGCACCTTGACGGAAAGCACGCAAGTCAGGCCTTCGCGCATATCATCGCCGCTGGTGTCCACTTTGGCCTTTTTGGCTAGTTCGTTTTGCTCTATGTAGTTGTTAAGTGTGCGCGTCATCGCAGTACGTAGGCCGGTCAAATGGGTGCCACCATCACGTTGCGGAATGTTGTTGGTAAAGCATTGTACCGTTTCGGAATAACTGTCGTTCCATTGCATGCTCACTTCTACCGTCATACCGTCTTTTTCGCCAATTGCGTAGAACACTTTTGGGTGCAGCACGGATTTGCTGCGGTTCATGTATTCTACAAAGCCTTTTACGCCGCCGGAGTGGGCAAAATTCTCGCTCTTGCCGGTGCGCTGGTCGATCAGCTCGATTTTGACACCATTATTCAAAAAGGACAGCTCGCGGATACGTTTGGCGAGGATTTCAAAATGGTATTCCACATGGGTAAAGGTTTCCGTCGCTGCCAGAAAATGGACTTCGGTACCTTTTTTATCCGTTTTTCCTGTCACCACCAAAGGCGCAACTGGCACACCGCGACGAAACTCCATTTGATGTACTTGGCCTTTGCGATAGATTTTCAGGCGCAACCAGTCAGACAGCGCATTAACCACAGAAACGCCCACGCCGTGCAGACCGCCGGATACTTTGTAAGAGTTCTGGTCGAACTTGCCGCCTGCGTGCAGCTCTGTCATGACAATCTCTGCTGCAGAACGTTTGGGCTCGTGCTTGTCGTCTTCCTTGATGTCGGTCGGAATGCCGCGTCCGTTGTCGGAAACACTAATGGAGTTATCGGGATGGATAATCACCTTGATATCATCGCAATGACCAGCCAATGCTTCATCAATCGCGTTGTCCAAAACCTCAAACACCATGTGGTGCAAGCCGGAGCCATCGGACGTATCACCGATGTACATGCCGGGGCGTTTACGCACCGCATCCAGGCCTTCCAGAATCTTGATACTGGACGAGTCATAATCTGTCGGATTTTCTTTTGCCATAATCTTTTCTTAAGTATTAAATCAGTAAATTATTAGGATGTATTAAATGCGCATAGGCATGACAACGTATTTGTAATTCTCTTCGGCAGGGTTGGTAATCAGGCAGCTGCTGTTGGCATCTGCCAATGCAAATGTCACTTCATTGTGCTGAATGTTATTGAGTACATCAATGAGATAAGTCACATTAAAGCCGACGTCGATTGCGTCGCCGCCATAATTGATCTCCAATTCTTCTTCTGCTTCTTCCTGCTCGGTGTTGGTACTAACCAAGCGCAAATTGTTGGTCTGAATATCCAGACGGATGCCTCGGTATTTCTCGTTGGACAAGATGGATGCTCGCTGCATCGCCATCAAGACTTGCTGCCTGTCGACTGTAAAGGTATTGCGATGGCCTTGCGGAATCACTCGGTTGTAATCCGGGAACTTACCATCGATTACCTTGGAAATTAGGTTGATTTCGCCAAAGTGGAAGTTGATCTGGCTTGCGCTTATTTCGATATTAACATCTTCTTCGTTATCTTCCAGCAACTTAACCAGTTCAATCACTGTTTTGCGCGGAACTATTACTTCTGCCTTGTCATAACTTTTAGCCAATTGCATAGAAGTAAAACTCAAGCGGTGGCCATCTGTACCTACGAAATTCAGGCGATCTCCGTTAATTTCCAGCAGCAACCCGTTCAGATAATAGCGGATATCCTGCATCGCCATCGCGAATTCCACCTGACGCAAGCATTTCTTTAGTGCACTTTGGCTGATTTGTATCTGAGTAAAATTGCCTACCACTTTACTCATCAACGGATAATCCGCTGCTGGTAAAGTTTGCAGATTAAACCGGCTTTTACCAGCTTTTACAGTCATGCGGCTATCACTGGTTTGCAAATCAATCTCTGATGTATCTGGTAGAGATCTGCAAATATCCAAGAATTTTTTAGCGGACACCGTTGTAGAAAATTTGTCTTTGAATTGGCCAGATATAGCCAGTGAAATCTGCATTTCCAAATCGGTTGCAGTCAACTTGAAAGTATCGCTGCTTGTTTCCAACAATAAATTGGAAAGAATAGGCAAAGTATGACGACGTTCTACAATACTGGCCACATGTCCCAAAGGTTTGAGCAAAACTTCGCGGTTTATTTTAATTTGCATGATGTCGACTCAATTAATATAAATTAAATAAATATAAAACTAGTAATAATAGTAATGTTGCAATAATTTGTGGATGTTAAAAATAAACAAACAAAATCATATGGTTAAAATTAAAAAACTATGTTGAAAATACCATGAACCATTGTGTCTTGTTTGTGGATAAAATCCTGGATAGGTTTTATTGGAACTCCAATCAATATTTACCCACAGAAATTCTATAGGTTATTCACATCCTTTTCGTTCTAATCTCGTATCACTTGTGTCAGAAAACCAATATCCCTGGCAACAGTAGCATTATTTAACCTTAGCTGCTCTATTTCTTCGCAAGCATGCATCACGGTGGTGTGATGTCGGTTACCAAAAGCTTCGCCAATCTCTGGGAAGCTGTGACTGGTGAGCTCTCTGGCAAGACACATTGCGATTTGACGAGGTCTGGCAATATTGCGGTTACGTTTTTTACTATGCATGTCTGCCACTTTTATCTTGTAGTAATCCGCAACCGTTTTCTGGATATTCTCGATCGTAATTTGCCGGCCACGTACCGCCATAATATCGCGCAACGCGTCTTTGGCTAGATGCACATCTATGGCCTGACCGGTGAATTTAGCCATAGCGACAATACGGTTTAACGCGCCTTCTAGCTCGCGCACGCTGGAGCGTACCTGTTTTGCGATGAAGAATGCCACATCCTCAGTCAGCTTAATATGCAGGCTATCGGCTTTTTTCAATAGAATGGCTACACGCATTTCTAGCTCAGGGGGTTCGATAGCTACAGTTAAGCCCCAACTAAAACGTGTCCGCAAGCGCTCATCCATATCTGCGATTTCTTTTGGGTAGGTATCACAAGTGATGATGATTTGTTTCTTTTCTTCAATGAGTGTATTGAAGGCATAAAAGAATTCTTCCTGTGTGCGCGTTTTTTTAGCAAAAAACTGGATGTCATCAATCAACAATAAATCCAACGAATGATATTGCTGTTTAAAATCATCAAATGCTTTATTCTCATAAGCCTTTACCACATCCGAAACATAACGTTCAGCATGCAGATAACGGATTTTAGCGCCAGGCCGATGGTCGCGCAGAAGATTGCCTATAGCTTGCAGCAAATGTGTTTTACCCAAGCCAACCCCCCCATAAATGAACAGTGGGTTATAAGCGGTGCCCGGATGTTCTGCGACCTGTAATGCTGCTGCTCGAGCAAGTTGGTTGGCGCGGCCAGCGACAAAGTTTTCAAATGTAAAACTAGGATTTAAGCCAGAAACACGCTCTGCGGAACGGCGATCCTGCGAATGCAGGCTTTCCGCTTTTAAGGCAGTTGGTACTTGTTCAGTTGTTTGGGGTAAAGCTTTGGGTTTGTTTTGTTTGTTTGAATTGTCTTGAGAGTCGCAAATACATAATTCAATCATAGTGTCGCCAGGTAACAACTCCGCAGCGATTCCCTCGATTTTGCTGAGAAAGCGATCTTTCACCCATTGCAGTACAAATTTATTGGGTGCCATAACACGCACCACCTTTTCACCATTTTCGGTTTTTAGTGGCTTAATCCAGGTATTGAATTGCTGGGCAGACAACTCTTTCTGGAAGCGAGTTAAACAGGTGGGCCAAAAGTTGTCCATAGATAGAAAATAAAAACTTGAAACCAAGGGTTTTTTATATAACCAATTGAATTATTTATATATATTATAAAAAATATATTTTGTACCAACATTAAACACTTTGTACTAACCGTGCAATTCTAGCGGTTTTGATAATACTTATCCACAGGATAGGAGAATTTATTTTTTATGTTTATGATTGACAAAAAAAGCCTTTTTGAGGTTTAATAAGCGGTTTTTCGACGCTATGATTAATGGTGGTCGAGCAAATTTCTGGAGAATGAGATGAAACGTACCTATCAACCATCCAAAACACGTCGCGCACGTACGCACGGTTTTCTGGTGCGCATGAAAACCAAGGGTGGCCGTGCTGTGATTGCCGCACGTCGTGCTAAAGGCCGTAAACGTTTGGGCCTTTAATTCTGCGAGAGGGTTTGTCTGTCTGTATAGCAGCGCTTACTCTCTGCTTGGTGTGCTGCAAGTGGTTAAACTGACCACATTGGTAAAAACGGATGATTTTTCATCCGTTTTTAGTTTTAGAAAAAGGATAAGCGCGGATTTCTTGGTGGTGCATTACAGGCCGAATAGCTTGGCGTTGACTCGTGTGGGTTTGGCGGTCACCAAAAAAGTGGCAAATCTGGCGGTACATCGCAATTATATGCGCCGGGTGTTGCGTGAAATAAGCCGTCAGGCTGCCCAGATACCGGTTTCAATGGATTTAGTGATACAGGTCAGGAAGAAGTTTGGCCGCAATGAGTTTGACCAGGTGAAAACGGAATTGCTGATGCAGTTAAAGAAAATCCAGGCCAGACAAAGCGTCGGGTGACTGTACGATGCGCACTATTCTGATAGGATTGATTAAGCTGTATCAGTGGACCTGGGGCACGCAGGTTGGCGTAAACTGTCGTTTCACACCCAGTTGCTCACATTATGCGATTGAGGCAATACGCCGCTATGGCGCATTGAAAGGCGGATGCCTGATGTGCGCAAGGCTGCTGAGATGCCACCCTTGGTGTGAAGGCGGACATGACCCTGTGCCTTAATCTGGGCAAATTAAAGATTACATACGACAAAGCGATATATGGATACCAGACGTTTAATTTTATTTGTCATTTTCTCATTCTCCATCATGATGTTGTGGAATGCGTGGATGCAAAAGAACACAACTCAGCCCGCCACCCAGACAAAAACGGCAGCGGCTTCCAGCACTTCTGCCAATGTGGATGGTAATGCTTCCAGTGCGGGCGAGTACAAACTGGAAAGTGCGCAGCGTATCCAGGTCAAGACAGATTTGTACCAAGCTGAGATTGATACTACGGGCGGAGATTTGCGTCGCTTGGTATTGAACAAACACCGTGCATCCGAACTAAACCAAGGCAATTTTGTGTTGATGGACGATGCAGCAAAGCCAATGTTGTATGTGGCACAGACTGGCTTGATGGGCGCTGATTTACCTAATCACAAAAGCGAGTTTACGACAGCAAACAATGCTTATGAATTGAAAGAAGGCGAAGATAGCCTGGAAGTGAAGCTCGGTTGGGTGGGTAATGGTCCGCAGGTGGATAAAATCTATACTTTTCATCGAGGCCAGTATCTGATTGATGTGCGTTACGAAATTAACAACACTTCGGGTGCCAGCATTTCCCCTTCTGTGTATTACCAGATCGTGCATGATGACCAGTCTAACCAGGGCTCTGCCATGATGCCGACCTTTACTGGCGGCGCGTATTTTACCGAAGAGAAAAAATTCAACAAAATCAACTTCGAGGATATGTCCAAGGAAGCTTTTTCCCTGCATAGCCCAGACGGCTGGGTTGGTCTGATACAGCATTATTTTGCTAGTGCGTGGATTCCGAAAGCTGGGGTCGAGCGTGAGTTTTATACCAAAAAGCTGTCCGATCATATTTATTCGGTAGGTGCAGTCACCAAGGTGGGCGATATTACCGCCGGCGCAAAAACAACGGTAGATGCCAAGCTATTTGCCGGCCCGCAAACCCAGGGTGATTTGGTAGCGGCAGCACCTGGCCTAGAATATGCGGTGGATTACGGTTGGTTGACCATTATTGCTAAACCGTTGTTCTGGCTGCTTTCCAAGATACATGGTTTTGTTGGCAATTGGGGGGTGGCTATCATCCTGCTGACTATCCTGATTAAGGCTGCGTTCTTCAAATTGTCCGCGTCCAGCTACCGCAGCATGGCCCAGATGCGTGAGTTGGCGCCTCGCCTGCAAGCCATGAAGGAAAAGTTTGGCGACGACAGACAAAAAATGCAGCAGGCGATGATGGATTTGTATCGCACGGAAAAAATCAATCCAATGGGCGGCTGCTTACCAATTTTGGTACAGATCCCGGTGTTTATTGCGCTTTACTGGGTATTGTTAGGCTCCGTCGAGTTGCGTCACGCACCTTTCTTTGGTTGGATCAAGGATTTGTCTGCAACCGATCCGCTGTATATTCTGCCTTTGCTGATGGGTATCAGTATGATTATCCAGACTTATCTTAACCCAGCACCAACTGACCCGATTCAGGCCAAGATGATGAAAATCATGCCTGTCATATTCAGCATCTTCTTCTTTTTCTTCCCGGCTGGTTTGGTGCTTTACTGGCTGGTGAACAATATTCTTTCTATCTGGCAGCAGTGGTATATCAATAAAATGATCCATGCCGAAACGCTGGCCAAAAAAGGCAGTGGCAAACGCTAACCCATCCGATACCATAGCCGCCATAGCAACCGCCCATGGCGCGGGAGGGATTGGCGTGGTGCGGGTTTCTGGCCCGCATAGCGCAGAAATCGCACGACAAATCCTGGGACAATGCCCAAAACCTAGGTATGCGGCCTATCTTCCCTTCAGGCAGGCTGGTGGTGAATTGATCGACCACGGTATCGCCATCTACTTTCAGGCGCCTCACTCCTACACGGGCGAAGATGTGCTGGAACTGCAGGCGCACGGTGGAACAGCATTGATGCAGATGCTGCTACAACAGTGCATTGCAGCAGGCGCACGCCATGCCGAGCCCGGCGAATTCACGCGCCGTGCCTATATGAGCGACAAGCTGGACTTGGCGCAGGCGGAAGCGGTGGCAGATCTCATCAATGCGACCAGTGCAGAGGCGGCCAAAAGCGCGACAAGGTCGTTATCGGGCGAGTTCTCTAATAAAATCAATCAATTACTAGCAAAAATTACCGAGCTGCGCATGTATGTAGAAGCTTGTCTGGATTTTCCGGAGGAAGACATTGATTTTATTGGCCAAGGTCGAGTTGCCGAGAAGATTGCAGAGAATGAACAAGCGGTGAATGCGGTGCTGCAACAAGCTAGACAAGGCGCGCTTTTGCGCGAAGGTATTCATGTCGTGTTGATTGGCCAGCCCAATGTGGGGAAATCCAGTCTGATGAATGCGCTATCGGGTGAAGAAGTCGCTATTGTGACGCCTATCGCGGGTACAACGCGAGATACGATTCGTAGCGAAATCCAGATCAGCGGCGTTCCCCTACATGTCATTGATACTGCAGGCTTGCGCGAGACCGAGGATGAGGTTGAAAAAATTGGCATCGCTCGAACATACCGAGCCACAGAAACCGCGCATATCGCATTAATTTTGGTGGACGCAACCCACGGTATTGGGAATGCGGAGAAAGTCATTTTAAAGCGCTTGCCGCAAGAAATCCTCAAAATTTGGGTACACAATAAAATCGATTTATCAAAAGAAGCCCCCAAAATCTGCAAGCAAGATGACGAAACCCATATTTACCTTTCTGCAAAGAATGGAGAGGGTATTGAGCTGTTGAAGCAACAATTGTTGGCATTGGCGGGGTATCAGCAGAATGTCGAGGGCGCGTTTATGGCACGTGCGCGGCACTTGCAGGCATTGACGCAAGTGCAACAACATTTGCGCCAAGCGGTGTGGCAAATAAATTCGCCAGAGTTGGTGGCCGAAGAGTTGCGGGAAGCCCAGGAGGATTTAAGTGGCATTACCGGCGAGTTCACTCCGGACGATTTACTGGGCGAGATCTTTAGCAAGTTTTGTATCGGCAAATAAAAAAGGCGCCGAGGCGCCTTTTTGTAGTTCCCGCAACGCTGTTTAAGCGGTCAGATCCACCACAGTAGCTTCAGGCGCGTGTTTTTTCACAGATTCAATCCCGTTATCACGCCCAGCCTCACTTTCATACTGTTGGCTTTGACCAATGACTTGGTGATTGCCAGCTTTCAATACAAAGTAAGGCTTGCCAGATTGGGAAACCAGGCGCTCGTAGCGTTCGTCTTGCGCAGCGTTTTTCTTGACCGATTCAACGCCATTCATCGCACTGGCTTTGGTTTCGTACATCTCGGATTGTAAAATGACTTGGCCGTTGCTGGCTAGCAAGTTGAAATGTGTCTGACCGTTTTTAGCTGTTTTTACCTCGAATTTACCCGCCATGTTAATCCCCTCAAAATGTCATTGAAAGCGTCATGTGCCGCTAGCGGTACTATAGGCGCGTAATCGGGTTAACGTCAATAGGCGTATGATTTTTATGTTTCACGTGAAACATCGCTTTTTTATTAAAAAAGCTAATTATTTCTAGTCTGAACTTTTAGTGAGATGAGAGGTTTTGCGCGTTTTGCTTGGCGCTCTTCCACTTTGCAAACGCGCTTGCAACCCGTGATCATCGCCCAAATCAGGTTGTCCCTATGCGCTATGCTCTCAAACAATACGCCACACACATGCAGTCCAACCAGCGCAAGCCAGCCCCAGGTTGAATAATGGTGAATGGCTTGCAACAAATCTGGTTCATCCATCAGCCAGCCATCGTTATATACCAGCCAGCCAGAAATGACTGCTGTGAGCCCGACGATGAGCATTGCATAAATGACGAGGCTCCCTGTTGGGTTATGGCCAATGTAGTGTTTGGCACGCCCTTGTAAAATATGGATGAAGTATAAGGCGGCGCGGATGGGGTTGAGTGGAAAAGTCTGGAAATTGGCATATCCTGTGGATACCAACCCCCAGATAATGCGCGCCAGTATCAGTGCGCCGGCTACATAGCCGGCTTGTACATGCAGCACCCTATCCCATTCGGAAGCATGTGTGTAGAACGCTACACTGAATGCGCCTACTAGCGACCAGTGAAAAATTCTGACAAATGGATCCCAAACGTATCTGAGCATTTAATTTCCTTAAGTTATTTTTTGGCCGAAGGCGTTCTTTCGGTCATCAGGTAGACGATAAAATTGGCCTTCTCTGCAGCACTACAATCGGCACCCAAAATGTCGTTACAGTGCTCGGTAAATTTGTCTTCCACTTTATCCAGGTCGGTAAACCGTTTGTTGTTTACTGCTGGAGATAATGGACGGATTGGTTTGCCGGTTACAAGATGTGTGCCCGTGTCTGCTGGATTGCTTGTATGGCAAGATGCGCAGGCGGCTTCTTTGCCATTGCTCATTTTGAATTTGCGGTTAAAGAAGATTTTGCCTTCAGCAGCAGAGGGGGTGAATTCAGTGTTCACGGATTGTGCGATCTGCACATATTTTTTTTCCAGTTTTGCCGCATTGGTCACATCAGCGTGTGCAGAAATGGTAGCAATACCAAGAGCAGCGCCTAAAATTAAATGTAAAAGTTTCATTTAGATCTCCTAAGTGGATAAAATTTTGAAGGGCTATTATACAAGCTTATATCTAAGGAGGAGTTGCGATAAAGCAAAAGTTTCCAGCTTAATTCTTAATGGGTCTTAGGAAGCTAAAGCGGATTTTTTCTTAATAATTTGAGTATTTCAAGGTACATATTAACAGCCCTATGATTAAAGCGAAACTCAGTCTCTTTCAGGTGCAAATAGAACGTATGCTTA
>Ga0233425_10010466_pt1 | contig 11277 bp, 8 predicted proteins | sample Watercolumn_Towu_2_FD_181712 | JGI IMG/M metagenome (GOLD analysis project Ga0233425, IMG submission 181712) | Freshwater microbial communities from Lake Towuti, South Sulawesi, Indonesia - Watercolumn_Towuti2014_140_MG | ecosystem: Environmental > Aquatic > Freshwater > Lake | place: Indonesia...
TCAACGGCCACTGGAACGACGGCCGGAACGTCTCCAACTTCAAGTCGCACCGCGAGAACATCGACGACGTCGGATTCCTCCGCCGGCTGATAGAGCGACTCGTCGGACAACTGAACCTGGACTCGACCCGGGTCTATGCCACCGGCATGTCGAATGGTGCGATGATGTGCTATCGGCTGGGCTGCGACCTGTCGGATCGGCTGGCCGCGATTGCCCCGGTCTGCGGCGCCCTGCCCGAGGACCTGCCGGAGACGTGTGCTGACGGGCTCCCGATGCCGGTGCTGGCAATCAACGGAACCGAAGACCCGTTCGTGCCCTGGCAGGGCGGCGGGGTCGGGCTGCTGAACAAGCGGGGCAGCGTGCTGTCGGTCCCGGCATCAATCCGGTTCTGGGTGAACCGCAACGGCTGCGCAGCCGAGCCCAGAACAACCCGATTGCCGCAGAAACACCCGGAGCAGGAAATCAGCACCTTTCGCGAGACTTATGCCGGTGGGCGCGACGAATCCGAGGTCGTCGCCTATCGCGTCGAAGGCGGCGGGCACACCTGGCCCGGCGGTAGCGAACGCACGGCCCGGTTCGGGAAGCAGAGCCGGGATATCGACGCGAGCGAGACCATCTGGGAGTTCTTCCAGAAGCACTCCCGTCCGGTGCGGATGCGCGATTGACTTCCGGCAGCAGTAGTCTATACTTGAAAATCGGTCGCGTCCCATAAACCAGGGGCACGGCTGGTTGGTCTAACGATTGGTGCTGGTCACCTCTAAGGAGGATATTGTGCGCAGATTCATGAGTTTGTCCCTGATGGCGCTGGCACTTGTTGGCGCAGTCTTCGCCGAAGATACTACGCCGCAGCTGGAGGCGGCAGTCAAGCCCGGCAAGGATGGAAAGCTGACGCTTGAGGTCAAAGGCGTTGTGACCGATGACGGAAACTGGCTTGGTGTGTCGTTCTACACGCCGACCTATCTGGACCCGATATGGGATGCCGAGCACAGCGTGACGAGGATGGAGAAAGGGCCGTTCAGTCGGTCGGTCGCTGTTCCGGCAGGCTTTGCCGGCGGGACCTTTGAAGTCGCATTGTGGCGAGACAAAGTCGCCCAGCGCGAGGTATTCCGTTTGGACAGCATTCGCGGCTACGGCGCCGGGGCGGTTGCGTCGGGCTCCTACACACCGGACAGCACCTGGACTCTGCCGTTGCTCAAGACCGATATCGAGACCAGGGGCGCGAAGACAGTGCTGGTGGTCAGCGGTCTGGCTCCGGACAAGCAGAACCAGCTCGGCGTTTCGTTCTACCGGGCCGGCTACGCAGACCCGGTGCTCGACGGAGACTACGCGGTCTACCCGGTTGGTCAGGGTTCTTTTACCAAGCGGTACAACATCCCGGCCGGTTTCGAAACCGCAACCTACGAGGTCGCGCTATGGGCCCGGTTGCTGAATCGAAAGTACATCTACAAGCTGGAAGGCATCAAGGCTTACACGTCGGGAGTGACCGCGCAATGAGCGGAATCGCGCGCAAGTCGAAGCTCGCCAGTATTCACTTGTCCGACAGCGGGTTCCTGTTTGATTCGTACACCGGGCTTACCTACGGTGTGAACGAGACCGGTGCGGCAGTTCTCAACGGGTTGAAAGCCGGGAAGGGCGTTGAAGAAGTCGCCCGGCAGGTCGCCCGTGAGTTCGATGTCCCGGAGCCAACTGCAGCGGCCGATGTCCGGGAGTTCTATGACAAGCTGAACAGCGAGGGACTGCTGTGGACAAGATAAGTTTCGCGGTTACCGGTATGAACGCGACCGACAACCCGGCGCCCGGAATCGCCGTGATTCGGGCAATCCGCGAGGACAAGAACTGGCAGGGCAAGGCGATCGGGCTGGCCTATGACGCGCTGGACACCGGGGTCTATGACCCGTTGCTTTGCGACCGGGTCTTTATGATTCCCTACGCGGCCGAAGGAGAGAAGGCACTGCTTGCCCGGCTCCAATATATCCAGGAGGTCGAGCCGTTTGAGGTGCTGGTACCAACCCTGGACGCGGAACTGGTGAACTTCATCCGGCTGCGCCACGAACTGGAGCCGATGGGCATCCGGATGCTGGTGCCGACCGAAGAAGTGCTGGCGATGCGGTCCAAGGCCAAGCTCGGTGAGTTCGCCCGGGACAATGACATACCGTTCCCGCTCTCGCTATCCGTGCTTACGCCGGAGATGCTTCCGGACGCGATGAACCAGCTCGGCGTGCCATTCGTGGTCAAGGGCTGCTACTACGAGGCGGCTATCTGTCATACTATCGAGCAGGCGCGAGCCGCCTATTTCTCGATTGCCAACCGCTGGGGTCTGCCGATTGTAGCTCAGGCGTACATGCCGGGCGAGGAGTACGACATCTGCGCGCTGGGCGATGCCGACGGCAAGCTCAACGGCGCGGTCGCGATGCGCAAGTTGCGCCTGACCGACAAGGGCAAGGCCTGGGCCGGAATCACGATTCAAGACGAGGAACTGCTGGAACTGAGTCGCCGGGTCGTGGAGGGTCTTAGCTGGACCGGGCCGATGGAAATCGAGTTCATTCGGTCGGCGCGCGACCACCGGTTCTACCTGTTCGAAATCAATCCCCGTTTTCCGGCGTGGTGCTACCTGACTGCCGGTTGCGGTTTGAATCTGCCCGCGCGCTACCTGCGCCTGGCAATGGGCGCGAAGGTGGCGCCGTCGCTGAAGTACACGGCGGGCACGGTCTTCGTCCGGCACGCGACCGACGTCATCTGTTCGCTTGATATCCTGGAAGGCCTGACCACGCGCGGGGAAATCAGCCGCGAGACCGGAGGCAGGAAATGAGCGCGAACCGACGACCCTACCAGAAGCCATCCATCGCCCGGCACACGGTGAGCCTGATGGGCAAGCCGGGCCGATTTCCGGGTATCACCGCGATTCGGGCGATAGAAGGCATTCAGGTTGCAGACCTGGCGCAGCGATTCGGGTCCCCGCTTTTTGTCGGCTCGGAGCGTATCATCCGGGACCGCTATCGCGAGCTGTACCGGGCGTTCTCAACCCGGTATCCGAAGTTCCAGGTTGCCTGGTCGTACAAGACCAACTATCTTGCCGCGGTCTGCGCTCTGTACCACAAGCTCGGGGCTTGGGCTGAGGTGGTCTCGGGATTCGAGTATGAACTGGCGCGCCGCCTGAATCGTCCGGGCTCGGAAATCATCTTCAACGGCCCCTGGAAGAGCGAAGACGAGCTTGAGCGGGCATTTCAAGACGGCGCACGCGTGCATGCCGACGGGTTCGATGAACTGAGCCGGATGGAGAGCGTGGCCGCGAGGATGGCGGACAGAGGTCAGGGGTCGGGGAGCCGGGCAGGCATCGGCATTCGCGTCAACCTCGATTCCGGGATGTACCCGGCCTGGACCCGGTTCGGGTTCAATCTCGAATCGGGCGAAGCCTACCAGGCGGTAAAACGCATCCGCAACTCGCCCCGGCTGGAGCTCAAGGGGCTGCATTGCCACATCGGGACGTTCATTCTCGATGCCGAACTCTACCGGCGAACCAGCGCCAAGCTCGTCGCCTTCGCCCGGACAATCGAGCAGGAGTTCGGGCTGAAGATTGAGTATCTTGACCTCGGCGGCGGCTACTCCTCGCGCAACACGCTCCACACGCAGTGGTTGCCGGGCGAGCAGGCGAATCCAACGATTGACCAGTTCGCGGAAGCGGTCACCCAGCCGCTGCTCGCGGCCGACTACCGGCCGGATGAGCGGCCGCTGCTGATTGTCGAACCGGGCCGGGTCCTGGTGGACGACGGGTTCGCGCTGGTTTCTACGGTGGTGGCGAACAAGCGGATGCCGGACGGCAAGCCGAGCATCGTGATTGACGCGGGCGTCAATCTGCTGTTCACCGCCTTCTGGTACCGGCACGATGTCGCACCATCGGCCGAGTCCTCGTTCATATCGGAATTGACCACGGTCTACGGTCCGCTGTGCATGAACATTGACCTCATCCACCCTCATGCCCTGCTGCCGCCGCTGGCGAACGGCACCCGACTCGTATTCAAGAACGTGGGCGCCTACAACATGACGCAGTGGATGCAGTTCATCCAGTTGCGCCCGGCAGTCATCATGATCATGGCCGACGGCGCGATTGAGAAGCTGCGTGAAGCGGAGACGGCGGACTACGTCCGGCAGTTGGAGCGAATACCGGAAGGGCTGAAGAACTGACACGGGATTCCAGATTGCAGATTGCAGATTCCAGATTGCAGATTCATACTGCAATCTGCATTCTGCACTCTGCATTTTGAATTCCCCGGTTCTGCGCCATGCATTTCCTTCGCCGCCTTGCCCGTGTAACACTCGTCTCCTACGCCCAGGTTCTGCTTTCAAGTCGCGCTCTCTCCGGGCTGTTCTTCTGCGCGGCGTCATTCGTGTCGGTGCCGCAGGTCGGACTGGTTGGACTGAGTGCGGCGCTGGCCGCGAATCTGACCGGTTTCTGGACCTGCCGCGAACGGGTTCGCTGGGAACTCGGCCTGGCCGGGTACAACGCGGTGATGCTGGGTCTGGCAATCGGGTACTTCCTGCCGTTTCGGTGGTGGGTGATTCCGCTCGGCGCGGCTGCAGGCGCGGTGTCAGCGGCGGCAACGAATCTGTTGCAGCGGCCGCTGGCCCGGTTCTCACTGCCGGTGCTGGGACTGCCTTTTCTGGTACTGTCATGGCTGGTCCTGGGTCTGGCCGGCGGGTTCCGGGTGAATGCCGCTAAGACGGTGCTGAACCTGCTGCACCTGCCGGCGACCGGGCTTCTGGCCGTCTTCCTGCGCGACATGGGTTCGGTGTACTTCTCGACGTCGTTCCTCTCCGGAGTGCTGGTGCTGACTGGTCTGCTGTTCACTTCGCGTATCAGCGCAGGCATCAGTCTGCTGGGTGCGCTGGCCGGCGTGGCGCTCAATGCGTGGCACCCGATTTCGGTCTCGGCAAGCATCAACCTGGTGATTGCGCCTATCGGACTCGCATTCTTCCTGGCGCCGAACCGGTGGCTGCCACTGCACCTGCTGGGTGGGCTGGCGCTGACCGTGCTCGTGACAATCGGGCTGGAGCCCTTGTTTCGGGCGGTCAACACGCCGATGCTTATCCTGCCCCTGACCATCACCATTTTCGTCGCCCTGCTGATGGGCAGGTACCGCGTGCTGGGGGTCGAGCTGGTGCCGCTCCGGCTGCTGCATACGCCGGAGTTCAATCTCCGGGTCTTTCGCAGCCGGCTTCGGTCGAACCTGCAACTGCCTTTTTTCGGTACGTGGTTTGTGAGCCAGGGCGTGGATGGCGGATTGACGCACAAGGGCCGACTGGGGCGTGCCTGGGATTTCATGGTTCGGGATGAGCGCGGTCGAACCTTCGCGACACCCGGCTACCGGCTGACCGACTATCACGCCTTCGGATTGCTGGTCTGCGCGCCGGCCGCGGGACGGGTGGTCGCGCTGGAGAACAACGTGCCGGACAATCTGCCCGGGAAACTGAACGAAAAGCAGAACTGGGGCAATTGGCTGGTCATAGAACACAGCCTGCTCGAATACTCCATCCTGGCCCACCTGCAACAGGGCTCAATCCGAGTGCGCATTGGCGACCGGGTACAGCCCGGCGCGGTGCTGGCGGCATGCGGGAACTCCGGCTACTCGGGCCAACCTCACCTGCACTATCAGCTCCAGACCGATTCGCCGCCGGGCAGTGATACGCTGAGCGCGCGGTTTGGGAACTACCTGGTGATGGGGGGGGCAGGGGGCGGGGGTCAGGGGTCAGGGGATGGGGAGCGGTTTGTGCATCAGGGCGTGCCGAACGAGGGCGAGACGATTCTGCCCCTCCCGGTGCAGAGCGATATCCGGGAGCTGGTCGCCGGCGGCTTCGCTCCCGGCGCGCGGGTTTCGTTCGCGGCGGGTTCAGGACGGGCTGAGGAGTGGAGCGTCGTGCCGCAATCGGAGAGTCTGCTGCTCAGAAGTGGCGCGGCCCGGGTGGCGCTGCGGATAGAGAGAGACGGGCTCAAAATTCTGGCGGTTCGGGGGCCGCGAGACAACCTGCTGCTTCGTTCGTTCGAGGGTCTGGAGTTTGTGCCGTTCTATGCGCGAGCCGGGCTGTGCTTCGAGGCCGACGGCTGGCAGCACCGGTTTGCCGGCCGGGAACGCATTCGGGTCGGCGAGAGGGAAATCGACGCTCTGGTCCTGAAATCAGAAGGCAGGGGGATACAGCGCAGAATCTGGTTCAGCGCCGGGATTGCCCGGGTCGAAGGCCATGACCGCCAGGGAGACTTCTCCGCGCTGAGAGTGAATGCCTGATGGCGTTGTGCCTGTTTCTTTCTCTGGTTGCCCAGCCCCCGCCGGCCGAGGCCTATGCCCGGGCAATCGCCCGGGCCGACAGTCAGTACCAGGCCCAACGCTATGTTGCCGCGCTCGGGAACTACGAACGAGCGGCTCGACTGCTGCCGGAAGAGTCGGGGCCGCGTGTCGGCATCGGCTGGTCGCTGCTCAGGCTGGGCCTCTTCCCAGAGGCCGAGACCGCTTTTCGGGGCGTGCTGGCCCGGGTCAGGGACACAACGCGCGCGTCCGCCAATGCGCGACTCGGGCTGAAGCTGCTTCCCGCGTCCGGCCGGTTTACAGCTACGGCCGGAGCGCTGGCGGTTCCGGGACTGCTGGTCTGGTCCGGGTTTGCGGGCTTTCGCCACGGCTTCCGCACGACGCTGACCCTCGGGCTACAGGGTGTCTGCCGCGCGGACTGGCAGGGATTCAATTCCGGCGCGGTGCTGTATCACCGCCTGGACTACCGGACCGCGCTGCGCATGGACGTCTATGGTCTGAGCGCGTTCAACAAGCCGCGCTACTGGCAGATGGTCTTTGCGCCAGGCGCGATTTACTTCTTTGACCATCGCAGGTGGTCGAAACTTACGTTCGTCGGTTGGGACAAGCTGAGTGTCTATGGTGTTCAAGTCGAAGCCGGAACGGAACTGTCCGACCGGCTGAGCGTGAAGCTGAACCCGGCATTCAATCGCGGGCCCCAAGGCGCTGGTTTGTGGGTACCCGGCGAAATCGTCTATCGTCTACCACCGGTCACTGGTCGGCTGTCGGTCGGCGTCGGGTCCATCGGCGCGCATGCCGACCTGAGCGTTCCGACAATCTACAACCAGACCGCGCGGCTGACGGCAGGGGCAAGGCTCGGCGCGGACTGGGATTTCCTCCGCCGCTGCCGCCTGCTCGCCTATGCCGCGTGGGAACGGTATGGCGACGAAACTCAGAAGCTCTACCCCTCGCTGAGCATCTCGGTGCGATTCTAGTGTCATGACGAGTCACGGCTTGCGTGCGATTGGTGATGGCGATATCCGCAGGCCGTCTATCGGCTACCGCCTATCGTCTATCGTCTTGCCCCTCTTCCTCCTGCCTTCCCTGCTCCTGGCCCGCGTGCCCGATGAATTCCTGGCTTCAGAATGGCCCGAATCGCTGAACCTGTGGGTTGTCGGCTGGTGGAATCGCGGTCCGGTTCAGGCGGTGGAATATCATAACGGCTGGACCTGGTGCGGGACCGGTCGTTCTCTGCTGGCGGTGCTCGACAGCGCAACGATGGTTCGGACCGAGATTCCGGGCATCGCGCAGGACCTGCTGATTGACGGCAACCGACTCTTTGTTGCAGGCGGCCGGGCGGGGCTGCTGGTATTTGCCCTTGACCAGTCCGGACAGGTGAGCTTGCTGTCGGGTTCGGGCATGCCGGGCTATGCCTGGAGCCTGAGCAAGGACGGCGACCTGCTGTTGCTCAATCTCGGAACCGGCGGCATCCGAGTGATTGACGTGCAGCAACCGGAATCGCCCCGGACAGTGTCATCTCTGACCCCGGCAGAGTCGGTGAATGCAGTCTGCCTGAGAAACGGCTTCGCGTATCTTGCCTGCGGCCGCGAGGGGCTGCTCGTGCTTGATGCTCACCGCCCGGACAACCTCTTCTTGATTGCCCGGCTGGCAACACCGGGACCGGCTCGGGGCGTGACCCTGAGGGATACCTTCGCGTTCATCGCATGCGGCGACTCCGATGAACTGGTCGCGAGCATCGCGCACCCGGACCGTCCCCGGCCGCTGGCGCGACATAGCTGGCCCGGCGCATTGACGACCGCGGTGCGCGACACGGTCGCGGCAATCGCGGCCGGGCCGAATGGCGTGTTCCTGGCCAATGTCCGGTTCCCGGACGCCGCCTTTCTCTACGCCCATCTGCCGCTGCCCGGCGGCTACGCGCAGGACGCGTGCTTCCAAGGTGACACATTGACCATCGCCGGTGGGCCGGCCGGGCTGTTCCGGTTCAACATCGCCAATCCCTGGTTTCCGGTACTGCTCAGCCGTACTCCCCAGCCCGGGTACATACTCGACGCCATGATTGCCGACAGTATCGCCTGGGTCGGGGCGAGCACCGGACTGTATGGTGTGAGGCTATCTTCAGGGCCGAACTCGGACAAGGGCTTCTGCCAGCTTCCCAGGCCGGCTTCCGGGCTGGCGCTTGCGTCCGGGACGCTGGCTGTTGCGCAGGCCGACCTTGGACTTGGGTTCGTTGACATACGTGACGCGAGACATTCGATGCTGCGGCGTATGCTTGCGCTGTCCGGTGCGGTCACGGCGCTTGCGGCGCAGGACTCCTGGGTCTGGGCCGGGACAGCGGATTCCGCGCTCCAAATCGTCTCGGTCGCGAATCCGGACACGCCCCGGGTCGTGAACAGGATACCGCTCGGCTATCGAGTTGCCGCGCTCGCGTCTGAGGGCGGATTGCTGCGCGTCGCCAGCCCGGATTTCGGCGTGTCCTTCTGGTCTATCGCCAGTCCCGGCGCGCCGGGGTTTCTCGGAGCGATTCCACTCCCGGGCGGCGCAGCGGCGGTCGCGGGACGCACGTCACTCACCGTTGCCGCCAGTGACCGGTCCTTGTACCTGATTGACGCGCGCACTCCGACTCTGCCCATCATTCTCAGCCGGCTGCCGCTATCCTGTCGGGGGCGTGACGTGGCCCTAGACGATACGCTCTGCTATGTTGCCGAGGATATTGGCGGCATCGCGGCAGTGAGTGTCGCGAACTCATTCTATCCGTGGACCACCGCATACTATGCCGCGCCGGGTCGGGTCCGCGCCGTGGTTGTCGACCGACACCGGCCGATTGCGGTTGACGCATATGCCGGACTGCTGGAACTGGAGTTCAGGTTCGAACCTGCCGCGGTTCCACCGACCTTCAGCGGAGTACCGGACGTGGCGCGCAGTTCAATCGCGGTGCTGCCCGGTTTCCGGGTCCGGGTGCCGGCCAGTCAGTCTCAGACGTCGGTTGAGCTCTTCGACCCCAGCGGGCGCAGACTCATGCAGAAGACGCTCGCAGCCGGGAGCGCAGGACAGGAAGTCGTGCTCGAGGCCGAGCCGGTCGGGGCCGGGGTCTACTTCATCCGCTATCGCAACCAGAACCGGACGACAACGCTCAAGACGCTGTTCGTTCGCTGAACTCAGGCGCGGGAGACTCGGGTCTCCCTCCTTGTTTCGCACCCGGATTCCGCGTCATCATTCCCGAAGCTTGACGACCGGCACGGCGGGCGCTCCGCCGTCCGTCAGCCGCAGGAAGTAGACTCCGGGCGCGAGTCCATCGCCGATTCGGTCGGCGTCAAAGTCGCCAACCTGCCGACCACTTGCGTCAAGCACCGCCACGCGTTCCCGGGTGTGGCCGCGCAGCGCCGTGTGGGCAACAAACGGATTGGGCAGAACCTGGACTACCGGACGGGCCGGCCGACTGTCGTGGCTCTCGCCAATCCCGATGTGGCCGTTGACATCGGTCTTGACCACATAGACCTGGCTAAACGGCCACTGGATTGACCCATCCTGGCCGGCAATGATGTAGCCGTCATCCGGAGTCTGCTCGACAGAATTGCACCAGTCCGCAGCCGTGTCGCCGAAGGTGTGCGCCCACAGGGAATCGCCGGACGCGTCGGTCTTTATCAGCCAGGCATCGAAATTGCCCAGACCGAAAGTACGGGTCTGGCCGACGAGGATGAAGCCGCCATCTCGGGTCTGCTGCACACCGAAGCCTTCGTCGTCGTTGTCGCCGCCATAGGTTCGGGTCCAGAGCGTCTCTCCCTGCGCGTCGGTTCGAATCAGGTAGAAGTCATAGAACCCGGCGCCGAACGAAATCGTCGCGCCCAGGACGATGTAGCCGCCGTCCGCAGTCTGACCGATGGAGTAACCCTCGTCGAAATCGGAGCCTCCGATAGTACGGGTCCATTGGGTATCGCCCGACGCATTGGTCTTGACCAGCCAGACATCCGGGCCGCCGTGGCCGTAAGTATTGGTGAACCCGCTGCAGACGTAGCCGCTGTCACTGGTCTGCAGGATATCCCAGAAACCCTCGTATTCGCTGCCACCATAGACGCGGGTCCACTGGGTATCGCCCGCGGCGTCGGTCTTGACCAACCAGGCGTCGGTGCGCCCGGCGCCCCAGGACCACGTACTGCCGGCGATGATGTACCCGCCATCGAAGGTCTGGCGCACGGTTTCACCGTAGTCCCAGGAGCTGCCGCCGTAGGTGCGGGTCCACTGGGTGTCGCCGTTGGCATCGGCCTTGACCAGCCAGGCGTTGCTACGGGGTGGCCCAAATGAGTTGGTAGTTCCGACCATGACAAAACCGTTGTCCGCGGTCTGCCGGACGCAGGGCACATACTCGCTGCTGTCGCCGCCGTAGGTTCGAGTCCAGAGCGTCTCGCCGGTGGAGGTAATCTTGAGCAGGTAGAAGTCGCTCTGGCCATGGCCGTAGGAGGACGTTCCGCCGCCGACAATGTAGTTACCGTCGCCTGTTCGCCGCACCGAGTAAGCGTAGTCGTCATCCGGCCCGCCGTAAATCCGCTGCCACGAAGACTGAGCAGCGCAGGGCGAGGCGCCAAGACTGACCAGCAGGCAGGCAAGGAGTAGAGGGTGAACGACAGCCCCGCCCTTCTCCCGTGTCCTGCCGGGCGGATTCGCACTACGGTCAAACCTGAAGTCGCACTCGAGCGGCCCGGTGTTGCGGAGCATTCTCTGAATTCGCTTGTTCATCAAACGGTCTTCCTTTCCATGATTCGGGTCTGGCCGATACCGGTGGGCCGCCGCCGGAGGCCGGCCTGGAATCGCCAGCGGCATTCTCCACGACGAAAGCCTCATCTCGAAGTATAGTGTAACAATGTCCCGAGCCTCTGTCGATACACGGCCGCGCGTGAAACAGTACCGCAAGCGAGAGCGGTCCGGTCGCCTTCTGCTCGGGAATCACGGGAATTACGGGGACGCTTCCCTTAACTCTGGTTGACAT
>Ga0233425_10010467_pt1 | contig 11277 bp, 9 predicted proteins | sample Watercolumn_Towu_2_FD_181712 | JGI IMG/M metagenome (GOLD analysis project Ga0233425, IMG submission 181712) | Freshwater microbial communities from Lake Towuti, South Sulawesi, Indonesia - Watercolumn_Towuti2014_140_MG | ecosystem: Environmental > Aquatic > Freshwater > Lake | place: Indonesia...
ACGGCGCGGTCAGGGCAGGTGGTCCTGGCCGGGTCGTTCAACCCGCTGCACGAAGGCCACCTGCGCCTCGCCGAGGCGGCACGGTCAATCACCGGCAAACCGGCCGTGTTCGAGATATCGGTTGCAAACGTCGAGAAACCCGATCTCGGCCTGGCCGACCTGCACGCCAGGCTCGCGCAGTTCCGGGGCCGCCACCCGGTCATCGTCACGAGGTCCGCCACGTTCCCCGAGAAGGCACGTGTCATCCCCGACGCCACGTTCGTCATCGGCTACGACACTGCCGAACGGCTGTTCGACGCCCGGTTCTACCCCGCCTACGAGCCGGCTGCCGATCCCGACCGCGCCGGAACTGCAGTCGGCGCCGCGCTGGGCCAGCTCATGCGGGCCGGGGCTCGGTTCCTGGTCGCGGGTCGGGCGACCAACGGCCGCTACCACACGCTGGGCGAGCTGCAGGTGCCGCCGCTCTACCGCGGGCTGCTCGACGCCATCCCCGAGGCGACGTTCCGTTCGGATATCTCATCGACCGCGATCAGACAGGGGCGGAGTCAGTAGGGCAGGCCGACGTTCGGGTTTTCAAGAGCCCAGTGCGCCGTCTGGACCGTGAGGTCCTCCTGCAGCTGGATCGTCATGCCACCGTCGATCACCAGGGCGTGACCGGTCACGAAGCTTGCGTCGTCCGAACAGAGGTAGGCGGCGCCGCCTGCGATGTCGTCGGGGGTGCCAGTCCGGCGCACCGGGTACTGCTGCTCGAAGAAGCGCAACCCCGACGGGTTCTCGCGCCAGCCTCCCTGGTTCCGCTCGGTCACGATGTGGCCCGGGCAGATACAGTTGACCCGGATCCCCATCGGGCCGAAGTCGATGGCCATCTGGCGCGTGATGGCGATCACCGATGCCTTCGCCGCCTCGTAAACGAGCTTCCCCTTCGCCATCAGCAGCCCGTGCACGGAGGCCGTGTTGACGATGCTGCCGTGCCGGTTCTTCGCCATCTCCGGTACGGCGTACTTGGCACCCAGGAATAGCGCCTTCGTCATCACCGCCATGCCGTAGTCCCAGGCCTCTTCGGTCACCTCGACCGCGCTGCCCCTGATCTCGCGGGAGTGCGGCCCTCCCCAGGCGTTCTGGACCAGGATGTCGAGCCTGCCCCAGCGGTCGACCGATCCCGACACCATCCGCCGTATATCGGCGTGCTTCGACACGTCGGCCACGACCTGCTCGGCCACTCCTCCGGCCTTCCGGATCCGGTCGACGTTGGCCTTCGCCGCCGGCTCGTCGATATCGGCAATGAGCACACGGGCGCCCTCGGAAGCCAGTCTGCGGGCTACGCCGCCGCCGATCCCCTGCGCGCCGCCGGTGACGATCGCGACCTGGCCATCGAAGCGACCCATTAATGACTCCTACGCCGCGGGCTCGGGCGCCGCGGGGCTGAACAATGCGAACGAGCTCGTGTACCCGTGCAGGAAGGTCGACCCGCCGACCGGCCCGATCTCGCCGTTGCAGAAAAAGCCGGCGACCGGTAGCGGAGCGACGACCGACTGGAATATCTCGGTGTCGTGGTCGACCGCGCCGAACAGGTGCTGACCGCGGCCGACGCAGGAGAAGAGCAACGCCCCCGACGGGCGCCGGCGGCCGTTGGCGGACACGTAGCGCTCCAGCACAGCGCCGAGGTCCTCGGTGGCGGTCGCCGCGTCGCGCACGTGGAACTGGACGACCTGCCCTTCGCGCAGCATCTCGCCAACAGCCACCGCGCCGGTCGTCTCGTCGACGCCCAGCACGTTGCGGATCAGGTAATCGCCCGCCGCGAACGTGTCCGACAGCGGGTCCATAACGATTCCGACATGCAGCGACCGTCGGATCAGGCCACGCTCCCGTTCGTCCGAAGCCTCGAACAGCTCGCGCAGGACCTCGAGCGGGGTCTTCTCGCCCAGCTTCTGCACGACGTTTCGCTCGCAGGCGGTAACGATCGCCGGGCGGCCTATGGGCCGGCAGCCCTGCGCAACGACCGCTTCGACCCTCAGGTTGCCGGCCAGCGCCAGCCCTACCGCGCCGGACCGCACGACGCGGTCGTTGATGAACAGGGCGTTCTCGCCCGCCTTCCTGCCGCCGCTGGCCAGGCCACCCACCTTGATCGAGCGCGGGTAGGCGTAGTCGAGCCCGGCGACGAACGCCTCGGAGTCGATCGAGAACGGGTCGGGCAGCAGTATCAGGTGCGGGGCTTCGTCGCCATCTACGCCGACGACCGCTTCCCAGGCGTCGGGCGGGGCATCGCTCCCCGGCTGGGTGTCCTGGGTCATTCGGAACGCCTTCACGCTCACGTCGGGCAGGTGGGCCGCCGCCAGCGCGACGCCCGCCCGACGCTCGACCTCGTGGCCACCGCCGATCACCCCTCCCGCCGAGCAGCCGATCATGGGAACGGCGCCGAAGTGGCGCCGGACCAGTTCGGGGACAGCCAGGTACGACGGGGCGTGATGCGGCGACACGAAGACGATCAGGAGGTCGGCGCGCTCGCCCTCCAGGTTCTCGATCGTCTGCTCGCTGGCTTGCTGGACGGCCTCGGTAAGCGACGCCGAGTCCGACACCGCTGATGCCCAACGCAAGGCGCTTCTCCTCGTCCGGCCAATCTTAATCGGCCGGGGAGATACGCCCCTCTGCTGTTCCTACATCGCCCGCAGCGATTTCTCGGCCGCGGCGATCGTTCGCGCGATCTCCTCGTCGGTGTGGGTCGATGCCATGTGCCAGCGGCCGTTCGTGGAGAGGCGAACGCCGTTCCCGAGCATCAGCTCGGCGAAGCGGCGGTGCCGGGCGTCGTCGCAGTACCGGGCGTGTTCCCGGTAGTCGTGGATCTCGGGCTTCGATGAGAACGATGTGGCGAACACTGGGCCGATGCCCTGCACGAGCAGGTCGGACTCGGCGCGATGTGCCGCCGCGCGAAGGCCTTCCATCAGGCGGAGCCCCTTCTTCGTCAGGTCGCGATAGAAGGCGGCGGAGTCGGCCACGATGTGTGTGAGCGAGGCATGTGTGGCGGCGATCGACATGACGTTCGAGTTGAAGCTGCCGCCGTGATAGACGCCGCCATCGCCGACCATCCGCATGACGTCGGGCCGGCCGACGAGCATGGCGATCGGGAAACCGCCAGCCATCGACTTGGCGTAGGTGGCGAGGTCGGGGACGACCCCGAGCATCTCCTGGGCGCCACCGGCGGCGATGCGGAAGCCGGTGATCACCTCGTCGAAGATGAGGAGCGCTCCGTGTCGCGCACAGAGGTCCTTCACGCCTTCCAGGTAGCCGGGCCGGGGCAGGATGCAGTTCGTGTTTGCCAGGACCGGCTCCATGATCACACCGGCAATCTTGCCGCGCTCCCGTTCGAAGATCGACTCGAGCGCCGGTAGGTCGTTCCAGGGCGCGATCACGATGTCATCGGCGGAACCAGGCGCCATCCCCTGCGACTCGCCGACCGGCGTGGGGCGTCCGTTTGGCCCCGCCTTCTCGAGCGGCGGATGGACGCTGTAGAGGACCGTGTCGGTCCAGCCGTGGTAATGCCCCTCGAACTTGACGTATTTGGGCCGGCCGGTGAAGCCACGGGCCAGGCGCAGGACCAGCTGGTCGATCTCGGTGCCCGACGATGCGAACCGCACGGGGCCCTTGAGCGGCACCATCGCGCGGACCATCTCGGCGACCTCCAGCTCCTTCTCGAACTGGCCGGCGAACACGAACCCGTTCCGCATGTCGCGGGCGACGGCGTCGACGATGAAGTCGGGGGCGTGGCCGAAGATGTTCGGGCCCATGCCCTGCACGTAGTCGACGTACTCGTTGCCATCGACGTCCCATAGCTTGCCGCCCTTGCCCCTGACGAAGAAGAGCGGCACCGGCTTCTCGCCCCGCCTGATCTGGCTGCTGACGCCGCCTGCGACCAGGTCGTTGGCGCGCGCAAACAGCGCTTCGCTCCGTTCGTATCTGCTCACGAAACGTCTCCAGTCATGACTCGATCAGGTGTCCGACCAGCCACTCGACCGCGCGCCGGTTGATGTCGACGATGTGGGCGAACTCGGTCGGCCCATGCTTCTCGCGAGGGTAGACGACCAGCTGCGACTCGATGCCAAGGTCCTGCAACGCGCGGAAGAAGAGGTGCGACTGCTCGACGGGGACGTCACCGTCCTGCTCGCCGTGGAGGATCAAGGTGGGCGTGCGTACCCGCTTGATGTAGTTGATCGGCGAGAAGCGATGGTGTGGGCTCTCGAGGTCGTACGGATCGCCGTCGCCGTAGTGGATCGAGTCCCAGGTGTGCAGGTATGAGCGGCCGTGGAACGACCGCCAGTCAGCGATACCGGCGCCGGCGACGGCCGCCTTGAAGCGGTCGGTCTGCGTGACCGCCCACATCGCGGTAAAGCCGCCGTAGCTCCAGCCGGCGACGCCGAGGCGGTCGGGGTCGGCGACTCCGCGGGCGACGAGGTGATCGAGCCCGGAGAGCATGTCGCCGAGGTCCTTGCCGCCCATGTCGCCGATGTTGGACTCGGCGAAGGCGACGCCCCGGCCGGTCGAGCCGCGGTAGTTCGGCATGAAGACCGCCAGGCCCGCGGCGGCGAGGAAGGCTGCCCAGCGGTGGGTCTCCTCGATCCCGGCGCGACAGGCGCTGGTCGGCCCGCCGTGGGCCAGCAGCACGGTCGGCAGCTTGCGACCCCCCGACGGAGGTGTGCCTGACGGCACGGCGAGGAACCCCTGGAGCTCGAGGCCGTCGGAGGCCTTCCAGCGGACCTCGGTGAACACGGGCAGATCGACGTCGGCGAGCTCTTCGTGGAGGCGGGTGACATTTCGCCAGTCGAGCTTGCGGGAGGGTGTTGCGGGCATGGGTCCCGCAACGAAGACCTGGCGCAGCGCATCCAGGCGTGCGAGAGTTGCCGCAATCACGCCGTTCGCGGAAATCGACCACCCGCTCAACGCGGCGCGGTCCTGCCAGAGCCACTCGTGCTTGCCGCTCGACGGGTCGATGCGGGCGATTCCCGACCCGCCGTCGACGTTCGCCCCGGCGACGATCCGCCCCTCGTGCCACGCCAGCGAGTCATAGCTGGCGGCCTGGCCCTCGGTCAGGTTGCGAGCGGCGCCGCCGGTCGCCGGTACGATCATGATGTCGCCCGCATCGACCCCGCGGTCGCTCCAGTTGGAGGTCAGGAAGGCGATCTGCCGCCCGTCGGCGGACCAGGTCGGCTTGGCGACCTGGCGCTTCGCCTGGTAGATCGTCGAAGCGCGCCCGCGGAGGTCGAAGACGGCGATGCGACAGCGGTACCAGTCCCACTCGTACGGCTGGTCGGATACCACCGCGACCACGCGGTCCGCGGCCGGCGACAGGTCGAACTCCCAGATCTGAAGGTCATCCGGGGAAACACACTCCGTCTGCCCGGTCGACGTGTCGACCGTCCACAGGCGCTGGAACTTCGGGCGCGCCTCGAACTCGACCGGGTCGTCGCCCGCTTCGTGGCGCTTCTCCTCGTCGGCGGTGTCGCCGTCGATCACCAGGAAGCCCAGCCGCCGCCCGTCGGCGAACCACTTGAGCGGGTTCAGGCTGCGCGGGCTTGGGATGGCGCCATCTACCGACGTCAGCTTCCTCGCCTCGCCGCCCGACATCGAGAGCAGATAGATCTGTCGCTCGCCGTCTTTGTCGCGGTCGGAGAGGAACGCCAGGGACCGGCCGTCGGGCGACCACCTCGGGCCGGAATCCGACCGGGGACCGTTGGTCATCTGGTGGCCCGCGCCGCCGTCGGGCCGGGCTGTGAAGATGTTCGTGCGGGCTAGCTTCGTCGCGTCCTTGCCGGAGGCCGTGAACGAGTCGCCCGAGACGTAGGCGACCCTCGACCCGTCGGGCGATATCCGGGGGTCGGAGACGGACCGCACACGGACCGCGATCTCTGGCGAAAACGTTCTTCCCATGGCCACTCCCACGCCTGAATTACGTGGGCCATGGTAACGCTCAGGAACTAGGCGGCGCGCTGGCTCGCTGCGCCGACCTCGCCTTCGTCGTCAGGGACGTCTCGGTCATCGCCGTCGCTGTCGCCGTCGTCGGCGCTCACGACGGCGCCGGTGCCGTCCCCGCCGTCGCGCGGGCTACCCGCGTCGGCTGCGATATCGCCATCGATGCCTGCTGACTGGCGGGCGCCCTTCAGGCGAGCCGATTCCAGGTCCGCCAGAAGCGCCTGGACCTCCGCCTCCGCCGCCTGGCGGGCCGTTCTGCGTATGCGCTCGGCGGCGCGGCGGGCCGCATCGAGGATCTCGACCGCCTTCCGGCGCGCCTCATCGACCTCTCGGGCAGCCTGCCCGCCACCTTCCTCGCGCAGTTGCTTCAGCTCCGTGTCGAGGCTTTGCCGTATTCGGGCCGCCTTCAGGCGCAGGGCGTCCGCTCGCGCAAGCTCGGCGAGGGCTCGGGCACGGACTTCGGCGACCTCCGCCTCGGCCCGCTCCTTCGCCTCCCGCTCGGCTTCCTGCCGCGCCTTCTCGACGGCGGCCTTCAGCTCGGCCCGCGAAACTCCGCGGGCCTCCCTGAGGGCGTCGACCAGCATGGCGTCGCGCCATGCCGATGCGATGTCACGTGGGCACATACGGGAAAAGCGTAACCTGCAACCCTTCATGAGACACGGCGCGGGCCACCGACATGGATGGGGGTAGACACGAATCACCGGCCGAGTTCGAGGCGCTCGCCGGAGAGTTCCGGGGGCGCCCGATCGGTCACACGATTGTCTGGCGGAGCCGCTCGGACTCGACGATGGACGACGCCCGGCGGCTGGCGGCAGGCGGAGCTGCCGCGGGCACGGTGGCGGGAGCGGACGGGCAGTCGGCGGGGCGGGGCAGGCGAGGGCGTGGCTGGTACTCGAAGCCCGGCGACGACCTGCTCGTGTCGGTCGTGTTACGGCCGGCAGAGGAAGCCGCGGGGCGGCTGTCCATGCTGGCGGGGCTGGCAGCGGCCAGGGCGGTCGACCGGCTGACCGGGCGGCGGAGCACCATCAAGTGGCCGAACGACGTACGTGTCGACGGCCGCAAGATCTGCGGGATCCTCGTCGAGACTGCGGCGGAGGGGCGACGCCTGGGTGCTGTCGCCGGCTTCGGACTGAATGTTAACTTCGACCCGTCGGCATGGCCTGAGCTCGGGTCGACCGCCACGAGCCTCGCGCTGCTGGCCGGCGGCGCCAGATCGAGAGTAGAGGCGCTGCGGGCGTTACTCGGCGAGTTGAACGAGCTGCACGACGACGCGGACCAGCTTCGGCGGTCGTGGTCGGAGAGGATCGACACGATCGGCCAGCGCGTCGTGCTCGCGGCGGGAGACGAGCTCGTGCACGGTTCCGCCGAGGGCGTCGATGACGACGGGGCGTTGCTCGTCAGGCGCGACGACGGCGAGACGTTCGCCTACAGCGCCGGCGAGGTCACCGTCCAGTCGCCCCGGTAGACGCTGGATACCGGCGACGGCTTGACTCGAAGGGAGGTGTCGATGGAGGCGACCGGATACGCCGGGTATCTCGCAGGGGTTGGCCTGGACGGCCGGTCGGCAATCGTGACCGGCGGCGGGACCGGGCTGGGTCGTGCGATGGCGCTCGCCCTGGCGCGGGCTGGCGCGGACATCGCGCTCGCGGGTCGGCGGCCGGGCCCACTGGAGGAGACAGCTTCGGAGGTCCGGTCCGCTGGACGGCGGGCGCTGGTGGCGTCCACTGACGTGACCGACTCGGCTGCAGTCGCCGCTCTCGTGGTGCGAACGGTCGCCACGTTCGGCAAGGTCGACGTCCTCCTCAACAACGCCGGGCTGGTCCGGGGGCAGGGCGCGACCGCGATCTGGGACGTCACGGACGAGCAATGGCGCGAAGGCATCGACGCGAACCTGACCGGCGCCTTCTACTGCGCACGCGCGGTCGCCAGGCACATGGCCGACCGCGGCAGCGGCAAGATCGTTAACGTCTCGTCCGGCTACGGCCTGCGAGGGGCGCGCGACAACTACATGTACGCCTGCGCCAAGGGCGGGATCATGCAGCTCACACGGTCGCTCGCGGTCAGCCTGGGGCGCTACGGGGTAACGGCCAATGCGATCGTCCCCGGCCTGTTTCCGACCGAGGCGACAGGCGCCAGCGGCATGGAGCTGCCCAGCGGCGAGTTCATTCCTGTCGGCCGGACGGGCCTGCCACCCGAGCTGGGCCCGGTTGCCGTGTGGCTGGCTTCCCCGGCCTCCGACTACATGACCGGCGAGGTGTTCGTGGTCGACGGCGGTGGGCTGGCTGGCGGTGTGGCGCCGACCGGCCACGCCCCGGTGCTGGAATGGAAGCGCTGATGCCGATCCCTGCCGAGTGGAGCCTGGCCGGCCGGAAGGCGCTCGTGACGGGGGTCACCCGTGGCTGGGCGGCGACGTTGGCCGGGGCGCTGGCGGAGGCCGGAGCGGACGTCGCAGTGGCGGGCACGGACTCCGAGGCCGTGCGCGAGGGCGTCGGCGCCGTGCGGGCGGCGGGCCGGCGGGCGTTCGGCACGACCGGGAGATGGGATTCGGCAGAAGCCGTCGATCAGGCGGTACAACAGGTCGTCGGCGAGCTGCTCGGGCTTCAGATACTCGTCAACGGTCCAGGGGCGGCGCTCGGTAAGCCGCTTGCGTCGACGACCGACGACGAATGGGCGGCCGTCCTGGACGCCAATCTGATGGCCCCTGTTCGGTGGTGCAGGGCAGCGGGCGCCCACTTCCTGTCCCAGGGTCACGGTCGCATCGTCAACGTCGTCTCGGTGCTCGCCGACCGCGGCATGGCCAATTCGACGGCCTACGCGGCTACGCAGGCAGGGACCCAGGCTCTCACGCAGTCGCTGGCCCTGGAGTGGGCGAGGGCGGGGGTGCGCGTCAACGGGGTCGGAATCGGCTGGTACGACCTCGATGGCCTGCCGATCGAAGAGCAGCAGAAGGAGCGCCTCGTGCGCTATCTGCCCCTTCGACGGAAAGGGCGGCCGGCCGACGCCGCAGCCCTGATCGTGTATCTGGCGTCCGATGCGTGCTCGTTCGTGACCGGCCAGACCGTCTATGTCGATGGCGGGGCGCTGGCCCACGCCTGAGGCCAAACACGTGTTTGCGGGACCTCACTCGCCCCTCGGGTGAAACGGTAGTCGATGTCATCTGTCATCCGGGTGCGGGTGAAACCTCGTTCGTCGCGGAGCTCGATCGATGGGTTTCGGGACGGTGCACTTCACGTTCGCGTAACAGCGCCACCCGCCGGTGGCGAAGCAAATGAGGCCCTGCTCAGGCTGTTGGCGACGGAGCTTGGGATCGGCGTGACGCGCCTGGCCGTCGTGCACGGGCACTCGTCCCGCAACAAGACCGTATCGGTCGACGGTCTGACGGTCGACGAGCTCCGCTCGATACTGCATCGCCAGGACGGCAGGCGGCAGTAGCAGGTGTCAGTCGCTACCCGGCAAGGGTGCCGACATATGCCGAGAGGACGAACAGCACGATGACGGCGACGGTCGGCGTGAAGTCGAACATGCCGACCCTCGGGACGATGCGCTGGAGCGGCACGAGGATCGGGTCGGTGATCTGACGCAGGACCTAGATGAGCGGGTTGCCCTGGATGTTAGGGAACCACGACAGGATCGACCTGGCGATGATCAGCCAGGCCATCACCTGTAGCAGGTATGAGATGAAAAGCGCGAACTGCACGGCCTACTTGCCGGCCCCCAGCTGTTCGCCTCGTTCGTGGGCGGCCTTCACCGCTCGCATCACCGTAGCCCGGAACGACGCCTCCTCCAGGGCGAGCAGACCGGCCGCGGTCGTGCCGCCAGGCGAGGTGACCATGTTCCTGAGCTCGCCCGGGTGCTTGCCCGACGACCGCATCAGCTCTGCGCTTCCGGTAAGCGTTTGCAGGACTAGCCGGCGTGCCATCGCGTTTGACATCCCGAGGTGAACGCCGGCGTCGATCAGGGCTTCAATGAATACGAACACGTACGCGGGACCGCTCGCTGAGAGTGCGGTTGCCATGTCGACGTACTTCTCCTCGTCGACGTAGACCTGGTCTCCGAGCGCCTCGAGCATCCGGCCGGCGAACGCCTTCACAGGCCCCGGCACGCCTGCCGTAGAGGTCCACACGCTCATCCCGGCACCTATCTGGGCCGGGGTATTCGGCATCACCCTGATCAACCTCTCGTGGTTGAGCCTGAGCCCGATGGAGTGCATCTTCACGCCCGCGACGATCGACAGGACGGTCTGCTCGACCTTGATCGCTCCGGCCAGCTCCTTCGCCGCGGCGTCAAGCTGCTGAGGCTTGACCGCAAGGACCACCAGCTCGGCCCCGGCGACCGCCTTTCGGTTCGCCGGCGTCACCGCGACCCCGTGGTCCTTCGACAGCGCCCTGCGGCGCGTCTCGATCGGCTCTCCGACCGTGATGTCGGCGTCAAGCTTCGCCTTGCGCATCCCTGCGATGAGCGCCTCGGCCATCACGCCACCGCCGACGAATCCGATCTTCACGCGATGCCTCGCCTGGTCGCAAGCGCGACCGCCAGCTTGATCGCCTCGATCATGCTGGTCTCGTCGGCGACTCCCTTGCCGGCGATGTCGAACGCGGTGCCGTGGTCCACCGAAGTGCGGAGGAAGGGGATTCCGAGGTTGACCGAGATGCTCTCCTCGAAGCCGTGGACCTTGATCGCGATGTGCCCCTGGTCGTGGTACATCACGACAACGACGTCGTACTTGCCGTTGATCGCCTGATTGAATACCGAGTCCGCCGGCACGGGACCGCTCGCGTCGATCCCCTCCTTCCTCGCGTCCGCGACCGCGGGCGCGATCTCGTCGAGCTCCTCGCGGCCTATCAGGCCGTTGTCGCTCGCGTGGGGGTTGAGCCCGGCGACCGCGATGCGGGGTCGCGCGAATCCCCACTTCTTGAATTCGGCGTCGGTGAGCCGGACCGCACGAAGGACGTTAGGCCTGGTCACGTAGTCGCACGCTTCCCGGAGCGACTTGTGGGTGCTCAGGTGCATACAGCGCAGCCGTCCGGAAACGAGCATGGTCGCCACGTAGCCGGACTTCGTGAGCCGTTTGAATACTTCCTGGTGGCCCGTGTCCTCGAAGCCGGCCGTGTGCCACGACTCCTTGTTGACCGGGGCCGTCACCATGCCGTCGACCTCGCCACCGATGCAGAGGCGAGCCGCCCTCTCGACCCAGGCGTGCGAGGCCCTCGCCGACCCGACCGAGTGCTTGCCGACCGGGAACTTCGTCTCCTCGAAGCCATCGACGTTCAACACGTCGATCGTGCCCGGTTCGCCGGACGCGTCCGACGGCGATCG